>Ga0209417_1003069_pt1 | contig 23476 bp, 27 predicted proteins | sample RifGroF2_FD_184002 | JGI IMG/M metagenome (GOLD analysis project Ga0209417, IMG submission 184002) | Groundwater microbial communities from Rifle, Colorado, USA - Groundwater F2 (SPAdes) (version 2) | ecosystem: Environmental > Aquatic > Deep subsurface > Groundwater | place: Rifle, Colorado... | reverse complement strand
CTGTTTAAACAATGATAAATTTTATATAATACAATCGAATAAAGCGGGAGACAGAATGGAAAGCGAAAATGTTTTAACTCTTCTTGAGCATCTCATAAAGATCGATTCCAGAAATCCTTTTAGTTTAGAAAAGAAGAAAGGAAAGTATTATCTTGGGGGAAATGAAACTGAGATAAATCAATTTCTATCAGAAAAGCTTATACAAGCCGGGTTTAAGGTAGAAAAGCAGTTCGTTCACGAAGATACTTCAGGTAAAAAATATTATAATATTATAGCTGAAAAGGGCAGGGGTAAAAAATCGATTATGTTCTATGGTCATTCAGACACTGTGTCGTCAACGCCCTGGATATCAGAAAAAGACGCATTAACACCGCGATCCGGCGAAGTTACTTTTCAGGGTAAGAAAAGGAAGGCGATATTCGGCTTGGGATCGAATGATATGAAGACCGGTTTGGCTGTCATGTGTCTCGCTTTCAAAGATATTGACCCTGAAGGTTACAGAATAAAGGTGGCATTCGGAGCTGATGAGGAATTTTATTCTTTAGGCGCGAATGTATTGGCTCAAAGTTCTTTCATGGATAATGTTGTCGCGATCGTGGTTCCTGAGATCGGCGACGGCCCGAATAAATTCTACGGGCATGAGACCATAGGTATTGGAAGACTGGGAAGATGCGAATTTGAAATTGAAGTATTCGGCACGGGCGGTCACGGTGCGATCTCAAACGATAAAACTTTTATCAATGCTGCGGTCGAAGCATCGAAATTCGCAGTGGAATTTGAAAAATTAAGAAAAAAGCATAAAGATATTTTTACATTTGATACAAAGAACTGTATAGAAGGATCATTTTTCATTTCAAAAATAGACTGCGGCAACGAAAGTCTCTCAATTCCGTCTTCCGGTAGAATTGTTATCGACTGCACCTTCACACCCTGCATGTCAATTCAGGGATTGCAGAAAATACTCCAGGATTTTATAGACAGCCTTTTCGAAAGAAAAGTACTCAATTCTGTTCCTGTTGAAGGAACAAACAGAAAATTCAAACTCAAACTGAAGGAAAGGCCGACTCCGTACAGCGAGGCTTATCTGACTCCAGCAGATCATGGTTTTACACAATTTATAAAGAAAAGCGTGAACAGGATCGGAAAATTCAAAAATTATAATATGGGTTATTCTGTAGCTGATGAGAATGTCTTTAAAAGATATAATCCTGATGTGCCTGTGATTGTATCAGGCCCTGTAGGCTGGAATTCTCACCGTGCTGATGAATGGGTGGAAATTGAAAGTGTTATCAAGCTTTATGAATTGTACAAGGTGATCGGGGAAGATTTCGGGCATTATATAAAAAAAGAGCGGTAACAATACCGCTCTCAGTTAAACTTATTTTGCAAGAATCAGTTTATTCGTGAGTATCTTATCTCCGTATTTAAGAACTGAAAAATACAAACCGCTTGAAAGACTGCTGCCGTCGAAACTGAATGAATGAGCACCTTTTTCAAGCTCTCCTCTATAAACTTCAGCAACAAGTCTGCCCTTTAAATCAAATACCATGAGTTCTGCTTTTTCATTCTGAAGCAATTCAAAGGTTATCTCTGTAAGAGGATTGAAAGGGTTGGGAAAAGAATTAAGGCTTGTTGAATTCCAAACGATGTTATCCGTGGGAGTTTCTTTGTTGAATTTATCAGGTATGACTACCATATCAAGCCAAACTATGTCATCATTAAAAGGATCATAAGGTCCTTTAATATATTCCCACCTGATGCTCCTCAATCCGGCTCTTATGCTGAAAGACATTATCCTCCAGTCGTTCACGCCTGACCATAATTCAGTAGATTCAGTATCGCTGTAATCAAGGTCATCTATAAAAAAGTGAAGCCTGTCAAAATAAGGTCTTGTCGAAGTTTTATATGCAAATATTAATGTTCCGGGCTGTGCAAGATCAAGCTTGAGACTTATTCCTGAAATTTCGTTGGGTGAAATTCTTCCTGATCTGATCGAGTGCGTATTAAAGTACGACTGCTCAGATGTTACTGTCCAAGGCAGCGATCCTGTCTTTTCCCATGGGATGGAAGAATCAGCTATACTCCCTATCTCAAAATCCTCATATAGGGAAGAAGGATTAATAATTTTAATATCAAGTTTCGCATAGATCTCTTTTCCAGGTACCCTGGCAATAATTTCCATATCTGAAAAACCTACTACAGAAGTCCTGTTGAGGATTAGCTTTGTGTCTTGAATGGCAGACTGAACTATATATGGGTTTGATGAACTTTTGATTATGAACTCTATGCCAGAGTAATTTTCACTGAAAAAATATTCTTTCAAATCTAATTCGATCATGTTTTCTGTGAGAAGTATGTTCTCTTTTTCCTTCGTCAGATAGATGCCGTAGAAAGAGGCCATCGTGCGCTTTAACATAGCATCGATCTCTTGAATAGAGGTTTCCGCACCAAGAGTTCCAATTATCCTGTTGTTCTTTCCAATAAAAGTAAAAACATTGCTGAAGTCGGCCGGGTACCTGTATCCGAGCTCATCTCTTGTTGCAAGAGGAAAATTTACAAAATTAACTACCTTGAACTCGAGGAGGTCCTGATAAGTATTCAAATTAGTAGAACCACCCGCAATATAGAAATCCGAGGTTTCTTCCTGGCTGTAATATGCTTTATTTAAGTAATCTGCCTCCGGCAGAATTCCCAGGCCGGTTCAGCTGAAACAGGCTTCAAATAAATAAAGAACAACAGCTTTGCCTCTGCCTGTAAGCCCTGCAATGTTTTGTCTGGAGTAAGAAATATTATAGGAATTATCCCACCTGGCCGCCGTAAACGATACGCTTCCCACATTTATCGGATCATCAGTCCATCCGCCGAAAATATGGGTGAAAATAAATGATACCAGAAGAATTATTGTTTTTTTAGATATTATTTGCATATTCAAAGATCCTTGTTTTTGATATAAGTATATAGAGAAAATACTATAAATTCAATGAAAAAAATCATAATTTTGATGTTTATATCAGCCTTTCATTTTATTTGCATTTAAATGAAAAATTTAATATTATTAAACTTTGTTTTAGAAATGAACAAAATTATTTTGCAAAAGTTAATAATTCTAATCCGGAGAGATTATGCCGAAAGTAGCTATAATTATGGGCAGTGCGAGCGACGGCGAATGCATGAAAAACTGCGAGGAATATCTGAGATATTTCGGAATTGGTTTTGAAATCAGAATTTTGTCAGCTCACAGAAATCCTGACGAGGTGGCCGATTTCGCGAAGAACGCTGAAAAAAACGGAATAAAAGTCATAATAGCCGCCGCGGGCATGGCTGCACATCTTGGAGGGGTAGTGGCTTCTCATACCATCCTGCCTGTTCTGGGTGTGCCTATGAAAGGCGGTATAATGGACGGTCTCGACGCATTGTTGTCTATGGTGCAGATGCCCTCGGGAATCCCGGTGCCGACTTTGGCGGTCGGAAGTGCCGGAGCCAGGAACGCTGCGATCACAGCTGCTCAGATACTGGCATTGTCAGATGTAAGTTTAAAGGAGAAATTAATTGAATTCAAAAGAAACGGATGTAGAATATAAGAAAGCTCTTGTAATCATACCGACTTACAATGAGATAGAAAATGTTGAAAGAATGATACAAGTCGTATTGTCTCTTCCTGAGCAACCTGACGTGCTGATAGTTGATGATAATTCACCCGACGGTACAGGCTCAAAAGTAAATGAGATCATACAATCAAATAAAAAAGTAAACTTGATCAGCAGGAGCGGCAAGCTGGGGTTGGGAACTGCTTATATTGAAGGATTTAAATTTGCCCTCGCGGAAGGTTATGATTACATAATTGAGATGGATTGCGATTTTTCACACGATCCCAAAGACATATCAAGGCTGCTTAAAGAAATAGATGATTACGACCTGGTAATAGGCTCCCGCTACATTCAGGGGGTTAATGTGGTGAACTGGCCTCTGAAAAGGCTTATATTGAGCATGGGAGCTTCATTTTATACAAGAGTTATCACCGGAATGCCTTTAAAGGATGCAACTTCAGGATTTAAGTGTTTCAGAAAGGAAGTAATTCAGTCAATTGATCTTGATAAGATACATTCGAACGGATATTCATTTCAGATAGAAATGCATTATAAAACATGGAAAAAGAAATTCAGAATAAAAGAAATGCCGATAATTTTCACCGATAGGATAGACGGCCATTCAAAAATGGGTAAGGCTATTGTTAGAGAGGCTATATTTATGGTATGGAAACTCCGATTTCCATTTCTTATAAGGAATAAATAAATCCGGGGGCTTCCTCAATGGACCTGTCAGTCATAATCGTCAATTATAATGTAAAGTACTTTCTTGAAAACACTATAAGATCGGTCAAAGAAACCGTTATGGGCCTTTCTTATGAGATAATTGTTATTGACAATGCGTCCAAAGACGGAAGTATGGAACATATAGTTTCAAAGTTTTCGGATGTTAATTATATTTACAATGAATCAAATCTAGGGTTCGCAAAAGCCAACAATCAGGGATTAAAGCTTGCTCTCGGCGATTATATTCTGATCCTTAATCCTGATACGATCGTTAAAGAAAAGTCGATCGACATGCTTATAGATTATCTCAAAAAGCATCCTGAAACCGGTCTGGCGACCTGCAAGATAATCGGTCCCGAAGGAACTCTTGACGCATCTTGCCACCGCTCTTTTCCTACTATATGGAACTCGTTCTGCCATCTATCAGGATTAAGCAGGCTTTTTCCCGACTCAAAAGTTTTTGCCAGCTATAACCTTTTATATCTTAAGGATGACAGGATAGCAGAAGTTGATGCTGTGTCCGGATCGTTTATGCTTTTCTCGAGAGAAATAATCGATAAAGGCGTTTATATGCCTGAAGATTATTTTATGTACGGGGAAGATATTGATTTTTGCTATCAGATAAAGAAACAAGGCTACAAGATCGAGTATGTACCTATCGCCGATGTGATCCATTACAGAGGTCAGAGTTCTAAAAAAGACAAGATCAAGTTAAGAAAGTACTTTTTTGAATCAATGAAGATATTTGTAAAGAAAAACTATACATCAAAATATTCGTTTTTCTACAAATTCATACTCGATATCACCATCATGTTCTCTTACCTGATCTCTATAGGAAAAATTATTTTCAGAATTTATCTTCTCCCCATAATAGACATCATATCATATGCGGTAGGTTTATGGACAGCGGTATTTCTTTACAGACCCGTTCTTCTTTTCCTTGGCAAGATCGACAAAAGCACATTTCCCGACATTAATCTTGAAATGTACCTGGGTGTATCGGGGATTTACATAGCTATAATACTATTAATATTCTACCTGACCGGAATATACAAAGAGTATAAGTTTTCCTATAAAAAATTCATACTGTCAGCAATTTATATCGCTCTGATAACTCTGAGTATAACATACTTCATGAAAATATTTGCGTATTCAAGGATCACTCTCGCCCTGCTTCTATCAATAAGCATTCCTCTAATGCTCGGGTGGAGGTATATACTTCTTAGAAAGATGAAGTTTTTCCTCGATAAAACACTTATAGTAGGAATTGACGAAGTCTCCATGGAATTGATACAGCTCGAGAACGACCTGGCAGATGACGGAAAGATCATTGTAGGTTATGTTGATACAGATGATAAATATCTTGGAAAAAGTATTGATAAATTTGCTGTGCTCGGCAGTATAGAAAACCTGAAAGAAATTATGAAAATTGAAGAAGCCAGCAGTATAATATTCTCACTTAAAAGTATTTCTCTCGCCAAAATACTTGTATTCAGAGATATGCTGGAATATGCGAATATAAGCTACAAAATACTACCTGATCTGATCCAGAAAAAGAACGGCAGGATAAATTATATAAATCTTTCTCAATAGGGAGCAAAAATGGATACTATCAAAAGCGCAGTTAAATGGTTTTTTAAAACAACATTTACAGTCATAATCGTATTTGCGGTACTGTTTTTCTTTCTGGCTGCATTTATAGCTAAAATGACATACGAGAACATAAGACCTGACGAGATTTTAAAAGGATCATATCTTGTTCTAAGTTTTCCTTCAGGTTTGCCGGAATCTCCATCTGAGCATATCAATTTACAGGGATTTCGTGCAGGAGACATAAATAAAAAAGCACTGACTCTTTACAATGTTTTATCAGATATAGATCATGCCTCCAGTGATTCAAGAATAAAGGGAATATTTATAGATCTGGATAATTGGGGTATCAGCCCGGAGCACACAAATGAAATATCATCCTCGCTTGTCATATTCAGAGAATCAGGAAAACCTGTGACTGCTGTCGGCAGTGGTCTTGACAAGAATAATTATCAAGCCGCGTTGGCCGCGGATGAGATAATTATGGATCCGTCTAGTTCCTGTACGATTATTTTGAACGGGTACAGCGCTTCAGTGCCTTATTTCAAAGACATGGGAGACAAGCTGGGGATAACGGTTAATGCTATTCATATCGGTAAGTATAAAGGAGCAGGAGAAAATTTTTCAAGGAACAGCATGTCAGACCAGTATAAGGAAAGTATAGAGAAAATATTAAATGACAGGTTTGATCTTTTTTCCGGTTCAGTATCCGAACGGAGAGGGATAGAAAAATCAGTTTTTGCCGGCAGAATTGATAAAGGCGAGATGGTTTTCATAACTCCACAGCAGGCATTTGACTTAAAACTTGTTGATAAACTAATGTCGTTTGACGATGTCATAAAGGATAAGAATCTTAAAACAAAACAGCTTGTCGATGTCAGTGATTATATTATTACTGAAGAAAAAACCGGCGCAGCGCATATAGCTGTAATTTTTGCCGAAGGAAATATAGTTGACGGTTATGTTGAAACAGCTTTCGGCGATGACACTATAAATCCTGAAAAATTTGAAAAGATTTTGAATAAGATCAAAAAGAATAAGGATATAAAAGCCATTGTTCTAAGAGTGAACTCACCAGGCGGATCGGCGCTGGCTTCAGAGAAAATACTAAGGAAAATCACGAACATTAAACAGGATATGCCGGTCGTTGTTTCGATGGGGCCGGTCGCAGCTTCAGGCGGATATTACATATCATGTCAGGCTGATAAAATATTCGCGGATCCATATACGATAACAGGATCGATCGGAGTGGTATCACTATTGCCTAATCTTAAAGGCATTTCGGATAAAATAGGCATAAAAAACGAAACTATTGTCAAGGGAAAATATTCGGACATTTTTGATCTGACAAAAGATCAGTCTCAGGAAGATATACAAATTATCAGAGGTTCGATGGAAAAGATATACACTGAATTTAAGGCCAGAGTTTCTGCAGGAAGAGAAATAAATGAAACTGAGCTTGAGAAAATAGCTCAGGGTCAGATATGGACAGGTAGGCAGGCAAAAGAGAACGGGCTTGTTGACGAACTTGGAGGTCTAAATACTGCCATTCTAGAGGCTAAAAAACTGGCGAATTTGGATGACTTTAAAATTGTGACCTATCCGGAAAACAGATCGATTTCTGAGAAGATATTCAGCGCGGAATTCGAAGAGACTGATATTTTCAGCGGATTTGAAAAGGCAGGATACTTTCAAAACGAAATATCTATGATAAAAAACGCTGTTCTATTCGCGAACAGACCTGCACTTATATTTCCGGTCATAATAGAATGAAATATTAGTATTCGACCTTCCATAAAAAGAGGCCTTTTGGAGATATAGTTTTAGGCGACAGGCTCCTGTTCTTTTTTTCGAACATGTTTAGGATGTCGTTTTCAGATATTCTGTTGTTGTTCAATTCAAGAAATGCAGAGACTATAATTCGCACCATATTATGAAGGAACCTGTTTGAAGATATTTCCATTACAGTTTCATCATTTTCGCGGAAAAAATAGAGCTTTTTTATATCGCAGATGTGGCTTTTAACTTCAGCCTGAGCAGAGCAGAAAGCCTTAAAATCTCTTCTGCCTTTAAATAATTCTGCGGCCGAGTTCAACCTCTCAATATCAATGTCGTAAGGGTACAACAGCGAATATTTACTGCGGAACAATTCATGTTTCCTGCGGATAAAATATCTGTAAGTTCTTTTTTTTGCATCGAACCTCGAATTAAAACCATCTTCAACAAGTTCAGAAGACAGGACAAGTATGTCACGAGGCAGCAGATTGTTCAATGGGTATTCGATTCTTTCCGGGGGGACAGAAGAACTGTTTGTGACGAAGTTCACTGTCTGTTCTTTTGCATGCACCCCGGAATCCGTTCTTCCCGAGAAAACTGAAATTATTTTCTGCCCGAAAAGTTTTTCAAGTGCAGAATCAAGCTCAAGCTGAACAGTTCTCTGATCTTTCTGAACCTGAGAGCCGCAAAAATTTGTTCCGTCATATTGAATTATCAGTTTAATATTCATAGCGTAGTAATAAAAAATAGAATTATAATCGCTATCAATGAAAAGGTTAAAACATCGAATTTATTTAATGCGACCGATATTGATCTGCTTTTACCGAAATCGATTTCTTTACTGGCGTATAGCGTTTCCATCTCAACGGCTTTTATAAAGCTGAATTTGAAAAGATCAGTCAGTATTCCCGCGTTCTTTTTTATTATTTCAGTTATTCCGGATTTTTCAGCCTCCACTGTTTCCGATTTAATTATTTTTGCGCCGGAAATCAGTTCTGAAACAAATTCTATCCCAAGAATAATTGAGAACGAAGATTTTCTTAGCGCCTTTCTTATAAATACCGGTTTTATGATACTGAAATAATCATCCAAGTTTTTTAGAAGAGATCTATGATCGACAAAATAATTGAACCACCTGCTCAAGATAACTAGTAAAATTACTTTTGCAAGGAAAAGAAAAGAAATTTTAAGATCATATGAAGTTAAATACGAAAAAACAAACGAGAACAAAAAAAATATTCTGAAGCCGAGAACAGGTTTTATTACAAGCGTGTTCAGCTCTTTAATACTTGCGGATATGATAATTATAATTACGCCACAGAATAGATGAAAAGTTACTGAATCTGAAAAGCTTAAAAGCATTAAAGATGTAATAAATAGAACAAAAATCGGAACCGGATTAATTTCTAATTTATCGTAGAGAAAAAAACGGGCAGAATTATTCTGCCCGTCAATGGATTTAATTATATCGATCACAGATTCTCGTATAAGTATTTTACCTGTTCCCTGAGCTTATATTCAAGGTCTCTCGAATTTTCGTAAAGAGGTTTCAGTGTTGTTTTAGCTTTTTCGACTTTACCTGCCTGCGCAAAGCTGTTGCCCGCATTGTAAAGACATCTGTCCCTGTGAAGTTCTCTGTCGGATTTTGAAGCTTTCAGATAATATTCGCCTGCTTTTTCCGCTAGTTCAGGTTTTTTTTCGGATAACCATTTATCCATATATAAACCGCCGAGAAGATTATATACAGCAAATTTGAATGTTTCATTTTTTGCGGTTCTCTGATTGCTTTCAAGAAGTTTAACAGCCTCGTCGGCTCTTTTTTGCCTTATGTATGACTTGGCGACGAAAATTACAATGTCCCCTGTTGAATCGAAACCGGAGTATTTATCTATATATTCGTTTCCTTTTTCGATAACGGCCGTATCGTTCATGTTTTTGTATTCACGGCTGATCTCAAAAAGTTTGTCAGCTGAAAGAATTCTGTTCTTCTCGCTGCTTGATCTGTAGAGATTTACGGCAATAATTATTACGGCAATACCTACGAGTAAACCTATGATCTGATTTCTGTGGTGTTTGAAGAAATCGTATGTGACCATCATTTCTTCATTTTCAGGTTTTCTTTTGTACTTTATGTTCATATTCCGCTCCTATTCTTAATAAAAAGCTATTTTCAGTACTCCCGAGAGGAGTTGAACCTTTTCAAGGTTGTAACTCCATCGGTCGTTGTACTCCCGAGAGGAGTTGAACCTCCGACCAAAGGTTTAGGAAACCTCTACTCTATCCACTGAGCTACGGGAGCATTTTCTATTTCAAAAGAGTATCGAATATAAAAAATACAACCGGTTTTGTCAAGTTAATAAGCATATGGTTCTTTAAGTTTGCTGAAGCTGATATTTCCAACGGAAGAGATATCAGTCCACGTTCTGATGTACCAGAAATGACCATCCAGTTTTATCAGGTCAAAAATTAAATTCCCTTTTATTTCCCTTGTGCCGGAGCTATCTGTAACCGTCATTAGATAATCGATAGATAAGTTCAGTGAATCCGCCGTTTCATCTATCGGTTCGTTCGTCAGGCTTATTTCTGAAAATGAGAAGCTTTCTGATTTTAATCCGTTAATAAATTTCTTTTCGTCTTCAACACCCCAGTCGTCAAACAATATATCAGGCTGAGAAATATCAGAAGCCTCTGATTTGAATTTATATACAAATTCCGAATTGATAGAATTCAAAAAAAGAGATTCGTACAGGTACGTATCAAGCCCGAGAAGGGATGTCTTGAAATTTGTTTTCAGTTCAAGCACAGACTCGTTAAAATAATTATCGGTCGTCCCGTCCGGATCTTCCGGTGACCTTGTAGAGAAAATATCCGAACATGAAGTAAAGATAAGAACGATTACGATATTGAATAAAAATCTTGCCATAAAACCTGCGATTTACTATATTCCGCCGTATGTAAATATAAACTGAACAGCAGTTTAAGTCAATAATAATAACAACCGGAGAAATAAATGCTTTCATTCAGAAAAAAAGACGGAGCAGAACCGAAACTGGATCTTTCTGTCGAGAAACTGACCCTTACGAACACTATAACGATAGAGGCATTAATACAGACTCTGTTAAAAAATAATGTTATTAAACAGGAAGAACTTCTTGATGAAATAAAAAAAATGAGAAAAAGTACTACCGTTCTTAAAGATGAAGTGAGGGATGCTGGCACTACGGACAGCAAATAAACAGAGCACTAATAATGAAGAAAAAATTATTATTTAATATTGTGAAAGCTCTTTTGCTGGCAATCATTTTCTGGTATATAGGAAAAAGCATTACCGGAAATCTGGATAAAATTGAAAATATTGAAATAGCAGGATTTGATCCCAAATATATGTTTTTTTCTGTTATTACGCTTTTCATTTCTTTGCTTTACCCTGTATTTGCGTGGAAATTTCTAATATTTTCTCTCGGCGAAAAAATAAATACTCTGAGCGCTTTAAGAGTATGGTTCATTTCCAACCTCGGAAGATATGTTCCCGGTAAAATCCTTCAGTTCGCCGGGCTTGTTTATTTTTCCGGTAGGGAAGGTGTTAATAAAAGCAGGGCTTTTCAGAGCGTTCTTTATTCTCAGATAACCGCAAACGGACTCGGTATATTCATGGGGCTTACGCTTTTGACGCTTAATAGCGGCTCCAACAAATTTCCGAATGAATTTCACCTCTCACTTATTATTGCTGCGGTATTCATAATAATTCTCTGGTTCCCAAGTCTTTTTCTAAGGTCGTCAAATTACTTTCTTGAAAGAATGAAGAAGCAGAAGTTCGAACAGACACTTACACGGAAAAACTATCTTATTTATATCCTTTTGCAGCTTATAAACTGGTTCGTCATGAGCTTTTCGTTTCTTCTTCTTATAAATTCTTACACGACCCTGTCTGTTACAAAGCACCCGGAAGTACTTTTCATTCTTCCGATCAGCTGGACTCTGGGTCTTATAGCTATTTTTGCTCCCGGAGGTTTGGGTGTCAGGGAAGGATCAATGTCATATTGGCTCAGCCATTTTATACCGATCGAATTCGCGCTGATACTTCCGTGGATATACAGAATAGTGATCACTTTATCAGAGATGATCCTGACTTTTATTTTTGTTGTCTCTTATAAAAAGCCGGAACTGCTCAAAAATTTAAAAAATAATGAACAAACAAAAAGCAACTAAAGTTTAATGAACGAAAATAAGGGAAGATGAGCATGGCGGATCTTAAAAGACTGTCTGATGAAGAGCTGATGTTCAGGTTTCAAAAGGGCGACGATTCAGCGTATAACGAAATAGTGGAGAGATATAAGAATAAACTTCTGAACCACATTTTTTACTATATGAAAGATAGGGAATGGGCGGAGGATATTGTTCAGGATACGTTCGTAAGGGTTTATCTGAATAAAGATAAGTATAAAGAGATCGCAAAAGTATCTACATGGATATATACGATCGCTATAAATCTTGCTAAAACAGCTTTATCAAGAAATGGAAAGATGAACGCCTTTTCAATAACAGGAAAAGACGGTGAAAATGATTACGAAATAAAAGATAAACATACTACCACCGACGGCGATGTATTAAAAAATGAACTTTCTGATGTTATCATGAGTTCAATAGACGAACTGGAAGAAAAGTTCCGTGAAATAGTAATGCTCAGAGATGTCGATGAGATGAGCTATGAAGAAATAGCAGCGCTCCTTAAAATACCGACCGGAACCGTAAAATCAAGACTGAACAGGGCAAGACTGAATCTGAGGGACGCTCTTTCAGAATATATTAGATAACAAATCAAAGACAGCGGAGAATAAAATGGAAAAATGCGGCAGAATAGAAGAAATGATAATAAGCGGAAGTTTGGAAACTGACCTCGCAGTTGAGAATGACGAGGCTGTTATGAGGCATATAACTGAATGTGCGGAATGCCGTGCGCTTATAGATGATATTAAGAAAATTTCTTCAAAAATAGCCGGCCATGAAAAGATCAAAGTATCAGACGGATTTGATCATGCTTTAAAGATCAAACTTGAGGCTGCTAAGAATGAAATCAGTGCCGATGAAGTTAAAACGGTTCCTTTCTTTACAAGAATGGTTTATTACGCATCAGGCGTGGCAGCTGTCATGATAGGTTTTATGTATATCTCTTCTTTAGGTGTTTTTGATAATAAAAAAAGCAATGATGTTATTACTGCACCGGTTACTTTTACAGTCGCCTCAAACAATAACGAGACAAAAACCGTGACAGCGGATTCTCTTGAAAACCTGAGAGAAAATGTTGTGAACGATGAAGAACTGAGACTGAAAGTAAACGCCGGCGAATAAGCCGGAATTGAACCGGATTTTGGTATGATAAGGGCGGAAACATTCCGCTCTTTTTTATTTGCTAAACCTGTATTATTTTTATATATTTATGCCGCTTAAGAAACCAAGGAACCCATTGTGATAAACAAGCTTCTGCCAATAGTTGATCCGACCAGAAAAATGCCGTCTTTCTATGCCGCAAAAAATCTTTCCAAAAATGAAATAGAAGATGTGATAAAACTTTATGAATACATTTTAAATCCAGAAATTAAAAACATTAAGACCCAGAAGGAAGAAAGCGAGCAGCTGGAGAATTGAAGATATTATTTCTCGGTATAGGTAAGACTAAACATAAATATCTTATTGAGGGCATTGAAAGATATAAAAAACTTGTGTCTCCATTTGCGGATGTTGAAGAAAAATATCTTAAAGAAGAAGATGACAGACCGGGTTGCGTACAAGAAGAAAGCCAGAAGCTTTTGAAGAGCATTCCGTCGGGATACTATAAAGTGCTTCTTGATATAAAAGGCAAAAAACTGAGTTCGGAATCTTTCAGCGATAAATTAAGAGATCTGAGAGACAATTCAACATCAGGTATCGCTTTTCTTATCGGAGGTTCGAACGGCGTAAGTGAAGAGTTAGAAAAAGCAGCGGATCTAAGGCTTTCATTCTCTGAAATGACAATGACCCATCAGATGATCAGACTATTTCTGGCGGAACAGATATACAGGAGCTTTTCAATAATGAATAATAAAAAATATCATAAATAAGGTCAATTCAAAATGCGTAATATAATAATTTCCATTTTAACAGCTGTAGTAGTTTCGACGGGGCTGTATTTCTTATTCAGCGACTTTCTTGCCTTTTCAATTCTAATCGGAATTATCGCAGGAGCAGCAGTTTTTATTCTTTTGGTCAGAAGCGCATCCAAGGAACTTGAAAAGTTGAATGATAAAGCACAGAAAGCACTTTACTCACAGAATTTTGACAGAGCGCTCAGGATATATGAAAGCGGTCTTGCTCTCGGAAAAAAAAGCCCGTTCATAACTGGTCAGATTTACGGAATGATAGGTATGATCCATTATATGAGAAAAGAAAACGACAAAGCTAAGCCTGCGCTTATAAAATCATCATCAATGAACTGGGCGGCAAAAGGTATGCTCGGAGTTATATATATGAACGAAAAAAATTATACAGAAATGGATAATTCTTTTAAGGTTATGGTAACATCGGGTAAAAAGGACGGTCTTTCATGGGCGCTTTATGCATACTGTCTGGAAAAATTGAACAGAAAAGAAGAGGCATTAAAAATACTTGAAGAAGGAAACAAAAAACTTAAAGATGCTGATGAAAGAATAAAATCGAACATTCTTGAGCTTAGGAACAACAGAAAAATGAGAATGAAAGTATTCGGCGACCCTTGGTATCAGTTCATGCTGGAAAGACCGCCGATGAAAAGAATGATGCAGCAGCCCGGAGTTGCACATCAAACCGGATTTAAAAAGAACTCTCTTTACAAAGGATAATTTAAAACACCGGAGATCATTATGAGATTAGGCGTAAATATAGATCATATAGCTACTATCAGGGAAGCAAGAAAAACCTATGAACCTGATCCGGTGGCTGCGGCAATAATCTGCGATCTTGCCGGTGCTGACGGCATAGTCTGTCATTTAAGAGAAGACAGAAGGCATATTAACGATGATGATCTGAGAAGGGTTCGCGAGACGGTAAAAAGCCATCTGAATATGGAAATGGCAGCCAATGATGAAATGGTAAGGATAGCCACAAAGATCAAGCCGGAAATGGTTACTCTGGTACCTGAGAAAAGGGAAGAACTGACGACCGAAGGCGGGCTGGATGTAGTTTCTATGAAAGATCATTTAAGGGATATAGTTTTTAGATTGAAAAGCGCTGGAATAAAAGTGTCAGTTTTTGTGGATCCCGATATCGCGCAGATAAAACAGTGTTCTAATGTTGAAGCAGATCTGATAGAGATCCATACCGGTCACTATGCAAATTCAAAAACCGAATCGGAACTGGTTGAGCAGTTCGAAAAGATCAAAGAAGCTGCGATATATGCCGATAAACTCGGTCTTGGAGTTAGCGCAGGGCACGGTCTTAATTACCACAATGTTAAAGATATAGCAGAGATAGAAGAGATAGAGGAGCTCAACATTGGTCACTCGATCATAGCCAGGTCCGTACTTGTCGGTCTTGACAGGGCGGTCAGGGAAATGATAGCTCTTATAAATTAGTTTTATAATTTACAGTTAGCATTATGCTGAATTCATGGAAATAACCCTAACAATATTAGCGATCTTATTCAGCATTACAGCCGCAGTATTCCCCTTCAGAATAGGTAAGTTAAAGATCGACATGGTCAACGGGTCGATCATCGCAATTCTGCTCTTAATAATTTTTCAGGTAATAGATTTTGAAACTATCAGACTAGGTCTTGCAGGCGACGGAAGGCTCAAACCCTGGGAGATCGTCGTCATATTTTTTACGGTCGCCTATGTAAGCGTCAGCCTTGATATAACAGGCATATTCGATTACCTGGCATACAGGATAGTTCTGCTTTCAAAAGGTAACGGAATAAACCTTTTCATATTTTTTTATCTTTTCTCAAGCATTCTGACCGTCTTTACTTCGAACGACATTGTGATACTTACGCTCACACCGATCATATTCTATCTCGGCAAGCACGCCCATCTGAACGTAATTCCCCTTTTATTCGCAGAATTCTTCGGAGCGAACACTTTAAGCATGTTCCTCTACATCGGGAATCCGACAAATATCATAGTCGGAAATTCTATCGGACTGGGATTTCTCGAATACACTCAAGTCATGTGGCTGCCTTCGCTCGTTGCCGCAGTCGCGAATCTTATTCTGCTTTACATCTTTTTCAAAAAAGACTTAACCGCAAAGTTTGAGCAGAAGCTTGAATCAGCCTATGAAGTAGTAAGCTGGAATGATGCCGCGGTCAGTTCGGCACTTACTCTTATCATGCTCGGCATTTTAGCTTTTTCTCAGCATCTCGGTCTGGCTATCTGGGAAGTAACTGCTGCATTTATGGTCATCTTTGTTCTTAAAGATCTGATATCCGGGTTAGGGAGTTTTCAGAAAACGATCAAAAAAATGCCGTGGCAGATCCTACCGTTCATCATGGCTTTTTTTATATTGGTGGCTAATCTGAAAGACATCGGAGCTGTTGATTCACTCGCAGCTTATACTTCAGATCTTTCAAGCAATCTCGGAAGCAGTATCTTTTTTAACGGTACGATAGGATTTTTGCTCGTGAATATGATCAATAACCAGCCTGCGACAATACTTTACAGTAATATTTTAATCAGTGATCAGTTCATAGCTCCGGACGCATCATTCTACGGAGCAGCCTACGCAGTTATAACCGCGAGCAATCTCGGCGCAAACCTTACTCTCATAGGCGCATTGGCGGGACTCATGTGGAAAAGGATCTTGAAAAAGAAAAAACTTAATATTTCATATTGGTACTTTTAAAAGTCGGACTGATCATCACTCCGGCAGTCTTTTTTTTGACGCTTCTCACGCTGTATTTTGTGCTGTTGTAAAAAAAAATATTTCTCAGTTAAGGTTAAGTATTCAAAGACATGTAGAAGGAAGTAATAATTCCAAGAGCATAGACTCGGACCCATAGATACCGAAATAACATTCCTTGTAGAAACATTTTCAGGTAACGGTCATGGAAAAAAGCACCACACAAGTCACATAAACCAGTCAGTGATATTTTGCCTATGTTCTGGGCTGTAGTGATTAGTTACTCGTCGGGTTATTGAGCTATCCATATTGCCACCCTCCAAGTGAGTAAGGCTAAAGTTCCTTATTTTAATTTTCCATCCAACGGTTGGACTTTTAAATCTCGTACCAATGGTTCAAGAATTGATTTGGGATTATCTTTCTGCAATTCCTCAACATTTACTCATTCAGTAATTTGATTCTTTCAATTCTCTCTTTTGCTTCTTCAACCGCAGCTTTTATCTTCTCTTCCAATATCTTCTTCGGCGGAAGCTCAGTCCAATATTCAGCTACCAATATACCGTCTTTGTGCATTTCCAGTAATTCGATCTGCTCTTTGCTTGTTTCGGTGCATAGAATAAGACCTACAGGAGAAGCTTCATCTTCTTTCCGTTCGTATTTATTGAGCCATTTAAGGTATAACTCCATCTGACCTTTATATTTTGCCTGAAATTTACCGATCTTAAGTTCAATCGCAACAAGCCGTTTTAAATTTCTGTTATAGAAAAGAAGATCAAGATAAAAATCATCACCGTCAATTATCATCCTCTTCTGCCTCTCAATGAACGCAAAACCTTTACCGAGCTCCATTATAAATGTTTCGAGATCACTTAATATTGCGCTTTCCAAGTCTTTCTCCAAAAAATCCGATTTCATTTTGAGAAAATCAAAAAAATATGGATCCTTAAACTCGCCAACAGACTTAAGGTTGGCAACAACAGGCTGAACACCGGCTATGAGTGTCCTCTCGTAAACTTTCTTTGATATATTTTTCCTTAAATCCCTCACGCCCCATACTTCTGACGCAGCTTTCTGGGCGTAGAACATCAGAGCTTCTTTTTTCTTTATCGGCAGTAAAGCTAAGATGTGCGACCAGCTCAATTGTCGTGACAGTGTCACGACAATCTCGTAATTACCGAATATTTCGGCAAATTGCAAAATCCTACGCAGGTTCTTTTCCTCGTAGTTCTTTCCGTGCCTCTGCTCCAATTGTCGTGACAGTGTCACGACAATCTGCTTTCCGTATTCCGCTCTCTTATTATTAAGAATAAAATCGTTTATCCTTTTACCCACCTGCCAGAACACCAAGTTCATTTCAGAATTCGCATAAACAAGCGCTCTTTCTCTGCTACTCGTGATCAGCTCGGACAGTTCTTCAAACAGGTTCTCTTCACTCTGAACAACCTTGTTCTCGCTTACGGTTAGATTATATTTTTCATTTGATTTCTTTTTTTTCATTTTAAATTCCTATTTGCCTTCACTAAAATAACTATATTGAGAAATATACAAGACAGCTTGAATTTAAGCAATAATGATGAATTATTTTTTATAGTCCTCGGTTTTTCCAGTCTGCATAGCCCAGATCAATATTCCGGAGGCAATGAGAATCAAAACACCAAAACCAGCAGATAAATTCAAGGCAGCCTTTTTTGTATTAAAATCGAATATTTCAATTTTATCTATATCTTCAATTTTTATTGAAACTTTTTCATCATTTATGCTAAATTCAGGATAAAATATATTTAGGTAAATATGTATTTCATCGTATCTGCTAATATTTCGGTTATCATCAGGAATATATGGTTTAATAATTCCTGAAAGCTCACCTTCAAAAAGAATCGGATTATACAAAAGTAAGGTCTTATCGCTTTGGTGAAGAATTACGATTTTATCACTTTGAATCTCTTTCAATTCTTCTTTAGGAATTGTCTTCAGTGCGTGGACTGTACATGCTTGAAGAAAGAAAAATAAAGTCAGAAGTGAAACAGTTTTAAAGCGAACTGTAGCTGTTTTCATAAAAAAATCCTCATCGTAAATTATGTTAATTTTCTAAGCTCAATAACCCATCGAGGTACTAATCACTATTTCCTACAACGGTCAAGGCTAAAAGCACCACACAAGTCGTATAAACCAGTCAGTGATATTTTGCCTATGTTAGCATTTGTTGCAACTTCCCACATTTTCTAACCGAACTAATCGAGCCTAAACACACAATAAAGTACAAGGTACAACAGCTACATGAGCTTGGGGATATTTCATGTGAAAACTCCAAGTATCAAACAACAAATATATTATTAAAGTGATTGACAAACAAGAATTTTTTACCGATTTTACTTTCAATATTTTTTAGTTTACTGTAAAAGGAGTCGGAAATGAAAGTCATGCAAATTTTTTTAATTGTTATACTATCAAACAGTCTCTTTTCTCAAACGATTGACACATGGGAAAGAAGGTACGGAGACCAACTTTACGAATCTGGAGAAAAAATTATAAAAATGAATGACGGCACATTTTTAATTAATTCCAACATTATAATATCAGACCCCCAAGATATGACTTGGCTGATTGCAGTTGATGAAAATGGAGACTCGCTTTGGACGAGAAAAATATATGAACCAGATTCTGTTAATAGTTATATAATCGAAATGTCATGTAACTCTGAAAACAATGTATATGCAGCTCATCGGAGAATATCATCTGAGTATGAATATGATAAAATGGCTTTTCTTTCTAAGAAAACTGAAAACTATGAAGAAATATGGACAAAAGAGTATCCTTCAACAACGCAATTCGGCACATGGACTGATAAACCGGCTTGCACCTCGGATAGTGGTTGTGCCGTGATAGTAGGTACAATGTATGACATCTATGTCGGATCAAGTCATATAGATAAATACGATAAGAACGGAAATCTACAATTTTCATCAGGCGGTATTTTTACTAAAAATGAGAAATCGACCGAATATATTGAGGATTTTGCTGTGACAAATGATGGAGGTTATATCAGTATTGTGAAACACAGCTCCGCTGGATATAAATTTGATGATTCACAGTATATTATTCTCTTCAACGATTCCTTAAATTTTTCTAAAGCTGTTGATTACACATGGAGTATTTATGGTCTGCTGGGCATCGGGAAAGCTCAAAGTAGCGATTCTTTTATTGCTTATGGTTTAGGTGGAATAATCAAGATAGATGGAAGCGGCGAAGAGATATGGAATCTTGCTATTGACGACGGCATAGTGAATATGGTTACAACAAGCGATGGAAATTATGTTTTGTCAAGCAGCTCAAAGGTATATAAAGTTGACGATACTGGAGAGTTGATTTGGAGCAAGGATTTCAGTTGCAATTCTTTGGTTCCAACTGATGATGGCGGATGTATGGCTGTAGGAACAAAATTCAACGATGTCTGGATATGCAAGTTTGATCAGGACGGCAACTATGTAAATATCAATAACTATGTAGCCGGAATTGAAGGATATGAGCTTTACCAAAACTATCCAAACCCTTTCAACCCGGAGACAACGATCAGATATTCTATTACTCACGATGCCGATGTTAAGATTGCTGTTTTTGACATTGCGGGTAAGGAAGTTGTATCTCTTGTTGAAAATAAACAGGGAAGAGGCAGTCATACAGTGAACTTTAATGCCGAGCACCTGACAAGTGGAATATATTTTTATAAATTAAATGTTGATGATAAAGTTGTAGCTAGCAAAAGCATGATTCTTTTAAAGTAGTGTTTAGGCTCGATTTCATTTCTCTATCTCAGTCAGAAGTTGCAATGGATGCTAACGGTCAAGGCTAAAAGCACCCCACAAGTCACATAAACCAGGCAGTGATATTTTGCCTATGTTAGAGGCTGCCACAACTTTCACGGTAATCGAAATCATTTATAACTCTTATTAAAGAAGTTAGCTTTATCATTAAGTCTTCCAATTTTCTTTATTTTTTCTTTCATATCATCAAAATCGAATTCTTTCTTAAAATCTCTTTTATAGTACTTTTTGTATGTCTCCAGATTTGAAACATCAAATGAAGTTCGTGACATAAAAACATTAGGGTTATTAACTTCATCAGTTATTTCTAAATTGTTATATTTCGCATGACCTTCTAATCCCATTCTTTGTAAAAAAAACATGTATCTATTATCAAGTCTATGATATCGAGCCCCATCATCACAAATATCAATGTTAGGATCATCTAATTTATCTTCAAACTTTACATATACTGTATCCGGAAAATTCTTAAACAAATCATTACCAGTAAGAATTTCTTCAACGTAAACGGTATAAGTAGTTTTCAGAGGACCTGACGAAAATTTAATCGCTTTAACAGTACCAATTATCACAGATTGTGCATAACTAGCATCACCAAAAATGGGAGAAAAATAATTTATATAAGCCCAAAGTTTACGTAAAGCTTTCAATTTATTTACATTTATTCGATAATCCCAATAAATTACATTTAAATTGTCATTACGTACTCCAATTTTTCGAATCTTTTCTGCGAATTCTGTTTTTATGTTCTTATATTCTATTGAGTCGATTGAGTTTTCTTGATCCGGCCAAACATTTTTCACTTTAAAACCTTCTAGTTCTCCTATAGTCTTCATGACTTTTGGCTCGTTACCTCCATCACCTGACATTGCAAAAATAACAAGATGAAGTATCAAGAATAAACTGATTATATTTTTTTGAGTCATGAACTCTCCTATTTAAAAATAAGACTAAAGTTGTGGTTGCCTCTAACGGTCAAGGCTAAAAGCACCACACCAGTCGTATAAACCAGTCAGTGATATTTTGCCTATGTTGTAGGTCGTCGCAATTTGTCTCTCGTAACCATTGAGCCAAGTACTCCTCTCTATTACTAACACAGCCTGCGCGAAGAAGCAAAAACTTTTTGCTTTACTCAAGAAACATTACAGGCTTACTCCGAATCTCCAAAATGGGATTATCTTTCTGCAAAACACTCATTCCTTTCTGCAATTTTAACTCAGGATTTTTCACGAAAATAGCCTCAAAAATGGGATTATCTTTCTGCAAAACTTTCTGCAAAACACACTTTTTCTTAAAATTTCTTTCTGCAAGTTTCCATACCGGAGAAGTCCTTGAACCTCCATTAATTATTTTTCCGCTTCGTCTAAGCTTGGTCAACAGATTCTTAACCTTGTTATCTTTCTGCATTTATAATTAAGGTTTTGGATATTTTTCATCCATTGTTCTCGGAATAAAGTAACCTTTTATACAGTTTGGATTTCTTATAGCAATTTGGATATGATTTTTTTCTTTAAAACCGGCATTAGGGTATAAATCATTGCCTTCAAAAAATACGCCCCGAACAGAATCAAACGCCTGTTTTTTGTTTTCAGAATTAAACTGATGAATTGTTTGAATAACTGCACAATCCAGATGTCTTAATAGTAAATCAATTCCTGAATTAGTATTTTTATTCTTTGGAATAACCAATCCATACTCTGTATAAGTCTTTTCAAGTAAATCGTAACCTATTTTTAACAGGTTCAAATATTCGGAATCCAACAAGTCAAAACAATATCCTAAATCTATAACCGCACCGACTACAGAAGGTTTAGAAATCTTCTCTTTACCCTTTATCGGATTTGCTTTTAATTCAATTGCAAATTGAAGTGCTCTTTCATAATTATTTTCCCAAAAATAAGCACCATTTCCGAGCCAATCGTAATCATTCTGACTTTGAGTTATTATTATACCCTTTTTGGCTACAACTTCGTCTCTTAAAGATTCATCGCATCCATGAAAACCTAAAACGAGACCGGTTCTTTTGGAGTACATTATTTAGTATTGGAGGTGTAGTGTTTATTAAGATTACCGTTTTTATCATGTATTCCGGCTCTTATAAGAAACTCTTGTGCTTTCTTTTTTGAAGATAAAATTTTCTCGGAGTATTTTTTTAACGCTTTTTGATATTCTTTGTGTTCTTTGCAGTCCATTATAATAATCCTCAGGTTACACATTTGCTTGGTACAATATAAGACCGAATAAATTTAAAAACAAGAAAATTTTATAATTCAGTTAAAATAATCATTTCTTCACATCGCATATGTCCCTCCAACTAGCGGCTATATTTTTATTGGCACATAGTGTCTGTGTGTAATTGAACCTTATTTTAACATCAAAATACCTTAAAATCTAAAACATTCTGAATTATATAATAAAATAGTTGATTATTCAAGGTTCTATGTTTATAATACTAATCTAATAGTTTTACGAACGAAAAGTCCTGAACCAAGAGGTAAAGCTGGAAGAGAATCAACCGATATTTAAATACAATTCAGCAATAAATTTAAGTGTGTGTGAATATCTTGTCAATAGATATTAAATATAACTTCTTATAAAAAATCGGAGGTAGATATGAAAAAGTGGATTGTGATATTTATGGCGATAGCATCAACAGGGCTGATATTTTGGTCATGCTCGGATGACGATAATACAACAGAACCGACTGCCTATACGCCACCGTCGGGCATGGTGTATGTTCAAGGCGGCACATTCAACATGGGTGATCATTACAGTGAGGGTGCCACTAACGAATTACCTGTTCACAGCGTTACTTTAAGTAATTTTTACATGGGGGCGACTGAAGTAACACAAGCTGAGTGGTCTGCTTATATGCCTGCGGAGAATTGGAGTTTTAATGGAACTGGGGATTATTATCCTGCTTATTATGTAAGCTGGTATGAAATAATAAAATACTGCAACCTGAGAAGTATGGCAGAGGGATTAACTCCTTGCTATACGATTAGCAGTTCGACAGATCCGATTGTCTGGGGTGCTGTACCTACGAGTGATAATACAACATGGGATTCTGCAGTGTGCAACTGGAACGCGAATGGATACAGACTTCCAACTGAGGCTGAATGGGAAAAG
>Ga0209417_1003067_pt1 | contig 23487 bp, 16 predicted proteins | sample RifGroF2_FD_184002 | JGI IMG/M metagenome (GOLD analysis project Ga0209417, IMG submission 184002) | Groundwater microbial communities from Rifle, Colorado, USA - Groundwater F2 (SPAdes) (version 2) | ecosystem: Environmental > Aquatic > Deep subsurface > Groundwater | place: Rifle, Colorado... | reverse complement strand
CTCGTTCATCTTCAACGGCGCCGAGCGCATCGTGGTCAGCCAGCTGCACCGGTCCCCCGGCATCATTTTCGAAGAGGACGAGGAAAAGAAGCAGTCCGTCCTCGGCAAGCCCCTCTTCTTCGCCCGCGTCATCCCGTACCGCGGCGCCTGGGTGGAATTCGAATTCGACACCGACAACGTGCTGTGGGTGCGCCTGGACCGCAAGAAAAAGATCCTGGCCACCACTTTTGTGAAAGCCTCCGGCCTTGAGAGCAACGCCGAGATCCTGCAGGCCTTCTACCAGTCCGTGGAAGTCCCGGTCAACCTCGACAACGCCGCCAACATCATCGGCAAGTACGCCATCGAAGACATCGTGGACAAAGCCAACGGCGAAGTGGTCTGGAACCTGGAAGAGAAAGCCGCCACGCCCCTCGACGAGAAGGGCTTCAAGTCCATGCTGGACCGCAAGATCTCCAAGGTGCTCCTTATAAAGGGCAGCCCCAAGGAAGAGAACCCCGGCATCATCCTGGCGCTCGAGGCCAAGAACCAGCCCAAGACCGCCTCCGACGCCCGCTACGAGATCTACAAGAAGATGCGCGGCCAGGACTTCATCGTCAAGGAACAGGCCGAGGCCTACCTCGACAATATCATGTTCAAGAGCCTGCGCCGCTACGACTTCTCCATCGTCGGCCGCTACAAGGCCATGCGCAAGCTCCGCCCGCTCTACGAGGAGCTGGCCCGCACCGACAAGCGCTACAAAGTCCCCGGCGACAAGATGCGCAATATCGGCCTGGAAGACATCATCGTCACCATCAAGCACCTGCTCGCCCTGAACGCCGGCACCCCCGGGTTCGACACCAAAGAAGGCAAGTACGAGTACAAAGTGGACGACATCGACCACCTGGGTTCCCGCCGCGTGCGCTCCATCGGCGAACTGCTGGAGAACCAGATCCGCGTGGCCCTCGTGCAGATAGCGCGCAACGTGCGCGACCGCATGAGTAAGGAAGACAAGACCGTTACGCCGAGGACCCTCGTCAACGCCGCCCCCGTGGTGGCCATCATGAGGAAGTTCTTCGGTACTTCCCAGCTCTCCCAGTTCATGGACCAGATCAACCCGCTGGCCGAACTGACGCACAAGCGCCGCCTGTCGGCCCTTGGCCCGGGCGGTCTGAACCGCAAGCGCGCCGGCTTCGAAGTCCGCGACGTGCACTACACGCATTACGGCCGCGTCTGCCCCATCGAAACGCCCGAAGGCCCGAACATCGGCCTCATCGTGTCGCTGGCGTCTTACGCCAAAGTGAACCAGTACGGCCTCATCGAGACCCCGTACCGCAAGGTCACCAATAAGAAAGTGACCGACGACACGGAATACGTCACGGCCTACATCGAAGACGACATCTTCGTAGGCCAGGCCAACACCCCGATGGAGAACGGCAAGCTCTCCACCGACCGCGTGTACGGCCGCATCAAGGACGAATACGTCTTCGTGGATTCCAGCGACGTTACCTACATGGACGTTTCGCCCATGCAGGTGGTGTCCATCTCCGCCGCGTGCGTGCCGTTCCTGGCGCACGACGACGCCAACCGCGCCCTGATGGGCTCCAACATGATGAGGCAGGCCGTGCCGCTCCTCATGACGGAAGCCCCGCTGGTCGGCACCGGCATGGAGCCGGTCATCGCCCGCGACAGCCGCGCCTGCATCACCGCCCGCACCACGGGCAAGGTCATCTACGCCTCGGCCGACATGATAGCCATAAAGCCGGAGCATTCCAAAGAGCCCGACATCTACCAGCTCATCAAGTACCGCCGCTCCAACAACTCCACCTGCGTTAACCAGGTGCCGCTGGTCGAAAGCGGGCAGGACATAAAGAAAGGCGACATCATAGCCGACGGCCCCGCCACCGACGACGGACAGCTGGCCCTGGGCAAGAACCTGCTGGTGGCCTTCATGAGCTGGGAAGGCTTCAACTACGAAGACGCCATCCTGGTCTCGGAGAAGATCGTGGAAGACGACGAGCTTACCTCTATCTTTATAGAAGAGTTCGAAGTGGAAGCCCGCGACACCAAGCTGGGCCCCGAAGAGATCACCCGCGACATCCCGAACGTGGGCACCGACGCCCTGGAGCACATCGACAGCGACGGCGTAGTCATCCCGTCCACCATGGTGCGCCCCGGCGACATCCTGGTCTGCAAAGTGTCTCCCAAGGGCGAGCAGCAGCTCTCCCCCGAAGAGCGCCTGCTCAAGGTCATCTTCGGCAAGAAGGCCGAGGACGTCACCGACACCTCGATGCGCGTGCCGCCCGGCGTGAACGGCAAGATCATCGGCACCCGCGTGTTCGTGCGCCGCGAAAAGCTCTCCAAGCCGGAGGAAGACCGCCGGAAGAAAGAGATAGACGTGGAAATGAATTACAACCTGGACGCCCTGAGGGAGTTCCGCAAGGAAACGGCCACCAAGGGCTCCGAGACCGAAGAATTCTGCAAGCAGATGGAAAAGCGGATCAAGGAAAAATTCGCCCGCGAGAAGGAAATGCTCAAGAACTCCGGCGAGCTGCCCGTCACCGTCAATAAAGTGGTGAAGGTCTACATCGCGCTGAAGCGCCGCCTGCAGGTGGGCGACAAGCTTTCCGGCCGCCACGGCAACAAGGGCGTGGTCGCCCGCATCCTGCCCCGCGAAGACATGCCCTACCTCCCCGACGGTACGCCGGTGGACGTAGTGCTGTCCCCGCTGGGCGTGCCCTCCCGCATGAACATCGGCCAGATCCTGGAGACCATGTTGGGCTGGGCGGGCAAACAGCTTAACACCCAGATGATCTGCCCCGTGTTCGACAGCGCGGCCGAGGACAACAAGGAATACTGGAATTACTGGGACAAGAAGCACAACAAGAAGCGCGGCGCCATCACCGTGGACGACGTGCTCAAGGACCTGGATAAGAACCCCACGGCCGAGAAGCCGGGCGTTATCCAGATGGTGCAGCTCGCCAAGGACCACCTGCGCGCCCAGGGCGTGCGCGAGGAATACCTCCCCGACGACTACTGCCGCATCCAGCTGTTCGACGGCCGCACCGGCGAGGCCTTCCACGAGAAGATAACCATCGGCTACCTGTACATCCTGAAGCTCATCCACCTGGTGGAAGACAAGGTGCACGCCCGCTCGACGGGCCCATACTCCCTCATCACGCGCCAGCCCCTGGGCGGCAAGGCCCTCTTCGGCGGCCAGCGCTTCGGTGAAATGGAAGTGTGGGCGCTGGAAGGCTACGGCGCCGCGTACACCCTGCAGGAAATGCTGACCGTGAAGTCCGACGACTTCACCGGCCGCACCAAGATGTACGAAGCCATCATCAAAGGCGACTTCCCTCCGCAGCCCGGCATGCCGGAATCCTTCAAAGTGCTGGTGAAGGAACTGCAGGCGCTGTCGCTGGAAGTGGACCTGTTCACCTCGGTCCCCGGAGCCGACAAGGGCGAGAAGCCCGAGAAGGCCGAGAAACCCGAGAAAGCCGAGGCCGAGGAAGTAAAGCCCGCGGGCAAGAAAAAGACCGCGGCCAAGGCCGAGAAATAAACCGGCTCACGCCGGAGAACAGGCAATAAGCTGACAGGAACGGCCGGGGAATAAGCCCCGGCCCGGGCAGAGAAGAACGGAACCGGAGTGGAGCGTAGCGACACAATTCCACCGTAATTAAGGAAACAACTATGGACATGATGTCTGAAGTCAGGAACTTATTCAACACCGGAAAGACGCGCAAGAAAGCCAAAGAACTCAACTACCTCAACTTCGACGCCATAAAGATCGGCATAGCCAGCCCGGCCAAAATCCGCGCCTGGTCGTTCGGCGAAGTGAAGAAGCCCGAAACCATCAATTACCGCACGCTCAAGCCCGAGCGCGACGGCCTCCTGTGCGAAAGGATCTTCGGACCCTCCAAGGATTACGAGTGCGCCTGCGGCAAATACCGCTGGGTAAAATTTAAAGGCGTGGTCTGCGACCGCTGCGGCGTGGAAGTGACCGAAGCCAAGGTGCGCCGCGAGCGCATGGGCCACATCGAACTGGCCTGCCCCGTGGCCCACATCTGGTTCCTCCGCAAGTCCCCGTCCCGCATCGGCATCATTTTAGACATGCGCCCCACCGACCTGGAAAAGGTGGTGTACTACGCCGCTTACGTCGTGCTGGAAGACACCAAGGACCCCGTCACCGGCCGCATCGAGTACAAGCGCGGCGAGGTCTTCACCGAGAGCCAGCTCAGCGAAGTGAAGAAGAAATACTCCAAGATCAAAGTGGGCATCGGCGCCAACGCCATCCGCGAACTGCTCGAGAACATCGACATTAAAGTGGAGATGGCCCGCATAGAGAAGGAAATAACCACCATCAAGAACGACGCGGACCGCTCCAAGGCGATCAAGCGCATGAAGATCATGGAAGGCTTCCTGGCTTCCGGCAACCATCCCGAATGGATGATCATGACCGTGCTGCCCGTGCTGCCGCCCGACCTGCGCCCCCTGGTGCCGCTGGAAGGCGGCCGGTTCGCCACGTCGGACCTCAACGACCTTTACCGCCGCATCATCAACCGCAACAACCGCTTGAAGCACATCGAAGCCCTGCGCGCGCCGCAGGTCATGATCTACAACGAAAAGCGCCTGATGCAGGAAGCCGTGGACGCCCTGATAGAGAACGGCGCCCGCGGTAAAGTGGTGCTGGGCGCGGCCAACCGCCCGCTCAAGTCCATCTCCGACATCCTCAAAGGCAAGCAGGGCCGCTTCCGCCAGAACCTGCTGGGCAAGCGCGTGGACTATTCCGGCCGCTCCGTTATCGTGGTAGGCCCCAACCTGAAGCTGAACCAGTGCGGGCTGCCCAAGGAAATGGCCCTCGAGCTGTTCAAACCCTTCGTGCTGGCCGAGCTGATAAAGAAAGAGAACATCACCCTGAAGGTGGCCAAGAAGAAGATGGAGCACGCCGACACCGAGATCTGGGACATCCTGGAGCGCGTGACCCGCAAGCACCCCGTGATGCTCAACCGCGCGCCCACGCTGCACCGCCTCGGCATCCAGGCCTTCGAGCCCGTCCTTATCGAAGGTCTCGCCATCCAGCTGCACCCGCTGACCTGCGCGGCGTTCAACGCCGACTTCGACGGCGACCAGATGGCCGTGCACGTGCCCATCAGCCAGGAAGCGCAGATGGAAGCGCGCATGATGATGATGGCCACCAACAACATCCTGTCCCCGGCGTCCGGCCGCCCTATCGCCAACCCGTCGCACGACATGGTGCTCGGCATCAACTACCTCACCAAGGTAAAAGACGGCGAGCCCGGCGAAGGCAAGTTCTTCAACGACAAGGAAGAGGCCCTCACCGCCAACCAGCACGGCATCCTTGACCTGCACGCCAAGATCAAAGTGCGCGGCATCAACGACACCACCCACGAGTCCGTGGACTTCGACGCGGAAGAAAAGACCTGGAAGAAGCCTAACGTCTGGAAGGACTACGTCACCGTCGGCCGGCTGATCTTCTTCGACATCCTCCCCGAGAAGACGGACCGCACGCGCTTCAACAAGGCCATCAGCAAGAAAGACCTTTCCAACCTGGTGGACGAGTCCTATAAGAACCCCGAGATAGGCCATCACGAGACGGTCACGCTGCTGGACCGCATGATGAACCTGGGTTTCCATTACTGCACGCTGTCCGGCATCAGCATCTCCATCGCCGACATGAGCGTGCCCGAAAAGAAAGCGGGCCTGATCACCGGCGCGCAGAAGCAGGTGCGCGACATTGAAGGCCAGGCCAAGGACGGTATCATCACCGAGAACGAGCGCTACAACAAGATCATCGACATCTGGACGCACGTCAGCGACAAGGTCGCCGATATGATGTTCGACGAGATGCAGAAGCGCGAGAAGCAGCCCTACGACCCGAAAGAAGCCCGCTTCAACTCCATCTTCATGATGGCCGACTCCGGCGCCCGCGGTTCCCGCCAGCAGGTAAAACAGCTGGCCGGCATGCGCGGTCTTATGGCCAAGCCCCAGAAGAAGCTGACCGGCGGCGTGGGTGAAATCATCGAAAACCCCATTCTGTCGAACTTCCGCGAAGGTCTGACCGTACTCGAGTACTTCATCTCGACGCACGGCGGACGCAAAGGTCTGTCCGACACCGCCCTGAAAACGGCCGACGCCGGTTACCTTACCCGCCGTCTCGTCGACGTGGGCCACAACGTGGTCATCACCCAGCCCGACTGCGGCACCGAGAACGGCGTGGACATGCAGGCCCTGGTCAGCGGCGACGAGGTCATAGAACCTCTTACCGACCGCATCACCGGCCGCACCGCGCTGGAAGACGTAAAGATCAACGACGCCGAAGGCAAGAGCAAGACGCTGGTGAAAGCCGGCGAACTGGTTACGCCCCTGGCCGCCAAAGAAATAGAAAAAGCCAAGATCGAATCCGTGCCGGTGCGCTCCGTGCTCACCTGCGAGGCCGAGATCGGCATCTGCGCCAAGTGCTACGGCCAGAACCTGGCCACCGGCTACCTGGTGGAACCCGGCGAGGCCGTGGGCATCATTGCCGCGCAGTCCATCGGCGAACCCGGCACGCAGCTGACCCTGCGGACGTTCCACATCGGCGGTACCGCGTCCCGCGTGCTGGAGAAGTCGGAAGCCAAGGCCAAGGCCGAAGGCAAGATCTCCTTCAAGGACGTGCGCACCGTCACCAACCGCGACGGCCACGAGATCTGCGTGAGCCGCGGCGCCATCATCACCGTGAAGTACGCCGACGCCAAGAAATTCCCCGCCGACGAGCTCAAGCTGGGCTACGGCGCGCGCATCCACACCCAGGACAAGGCCTCCGTGAAAATGGGGGACATGATAGCCGAGTGGGACCCGCATACGGTGCCGATAATCACCGAATACGACGGTAAAGCCCGCTACCTCGACATCAAGGAAGGCGTGACGCTGCACGAAGAGCGCAACAAGGTGACCGGCATCATCGAGCGCAAGATCATCGAACACCGCGGCGCCAAGCGCAACCCGCGCCTGACCGTAGAGGCCGGCAGCCGCGTGGCGGGGTCGTACACCCTGCCCACCGACACCATCATCATCGTCGAGCCCGGCGAAGACGTGAAGAAGGGCGATATTATCGCCAAGATCCACCGCGACACCGCCAAGACCAAGGACATCACGGGCGGCCTGCCGCGCGTGGCCGAGCTCTTCGAAGTGCGCCGCCCCAAGAACGCCGCCATCATCACCAAGATAGAAGGCCTGGTGTCTTTGGGCACGACGGCCAAAGGCCTGGTTGAAGTCTCCGTAAAGAACGAGGAGACCGGCCAGGTGGAAGCGTACGCCATCCCTTACGGCAAGCACCTGGTGGTCTACGAAGGCGACCGCGTGGCCGTGGGCGAGGCCCTCACCGAGGGCGCCGTGGACATGCACGACCTGCTGGCCGTAAAAGGCATCAAGGAAGTGCAGAACTACATCGTGGACGCCATCCAGGAAGTATACCGGCTGCAGGGCGTTAACATCAACGACAAGTACATCGAGATCGTGGTGCGCCAGATGCTGTCCAACGTGAAGGTAACCGAACCCGGCGGGACCACGCTGCTTAAGGGCGAAATAGTGAACAAAGCGGCCTTCAGGGCCGAAAACGCCCGGGTAGCCAAGTCCAGCCACGAGCCCGCCCAGGGAGAGCCCGTGCTGCTCGGTATTTCCAAGGCCTCGCTGGCCTCGGAATCGTTCATCTCGGCGGCCAGCTTCCAGGAAACCACCCGGGTGCTGACCGACGCCGCTACTACCAGCAAAGTGGATTATTTAAAAGGCCTCAAGGAAAATGTTATAATAGGACATCTGGTGCCCGCCGGCAGCGGTTTTGCCACGCGTAAGCTTGCAGAAGAGGCCATTGACGAAGCCAAGGCAGCCAAGGAAGCAGCTAAATAAGGAGTCGCTAGAAGTCATTATGTCTACAATCAACCAGCTTATCAGGCACGGCCGCGAGAGCGGCAGGAAATTCAGCAAGGCGCCGGCGCTTAATTCATGCCCGCAGCGCCGCGGGGTCTGCACCAGGGTGTATACCACCACCCCCAAGAAGCCCAACTCGGCGCTGCGCAAAGTGGCCCGCGTGAAGCTCACTTCCAAGCAGGAAGTAACCGCCTACATCCCGGGCGTCGGCCATAATCTGCAGGAACACTCCATAGTGATGGTGCGCGGAGGCCGCGTGAAGGACCTTCCCGGCGTGCGCTACCACATCATCCGCGGCGCGCTCGACGCGTCCGGCGTGGAAGGCCGGCAGCAGAGCCGCTCCTGTTACGGCGCCAAGCGCCCGAAGGGCGTGAAGGCACCCGGCAGGAAGGGCGCCGAATCCCGGAAATAGGACTATCCGTCGCGGCCGGGAGCCCCCAGGCTCCCCGGTCCCGGCCCATTTTTAAATAACTAGAAAGGACTGGACAACACTATGCCAAGAAAAGGTTTAAGACCGCGCGACAGAAGGGACGCACCTCCGCCGGATTTCAAGTTCAATTCCGTGCTGATCTCGCGCTTCGTCAACAGGCTCAACTTCCAGGGCAAGAAAACGGCCGCTGAGAAGATCATCTACAACTCGCTCGAGATCATAGCCGAGAAGACCAAGGAAGACGCGCTGATGGTGTTCACCAAGGCCATAGAGAACGTCCGCCCGATCCTCGAGGTTAAGGCCCGCCGCGTCGGCGGCGCCAACTACCAGGTGCCGATAGAGGTCCGCCCCGCCCGCAGCTCCACGCTGGCGATGCGCTGGATCCTGGGCGCCGCGCGCGACCGCAAAGGCCGCCCGATGGCCGAACAGCTGGCCGAAGAGATATTGCTCGCCTACAAGAAAGAAGGCGCGGCATTCAAGAAACGCGAAGACACGCACCGCATGGCCGAGGCCAACAGGGCGTTCGCGCACTACCGCTGGTAAACGGCTTACGGCTGGCGGCCCGGCGGCACTCCCGCCGGCCGCCGGCTGTATAGTTGTAGCGGCTCCAATTTAAATCAAGCACTCAAGGAAATCATGGCAGACTTCGACCTACATAAAGTTCGCAACACCGGCATTATCGCCCACATCGACGCGGGCAAAACCACCACCACCGAACGTATCCTTTATTACACGGGCAAGTCCCATAAGATCGGCGAGGTGCACGACGGCAATACCACCACCGACTGGATGCCCCAGGAGCGCGAGCGCGGCATAACCATCACCGCCGCCGCCATTTCCACCACCTGGCGCGACTATATCATCAATATCATCGACACCCCCGGCCACGTGGACTTCACGGCCGAGGTGGAGCGCAGCCTGCGCGTGCTCGACGGCGCGGTCACCGTGTTCGACGGCGTGCAGGGCGTGGAGCCCCAGAGCGAGACCGTGTGGCGCCAGGCCGACCGCTACCACGTGCCCCGCGTAGCCTATATCAACAAGATGGACCGCATCGGCGCCGACTTTTATATGTCCGCCGAATCCATAGTGGAAAAGCTGGGCGCCAACGCGGCCCCCATCCAGCTCCCCATCGGCGTGACCGAGACCTACAAAGGCCTGGTGGACCTGGTAAAGATGAAAGCCCTGATCTGGATCGGCGACGACCTGGGCGCGCATTTCGACGAAGTGGAGATCCCCGAGGACATGAAGGAGCTCTCCGCCAAGTACCGCAACAACCTCATCGAGAAGCTGGCCGATTTCGACGACAAGATCATGGAGAAGTTCCTGGCCGGCGACCATAACTTCACGGAAGTAGAGCTGAAGAAGGCCATCCGCTTCGGCACGCTGGCCAACAAGTTCTTCCCCGTGCTGTGCGGCTCGTCCTACAAGAACAAGGGCGTGCAGCCCATGCTGGACGCCATCATAGACTTCCTGCCCGGCCCGCTGGACGTGCCGGCCATAAAGGGCACCGACGAGATGGGCAAGGAAACGGAACGCGCGGCCGACTCCAAGGCGCCTTTCTCCGCGCTGCTCTTCAAGATCCAGCCCGACCCGTTCGTGGGTAAGCTGACCTTCTTCCGCGTGTATTCCGGCACCCTCAAGCCCGGCGACACCGTGTACTTCGCCCGCAAGAAAACGCAGGAGCGCATCGGCCGGATCCTGCGGATGCACGCCGACAAGCGCCAGGAGATCAAAGAGATCTCCGCCGGCGACATAGCGGCCACCGTGGCCATCAAGAGCGCCACCGTTGGCGAGACCATCTGCGATCCCGACCACGTTATTACCCTGGAAGGCATGAACTTCCCGGAGCCCGTTATCCAGATCTCCATCGAGCCGAAGTCCCAGGAGGACGAGCAGAAGATGGGCCTGGCCATGGGCCGCCTGGCCGAAGAGGACCAGACTTTCCGCATTAAGACCGACGAAGAGACCGGCCAGACCATCATCAGCGGCATGGGCGAACTCCACCTGGACATCATCGTGGACCGCCTCAAGCGCGAGTTCGGCGTGCAGGCCAACGTCGGGCGCCCGCAGGTGGCTTTCCGCGAATCCATCAAGAGAAAAGTGGAGCAGGAAGGCAAGTTCATCCGCCAGTCCGGCGGCCATGGCCAGTACGGCCACGTGTGGCTCACCGTGGAGCCGCAGGAAATGAACAAAGGCTTCGAATTCATCGACAATATCAAGGGCGGCCGTATCCCCAAGGAATTCATCCCCGCCGTGGAAAAGGGCGTGCGCGAATCCCTGGATACCGGCGTGATGGCAGGATTTCCCGTGGTGGACCTGAAGGTGACGCTGTTTGACGGCTCCTACCACGACGTGGACTCGTCCGAAATGGCTTTCAAGATAGCCGGCGCGATGGCGTTCAAGGACGCGTGCCGCAAGGCTACGCCGTACCTGCTGGAACCCATCATGAAGATAGACGTGACCACGCCCGAGACCAACATGGGCGACATCATCGGCGACCTGAGCTCCCGGCGCGCCAAGATAACCGAAATGGGCAGCCGCGGCAACGCGCGCTCGGTGAAGGGCACCGTGCCGCTGTCCGAGATGTTCGGTTACGCTACCGCGGTGCGGTCCATCTCGCAGGGCCGGGCCAGCTTCACCATGGAGCCCAGCCACTACGAAGAGGTCCCGCCGAACATAGCCAAGACCGTGGTTGAGCAGCGCACCGCCGCCGCCGAGGCCGAGGCGAAATAACTGATTTCGCCCCGGTCGGCAAAGCCGGGGCGTTGAAAGCAAGCAAACACCAAGGAGCATAAAATGGCAAAAGCAAAGTTCGACCGCAGCAAGCCGCACGTTAACGTGGGTACTATCGGCCACGTCGACCACGGCAAATCCACCCTGACCACCGCGCTGGTAAAAGTCCAGTCCGAGAAGGGGTTAGCTAACCTTAAATCTTACGCCGAAATCACCAAGGGCGGCACGGTGCGCGACGATTCCAAGACCGTCACCATCGCCGTTTCCCACGTAGAGTACGCTACGGAAAAGCGCCACTACGCGCACATCGACTGTCCCGGCCACGCCGACTACGTGAAGAACATGATCACGGGCGCCGCGCAGATGGACGGCGCTATCCTCGTCGTCAGCGCCGCTGACGGTCCGATGCCGCAGACCAAAGAGCACGTGCTCCTGGCGCGCCAGGTCAACGTGCCGCACCTCGTTGTGTTCCTCAACAAGTGCGACCTCGTCGACGACGCGGAACTCCTGGACCTCGTTGAAGTCGAGATCCGCGACCTGCTGACCAAGTACGAATTCCCGGGCGCCACCATCCCCGTGATCCGCGGTTCTTCCATGAAAGCCATGGAAGGCGACCAGGGTCCGCTGGGCGTGCCGTCCATCGTGAAGCTCCTCGAAGCTCTCGATACCGCTATCCCCGAGCCGAAGCGCGAAACCGACAAGCCGTTCCTGATGGCTGTCGAGGACGTGTTCTCGATCACCGGCCGCGGCACTGTGGCCACGGGCCGCATCGAGCGCGGTATCGTTAAGGTCGGCGATCCGCTTGAGATCGTGGGTCTTAAGGACACGCAGCAGACGGTTGCTACGGGCATCGAAATGTTCCGCAAGCTCCTGGACCAGGGCCAGGCCGGCGACAACGTCGGTGTTCTTCTTCGCGGTATCGACAAGGAGAAGATCGAGCGCGGCCAGGTGCTTGCTGCTCCCAAGAGCTGCACGCCCCACAAGAAGTTCAAAGGCGAGGTCTACATCCTGACCAAGGATGAAGGCGGCCGCCATACTCCGTTCTTCAAAGGCTACAAGCCCCAGTTCTACTTCCGGACCACGGATGTGACGGGCGGCGTTGAGCTGAAGCCCGGCGTTGAGATGATCATGCCCGGCGACCACGCCGAGATGACGGTTGAGCTGATATCCGCTATTGCCATGGAAAAGGGTCTGCGCTTCGCTATCCGCGAAGGCGGCCACACCGTGGGATCGGGTGTTGTCTCGGAGATCATAGAATAATATGTCTGAGACTAAAAAAACTGAAGAGGGTAAGCCCGCGCAGCAGCGCATTCGGATCAAACTGAACGCGTACGACTACCGGCTTATCGACCAGTCTACCGCCAGGATCATGGAAACGGCGAAACGCACGGGTGCGCTTATTGCGGGCCCGGTGCTGCTGCCGACGCGGATACGCAAGTATACCGTGAACCGGTCCGTGCACGTGGACAAGAAGTCCCGCGAGCAGTTCGAGATGCGCATCCACAAGCGCCTTATCGAACTTGTGAGCCCGACCCAGAAGACGGTTGACGAGCTGATGAAGCTCGATCTGCCCAGCGGCGTTGAAGTAGAGATCAAACTCTGATTCACGCGTAGCCAACAGCTTGCTTTTGCCAACCCGGGTTGCTTCGTAAGAAGCAGCCCGGGTTTTATTTTGCCTCGAAATCCAAATCGGGTCCGTCCGGGGTGTGGGCCCGGCGGGCACCGCGTCGGCCACACCGTGGCCGCGCTCCCCACTCAGTCGCGGCGCTTACGCAAGCCGCTCCTTCCGTGAGGGCCCGCCGAACCCACGCCCCGTCCGTACCCTCAGGTATTGGCCAGCGCGACGGCCCTCCGAACCCATGCCCCCGTCAGCCCTCCGGTTATCCCAACTTTAAAATTATACTAGTACCCATTTGCTAGAATGTTTAAGTTAAGATACGATAAAATGCAAACAATTCTATGACCATCATCGTGTAGCCGGTAAAACATATAAAAGGATATTTATGGCAAAAGTTAGAACAAGGTTCCCACGAATATTTGTGGGGCATCCGTTTAAACAACGATTCCCAGTAGATACATTTCGTGCTTTTTTTAAAGAATTGCCATTTTCAGTTATATATGGGAATACTGATATTGAAACCAAACATCTCCTTGCCGTTATGAAAGGTAATCTCAATAAAATAGATTACGCTATATTCGATTTATCATATTGGAATCCTAATGTCGCTTTGGAGCTTGGACTTTGTGAGGGGTTACGTAAAAAACCTGGTAAAGACTATTACATATTGTTAAACACTAATCGCGCTAAAGATGTTCCTTCCGATATCCGCGGAATTCAAAGATTGGAGTACACAAAATATAACTATTCACTATCAGGTGGGTTAGGAGAACAGTTGGTTTTACTCCTTAAAAAGGAATACTGGCCTAAGAAAATCTATTCCGAGTTAAAACGTGGTGAAAGTGACGCTAAACTGCTTCCGAGAAGTTTTATTGTTGCTTTAAAAATCATTGCACATCTCAGGGACTTTGATAGGATCACGTATGATAATCTGCGTAAAATATGTAAGGGGACGCATTTGCGGCAACATACGCGCGACGAGGTTTTGCAGGCTTTAAAGAAATTAAAGTTAATACGTAAAGAAAGAGGGCGCGATGTCTATATAAAGCAGGGAAAAAAGCTGTTTTGACGTATTTTAGTAGGCCACACATAGAGCATTGATGACAATTAATCGTTTAGCTATTCATCAGTTATAAGCGAAGCAAAGGATTGTATGAGTATTATAGATAACGCCAGGGAAATAGCAGATCTTGTTAAGAAGTTAGACAATGTCGAGCTGTATAGGAGGATTGCGAAATTAGAAGAAGAGATAATTGACTTGTCACGTGCCAAGCGAGAGGCAGATTGCGAGGTTCAGAAATTGCGTGAGCAAATTGAGAAGCGACAGAAACTAGAGTTTAGAGCACCATACTATTTCGCTCCCGGAGATACTCAGCCTTATTGCCCTAAATGCTGGGAGGCAGAGAATATCTCCGTACATCTGCAAGGACCAACCCTTTTTAACGGCCGTCCTCAGTATCAGTGTCCAAACTGTAAAAATTGGCATAGAGAGGGGGAATAGGGATAATGGGATAGGGGGCGCTTATGTCTATTTAACTTGTTATCAACCGTGAGTATGATCTGTTAGCAATAAGCAATAAAGACATCAGCGTCCCCTTTTAATAAGTTATGCCTAAACGTAAATATTCCACTGAAATCGGGATAAACATGCAGGCTCATGTTATGGCTCTGATGCAGCAAGAGAGTCTGGAAAATCTAAATCAGTACATGGGCAAAATTAATTTTCACATATATATGATTGTTCGTAGGCCACGGATTGCTTTTAAACCGGACTCAATAAAATTCTCCCCAACAATAGTTGATGGCACTTTTACAATACAGAAAGGAGCATTGTTAGAGGAATATGCGTTTTCAGCCCCTAATGCGTTTGGTTCGGATTCGATTAGGGTTAATTGTCCTTGGCCGCATACTCAATACGAGTTTGTAGATATTAATGATAAAGTTCTCTCGAAAGGTAAAGTCGCACTATTGTTGCCCAAAATAAACCCAGAATATTGGCGACATCTGAATCTTGAGATTATGTATGTCGGACAGTCATATGGAGTTGCAGGTGAGCGAGCGGCAAAGGATAGATTGGTTAGTCATTCAACTCTGCAAAAGATTTATTCGGAGGCACAGCAGCGGGCTCCAGACCAGGAAATCTGGATAGTGATGTTTGAACTCAAAGACATGTTTATAATGTCTATAGATGGGACTGATGGAAGTGTTGAGACGACTGATGCAGAAGATGATAGTCATATCCATGAAGTGTTATCGACCCCAATATCTGAAAGTCAAAAAATAAACTTTACTGAAGCCGCTTTAATAAAATACTTCCAGCCTGAATATAACATGGTCTTTCTGAAATCTTTTCCCAATCCTGCTCATAAAACATATTCGGAATGCTATGGCTTGGACATTAATAGCGTTGCTTTTGAAATTGATTCAGAAGACTTGATAAATTGCAGGTTATGGTCAAAGGTAGTGCCTCCGAAGTGGGTGCATTTCGGTATGTTCCCTCTTCATGATGTAAATGAAAGGAGAGGGCTGTTTGAAATTGATGGAATTCTGCCGAAATGAAAGGATAAGTCGTGATGTCGGTCGTGACCGTTGTCGGGGATAGAGGATGACTATTTGACTTGTTGCCAACCGTTGATGTGATTTGCCAGTAACAACTAATGAGGCCATCAGCGCCCCTCATCCCACTCACAATTAATCATATAGTAAGCTGCGTTCCAATTGGATTCCTTAGGTAATCAGTGAGTCAAGAATGTCTCCTTTTTAGTCTGAGTTGTACTGTTTGTAAATATGATTAAGAAAATAACGACACTCTTCAGCCTGCGATCAGGCAACAACGAATTACATGATGCTAATTATGATCTAATTCAGCCTGGGGACACCTTTACCTCGACAGCGAATCACCTCCTTGGGGTAAAGCTGCAGAATGAATTCTTAATGCTAGATATGGAAAGGACCTGCTCTTATAGAGTTAAATGTGAGAATCTGCTTTCTCTTGCTCCTTTCAGCATAGAAAGAGTTCCACATGTTAATGAAATTACTGAAATCGAAAAATACTTTGAAACTAATTGTGACAATCCATTTGCTGTATATAATGTCTATCGGTGTATCGTAAATCATATCACTGTAAATAAACTTACGCAGTTTCCGCCGTTATACTTCAATAAATCAAAACTTAACCGCAAAGATGAACTGGCTAAGATGAATGAGCTGGCGAATACGGGTGACACAGTCTTCACGTATATTCGCAATAGCCGGATATCTCAAATAATTAGACAGGTTGATCGCGGCCCTTGGTCGCATGTGGGTGTTGTGGGTGAGGATAAAAATATTTCGGAGATGACAACTGTTGGTATGCGAAAATCAAACTTTTCAGATTATATTAGTAACAATGCTGATGTCGCTTTGTATCGTAGCCAGGGGGCACTTAATCAAAACCAGAAAAATCAGATTATAAAAGTAATAGAATCAATACACGCCTCACGACCAAAATATGGATGGGGAAAAATTCTAGCTATATTTCTGAATAAACGACTAAATCTCCCTATTCCAATAACAGTAACGCCAGCGGACCTAATTTATGCAAACAATCTGCAGCTAATTCATTTTTGTTAAAAATGAGAGGTGGTGCTGAAGGGCCTTGGGGGTAGCTAGGTGTAGAGGACGTCGTTGACTATTTGACTTATTATTAACACTCATTACTTCGGAAGGAATCCGCCGGTAGGACCCGGCGGATTCGTGTTTTGTGGGGCTTGAAACCCGACACGCCGTTGTCGGGTTGGTCTGCTATACTGTAATTATCAGAATACCTGCTAGAATATGAGTATCTTAAGGGGAGAATGTAATGGCAAACTCACGCAGCGAATGGATGATTAATCCGGAGACTTTCGGAATCACTTTAGAGCAGCTTGTAGCGACAGACTTACCGGAGTGGCAGGCTATTTCTACACAGTTGGGGCTTCCCCTTCCCCCGCCTTCACAATATACCGCTGGTCCGGTTGATGACTTCTCCCCAGACTTCGATGCTGGGGGCGCGGCGATGTTGAATATTGTTCCATTCACAGAGTTGGAAGATGTTATTCAAAATGGTGATGTCATTGTGTTTATGGAAAAACGGTCCAAACTCGATTTTGTTGAAATTATCAAGCAGCGTGGGTGGCATTCGGAGATTGCGTTCCGCGATGCAGAAGGGAAAGCCTTTCAGAGTGGTCCGTGGTGCCCAGAAAGTGAGATTCAAGCGCACCGGTGTGTGGATCTTGCTGCTCATCGTAAATATGATCCGTCACGGTGGAATCTCCATATCTTCAGAATGGTTAAGCCTCCAGAACAGTCTGCGCAGATTGAAAAGCTGCTTCTGGGTGTTCAGCAGTGGGGGGCGATATTCCATCATTTTACTTTCCCGCCAGGAGGTGGTTGGTTTCTGGACCCTGTCGACTTTACTAATATCACTGAATTAGAAGAAATAGCACGTAAATTAATTCGCTCGGAAAGTGTAAATAATGTCCTTTGCATTCAATGGGTCAATACTGTTCTTTCTTTGGCTCTCAACGTCCCATTAACCCGTACTACGCTCACAAGATTGGGGGTGCTTGAAGTGTATGAGAAGAATTTTGCACGCCTTGGGTGTGCGGATGAAAATGTCCAGCCACTCGGACGCTTTCCACTGGAGCCATACTCACCCCAAGATCTAATTGCAGAGCGATGTAAATTGTATTTCCGTATGACAGACGCGGAAGTGGGACTCGCACTGCCGCTCCTCATGCAATCAGATAAAATAAGAATGCTTTTGCGCGATGCCCCAAGCCAGACTATATTGCCGATTACGCCTTTTACGGAATATCGAAATGGTGTGCGTGGGGGGGCTATAAAGTGGGAATACGTCGCGACTACTTTTGCAAAAGACCAATGCAGACAAAAGTATTACTTAAGCGCTAAATCTGCGTAAAAGGATTGATATATGAGCAGCTTTACTCAATCGCTTGTCGTTTCGCCATTGGCTGATGGAAAGACCTGGGTACTTCGGACATCATTCTATTATGCGGTTGGCGACGTGTTAAGTGAGAATACGGTAGAGGTTCCCGTCGGCTTTATGTCAGATTTCGCTTCAATCCCCCGATGGCTATGGTGGGTATTCCCGCCATGGGGGAAGTATGGTAATGCAGCCATTATTCATGACTGGTTGTATTGGAACCAAAGCACATCGCGTAAAGAGGCAGATTTAATTCTATTACAGGCGATGACAGTTCTCGGAGTCGGAGGATGGTATAAGTATCCGATATATTGGGCTGTCTATTTATTCGGATATATTGCATGGAAACGGAATCAATTAGATAAAAAAGCGGGGTTCAACCGAATCACTGCGGAGCCAGAAATAAAAGTTACATATATGTCGAAACGTCCTGGTTTAGTTAGTCGCCTATTGAAGCATTAAAACGGGGAATATGGATTATATGATTCTTAAATTGGAGAAGTGAATGTCTAAAAAAAAGATAAAGTCATCCGTCTTTAAACATCCGCTACTTGTCGTTGTTGTCGGAGGTATACTTGCGGGGCTTTTTAATCATTTATCCAAGCAGCCGCCAATTACCATCCATGGGGGTGAAGGGGGGCAAGCTATTGGCGCAGGCGGTGGCGGTGGTGTTGCAATTGGCGTGACTGGAACAATTGATGTTCGAGGCGGGGCAGGTGGGAATATTTCCGGTCTGGATGGAACAAAAGGGGGCGCGCCAGGTGCGGGTGGTGGTGGGCCGAGCATGATTACTCGCGGGCAAGTCGTTAACGGGGTGGCTGGACTTGTTACCGGAGAAAGTGGCGAAGACTCTGGATTTGCGGGCATCCGCGCAAAAGGTGGAGCTAGTGGAAAAGGCCTACTTAGTGGAGGGAGCGGCGGCCAAATAGTCTATCGCTCTATGACTTTGTCATCGGGAACATATAAAGTTGTGGTTGGACGAGGCGGAAAGGGATTAAGTGTTATTAATAGCAGTGGTACTATAGTCGGGAAGGGTGGAGACGGTGCGCCAGGAATTGTCGTAATACGGTACCGTACCGATCGTTCATCTTCACCTGTTAAAGCTGTGCGCTAAATATAGGGGATAGGATAGATAAAATTGCCCAACCAGCGTTCTTCAAGGTGTTATATGCAGAATCATAAAGACGATAAGGTTAGTTTTAAAGTCGAGATCCCAATTGGGGAGAATAACCTTACGGGGCGAGAATGTCCTAAACCTGAATGTCTAGGATATTTTAAGGTCCAATTTGGAACGGGACTAAAAGGTGAAAATCTCCCATGTCATTGCCCATATTGCGGTCATATTGGACCACATACGACATTTCTTACACCAGAACAGGTTGAATATGCTAAATCGGTCGCACTTAATCAATTTACTGAAGTGCTACTGGCAGATTTAAAAAAAATGGAGTTTGAATCGCGTCCCTTGGGTGGTTTTGGACTTAGCGTAAGCATGAAGGTTTCTGGGGGGACACATCCGATATATTATTATCGGGAGAAGCAGCTTGAAACTGAGGTCGTATGTGAGCATTGCACTTTGAGATATGCTGTGTATGGTGTATTTGCCTTTTGCCCAGATTGTGGGCTACATAATTCACTTCAAATCTTTAATAAAAGCATGGAGTTGATTGTTAAGATGTTGGATATGTCGACATCTGCTGAAGACGTAATATCTTCTCGCTTAATCGAAAACGCGTTGGGAGATTGCGTTTCTGCTTTTGATGGCTTTGGTCGAGAGGTCTGTCACATCCGGGCGGGAAGCACTGCAAGTCCCGATAAAATAAAAAGATTATCGTTTCAGAATCTGGAAGGTGCAAGGCGGAATATCCTAGATATGTTTAATTATGATGTTTCCACAGGATTAACTACCGAGGAGTGGTTTATAGCTGCTAAGTGTTTTCAAAAACGACATCTTCTGTCTCACAAAATGGGTGTTGTCGATGGTGACTATATAAGTAAAACTGGGGATGCCAACGCCATCATTGGTAGGAAAATCACTGTTACTTCTGAGGAAGTTCGCACACTTGTCCAGATTCTATATAAGTTGGCGCATAATATCTCAATCGAGTCTGGGAAATAAATGCGCGGAAAGGGCTATGAGAGGGGGATATGGGATGTAGATGACTATTTGACTTGTTATTAATATTTGTTGCTTTGCTTTGAAGCCGCCGGGGATGTCCGGCGGTTTTGTTTTCGTTGTGCGGGAAATGAGTCGCCGTGCTGACTATTTGATTTGCCATCAGCGTCCCCTATCCTTCACCCTATCCTTCTGAGTCGCAGTGATTATTTCTGACGCAAGCTCTGGGACTTTTCCTCGTCAAGTGCTGCCTTTTCATATTCGCCCATATCGCGATAGACTGCTCCGCGGAAGCCATAGTTGAAAGAAGACGGTTTAATGGCTATCGCCTTAGAAAAATCCTCAATTGCCTTATCATACTCGCCCTTGGCATAATAATCATATCCGCGAGCGAGGTATGCGGAGTCATCCTTTGGATTAATTGCTATTGCCTTGGAATAATCCGCAATTGCTTTGTCATACTCACCCTTCTTGCGATAAGCCAGCCCACGTGAGTAATATGCGAAGGAAGCAAATTTCGGTTCAATTTCCATCGCCTTCGAATAATCATCAATTTCTTTATCATACTCGCCTTTCTCGCCATAGACCCCTCCACGGCTAAAATATGCCCTGGCATACTTCGGGTCAATTGAAATCGCTTTGGAATAATCCGCAATTGATTTATCCAAATTCGACATGCCGCCATAAACATGCCCACGACGGAAATATACCGCGGCATATTTCGGATTAATGGCTATCGCTTTGGAACAATCTTCAATCGCCTTACCAAAATCTTTCTTTCCGCTATAGGCTAATCCACGCATGGAGTATGCTTCCGCATATTTTGGGTTAATTGCTATAGCTTTAGAATAATCTTCAATCGCTTTATCCCACTCGCCCTTACGTTGGAATGCGATTCCTCTGGCTAAAAAAGCTTTTGTATGAGTTGGATTAATACTAATTGCTAAACCAAAGCTGCCTATAGCGCTGTCATATTCACCTAGATCAGTGTATATTACTCCCTGCTCATAAAATACTTGGGCGTCTTTTGAGTCTTTTTCAATTGCTTTATTCTGATCTTTGAGAAGTTGCCTGTACTGGTCCAGCCAGTCTTTGTATATTTGGGCGTTGGCAGCGTCTATTATTTCTCCAGATTCTACGCCTACCAAGCGGGCGTTTAGTTCTAATTGGTTGTCAGGGAGTTCTGTGAGCGTTCCTACTACTACCCAGTCGGCACCCAGGAGTTTGCCTATTTCTTTGGCGTAGTCGGGGTTTATGCCGCCGGTGCGCTGGAGTTTCAACTCTTCGAATACTTTCTCTATTTCCTTACGCTCGATTACTTTGAATCTTTTCGCTTTAACTAGTGTGGTGGTTATTCTTTCAGCTACCACACCGCCATCGCGGGAATCTCGGCCGTCGGAATAGGAAAAGCCGGCCACAGCTACCTTCTTGTCCGCGCTTTCGCAGTTCTTTAGCAATTCGTCCGCAATTGTCCGATAAACATCGGTTTTCTTTTCAGCCTGCACTTGTGCAACGAGCGGTGCGCCGGAAAAAACCATAGTTGCAAGCAGAATAAAAGAGATTATCTTCGTCATTAAAACCCCCTCCGTTTTCTAAAGATAGTATAGTAAAAATAAGTCTTTGAGTTAGGTGCGAAGCCGCCGAAGGTGGGATAGGGGACGCTGGTAAGTATTTAAGGTTTTATTAACATTCCGCGCTGGGAGCGAAGCCGCCGGGGAAGCCCGGCGGTTTTGTTTTGGCAGATAAACCCGACACGCCTTTGTCGGGTTGGTCTGCTATGCTATTGACGTTATGAAGAATGGAACACAGCGCGTGCTTGGGGTGGTGGTGCATAAGGCAGAAATGCCTGAGCTGTTTCGCTTGGCCCAGGCAGATGCAGGGGGGCTTGCTCTGGTATTGCGCGGAATAATGCGCAAAAGAGGATATATTAAGCCGTTGCAGGCCATGATACTGCTGGAGGCGGACCTGAGCTACAAAACGCCACCCAGTGGCGGTTAAGTGTTGCCCTGACGTCGGTAATTTCATAGATTTGTAGAGTAGCTGGAGAAACAATGCCCCCATTAAGCCTAAACGAAATCAAGCAGCGCGCCGTCAAATTCTCTAAGGAATGGGCTGACGCCTCAAACGAGGAGGCCGATGCAAAAACATTCTGGGATGAGTTCTTTGTGGTTTTCGGCGTGCGCAGGCGCGACTTGGCAAGTTTTGAGGTGTCGGTAAAAAAATTGGCCGGTGATTACAGTTATATAGATTTGTTCTGGAAAGGCACCCTGCTGGTTGAGCATAAAAGCCGCGGCAAAAGCCTGGAGAAAGCAGAGTCGCAGGCGTTCGGCTATATCCAGGACCTCATCAATGACGACCGTCGCAGCGATGTGCCGCGTTACGTTATCCTTTCGGATTTCGATAAGCTCTCCCTCTACGACCTGGACTCTCCCGGAGAGCCCAAGCGGACAGATTTTCACCTGAAAGACCTGCACAAGCACGTGCACCGGCTTTCTTTCATAGCCGGCTACCAGCAGTACGCTCTTGAGGACCAGGACCCCATAAACATTAAGGCCGCTGAAATACTCGGCAATTTGCACGACGCATTGGCAGCTGGTGGTTATAAAGGGCATGACTTGGAGCGTTTCCTTGTTCGTATCCTATTCTGCCTTTTTGCCGAGGATACAGACCTCTTTAAGGGCGATTTGTTCCGGCTGTTCGTGCGCAACCGCACCTCCGCCGACGGCACAGACCTCGGCACGCACTTGGCAGAACTATTCGAGGTGTTGGACACTCCAAAGGAAGAACGGCATAAAGACCTGGATGAGGCCTTTAAAGATTTCCCTTACGTCAATGGCGGCTTGTTTTCCGAGCGGTTGAAATTCGCCCATTTCAGCGCGGACATGCGTGAAAAGCTGCTGCTCTGCACCGAGTTCGACTGGGCTCAGATCTCGCCGGCCATTTTCGGCTCGCTGTTCCAGTCCGTAATGGAGCCCAAGGAACGCCGGCAGATGGGCGCCCACTATACAAGCGAGCGCGACATCCTTAAAGTTATCCGCGCTCTCTTTCTGGATGACCTGCGTGCGGAATTTGTGAAAATTCGCGGCAATAAGCCAGCGCTGAAAAAATTCCAGGCCAAGCTGGCGGGGCTCACCTTCTTCGACCCGGCCTGCGGCTGCGGCAACTTCCTTGTTATTGCCTACCGGGAGATCCGCCTGTTGGAGCTGGAGCTGCTCAAGGACCTACTGGGTGAGGAACAGCAGGTAATAGATATTACCCACCTGTCGCTGGTGGATGTGGACGCTTTTTACGGCATAGAAATGGCCGAATGGCCGGTGCGCATAGCCGAGGTGGCTATGTGGCTGATGGACCACCAAATGAACCGGCTGGTTAGCGACACTTTTGGCGCGTACCTGGTACGCCTGCCGCTAAAGAAAAGCCCCACCATAGTCTGCGGCAATGCGCTAACTTCTGACTGGCGCGCTGTGCTGCCGCCGGAGAAATGCAGTTATATCCTGGGCAACCCGCCGTTCGTTGGGGCTAAACTGCAGTCACCTACGCAGCGTGCGGAGATGGATGTTGTCGCCGCTGTGGCTGACAACGCTGGTTTGCTGGATTACGTGACCGGCTGGTATTTTAAGTCCGCCCGGGTTCAATAATGAAGTGCAACACTTAGAGCTAAAGCAGTACTCTAGGTGTTATGGCAACAAACTACAAACAGCTCTCCTGCCAGGAGCGCGATC
>Ga0209417_1003062_pt1 | contig 23521 bp, 16 predicted proteins | sample RifGroF2_FD_184002 | JGI IMG/M metagenome (GOLD analysis project Ga0209417, IMG submission 184002) | Groundwater microbial communities from Rifle, Colorado, USA - Groundwater F2 (SPAdes) (version 2) | ecosystem: Environmental > Aquatic > Deep subsurface > Groundwater | place: Rifle, Colorado... | reverse complement strand
ATACACGAGAATTATCTCAAAGAACAGCTATTTATTCGCTTAACTTAGCTAAATTAATCAACTAACTTTCAACAGAATTATTTTAATCATCTCTCATATAACAAAGAATGCGGAAGTATTAATACGGATGTGTTACGGATATCCGCACATACTCCGTAGGTAATCCTTACAATAGTTGTTCTAAAATCTTTAACTCCAGCTTGTCCGTTGCGGTGTCATAAACGGCGAAGGTAGCTTTGCTAAACAGGCCGGCCAGCGTCCCGGGGTTGACCAGGCGCGTTTGCTTGATCGTTTCTTCCCAGGGCTGATGGGTATGTCCATAAAAGACAAAATCATACCGGCCGCTGGCGGCTAACTCTTTGGCCTTTTCCGGAAAATGAACAAAAGCCATTTTTTTGCCGGCGATTTCCGTTTCGCCAGCATCGCCGTAATGCCTGACCCGGGGAAAATCCTCAGCTTTCTTAAGCGTCAGCTCTCTGTCTTCCACATTGCCAAAAACCATGTGAATCGGACCGGCAAAATTAGGCGCTAAAACGGCCGCCAGTATCGCGGGCGCGCATAAGTCGCCGCAATGGATTAACTGCCCAATGTTGTTGTCCTTCATCCACGCCAGGGCCTTTTCTAAATTAGGCACGTTATCGTGAGTGTCGGAAATTATGGCTATCTTCATATTTTTATTGTCATTAAGTCTTTAGCGATAACTACCGGACCTTGATAATACTTTTTTGCTTGTTTCTTAAGGTTAATATTATCGTATTTAGGATTGATATGGGTCAAAACGATTTTTTTAACCCGGGCTTCCTTGGCCGTCTGCCCGCATTCTTTAGGCGACATATGGCCCGGCAGTTTTTTTACTATAGGCATCATGCAATCCAAAACAGCTAGATCGGTCTGATGACATATTTTAACCAGATTTTGGTTATAATCACAATCAGAGCCTAACACCAAACTTTTACCCTGATGTTCAAAACGATAAGCATTAACCTCTAAACCGCCATGCTCCACAGAGGTAGCCCGCACTCGCCAGCTGGAAAATTGTTTGGCTGATTGCTTAATTTCCATGATTTTGATCGAATATGATTCTCGACCTGCCGGAAAAGTCGCTTGTCTAAAATAATGGTAGTCCTGCTTAAAGCCTTTATAGCCGACCAAAACTAACGGTTTAATTCTCTGGTTATTAAAATGTCCAGCAACGTAAATGGCGTGCATGATGGCCATTAAATCTGTGATATGGTCGGGATGACGATGGCTTATAAAAATATAGTCCAGCTCCTGCCATTTAACTTTAGCTTTAAGTAGTTGACGCAAGGTGCCGCTGCCGCAGTCAATTAAAACATGATTAGTGCCAATCTTTAAATAATAACCGGCAGCGTTTCTGGTTAATGAGGGCATGGTTACGCCAGAACCCAAAATAGTTAATTTCATAAATACGATTAAGATAAATACAAATTAACTAGACGGATATTGTGCCGATATGATGCGGATAACTCATCAGGACATGATCAGTATTCAGCCGTATTTCGTCCTCATTATTATTTGTCTCAGCACGTTATAACAAATCCTTAAAAAAATCTTTAACGAATTTATAACCCGGTTCGGCCAGCTGTCTGCCATTTTCGGTAATAATCAAATTATAAGCCTTAAACAAAGCATCGCGAGCCTTGATTAAGCCTGCGGCAAAATTATTCGCGATGTCTCTTTGAAAATACATAATATGGCGAATAACGCCAAATTTGGAAAGTTGCTGAATCATATCAGCGTCAAATAAAACTTTGGCTTCGGGCGTGGTTAACAAATTGGCTTGATTTTGCCAAGGCAAATCGTGAACGCTGACGCAATAAACTATTTCCTCAATAAAGCGCCGGCTAAAATTTTCTTTTTCTAAATATCTTCTGGTGGCTTCGGCACTTCTAGCCGCGTGCCCATCGTCACCTTTAACTTTACCCAGATCGTGAAATAAAACAGCTACATCAACGATGGACTTATCCGCTCTTTCTAAACCGGCCAGCTTTTTAGCAATCGGACGAATTCCCCTGGTATGTTGCCAAGTTAAAGAATCAAGTCTGGCTTCCACAAACTTTTCTATTTTTTCAATTTGACCTCTGATAATGTCCATATGGTTTTTTAAATAATGATTTGATCAGCCAGATTAAAAAAAATAAAATAATATTGATGGCAATTAAAACAATAACCAGGGCCAGGATTTGCGCCACCGCTTGGCTGCTGATAAAAAAAGACAGGATGACTAACGGCCAGATATTTTTTAAGTCTTGTACCGAAGGTCCCAGCATGACTCCCACATTCAATAACAAAACGATCAGCGCCCAGGCGGACAAAGTTAAAAAATTAAAACTTCGGACCACATCCAAAAAAGTCAGCCAAATACTGGCTGAGCTGACGCCCAAAGAAGTCTGTAACCAAAAATGATTTAACAACCCGATGGCGGCCAAACCGCCCAAGATCGGGGCGATGGCAATCAGCATCGGGCCGATGACCGGCACCTTAGCCTGATAATGGCTGACGGCGCCGGCCCGGGCATTAACCTGAAAGCCGGTCACGCGGCCGCCGGTGATGATGCAGGCCAGGGCGTGAGATGACTCATGAATGAAAATCCCCAGCCAGGTTAAAGGTTTAAGCCAGGCTAAATTAAGCCGTTCCCGGAGATTCACCGAACAGTAGCCTAAGACTAAAATAACAATAAGATAAAAACCGATGGTCATAAAACAGGTTAAGTCTCAAAAACCAAAACCAAAAGAACCAATCTTACTTTTTTTTATTTGATTTGCCTGGTTCTTGCGGTTTGGTCATTTTCTAAGTTTTTTAATCATCTTCAAATCATCCTCCTGGCCGCCGTGGTTATCAATCGGCGTTTCCAGAATCATGCTGACTTTTTTAAGCTGGGGATGATTAATAAATTCCTTAAAACCGATCCGGCCGATTTTACCCAGACCAATATGCTCGTGCCGATCCACGTGTTTGCCTAAATCCGTTTTGGAATCGTTAAGATGAATTAATTTTAATTTTGACCAGCCGATGATTTTATTAAATTGATTCATTGTCTGATTAACGGCCTTTTTACTCCTAAGATCGTAACCGGAAGCGAAAGCGTGGCAGGTGTCAAAACAAACCGCCAGTTTGTTCCGAGTTTGCCTGGGCACCCCCTTAATTATTTGGCGAATTTCCTCAAAGCTGTTCCCAACAACGTTGCCGGAACCGGCGGAATTTTCCAGCAACAGCAAGGCAGCGCCTTTATAGCCCGTTAAAATGCTCTGAACCCCCTGAATCACTTGCCTGACCGCCTGGGCCCGCGGGCAGTCATTGGCGCTGCCCAAATGAGTCATGATATACGGCAAGCCTAAAAGAGAAGCGCGCTCCAACTCCTGTCTGATCACCTCAATTGAGCCCAAACGGATGCGGTTGTTGCTTGAGGCCAAATTAATATAATAAGGCGTATGAATGTAGGCCTCGGCCTGACCATTTTCTTTCATAGCCGACTTAAAATGGCTGAGTACATCCTCGGTCAGTGGAGGCGCCGGGCCGCCCCTGGGCGACCTTGAAAAGATCTGGAAGACTTCGCAACCGATTTTTTTAGCATTGGCCGGCGCGTTAAATATGCCTCCGGCGATTGATACGTGAGCGCCAAATTTCATACGTTTTTCTTGTTTACATTATATCAAAAAAGCCCGCACAGCGATACTGAACGGGGCTTTGATAAAAATTAGTTAATTGACGCAAACGGTTTTAAGCAGTTTACTGACTTTACGATTTCTCATAACCGTCCTCAGGTACTGCTGGTAGCCTTCCGATCTTATATTATTCTCCGCTTCCGGCTGGCCCGGCACTTGGCTTAAAATCCGTTCGGTTTCTTGTTTTATTTCTTCGGCGGTCAGCCCGATCTTTTCCGCTTCGGCGATTTCTTTAATGACCAGGGAGGTTTTAACCCTATCCAAAGCCTTGGGTTTAAATTCCTCAACCAAATCCTTTTCTTCCTTTTTCAAATTTTTCAAATAATCGGCAAAGATGATACCCTGGTTGGCGATGCTGTCTTCAAATTCATGAACCATGCGGTGGGCTTCGTTATTAATCAGGACTTCGGGAATTTCCGTAAATTGCGACTGCTGGCTGATGCGCTCCAGCATCTCAATCTCCACTCTTTGCTCCTCCTGGAACGTCTTTTCGTCCTCTATGTTTTTTCTGATCTTAGACCTAAGATCTTCGGCGCCGGCCGCGCCAACCGTCTTAGCCCAGTCATCGTTAAGCTCGGGTAACTGACGGTCATACACGGACAATAATTTAACTTTAAAGTCGCACAGCCGACCGGCGATCATTTTGTTCTGATACGCCGCCGGAAACTTAAGCTGGAATTCCTTTTCCTGATCTTTAACCAAACCTTCGAGCTGTTCCTCAAAACCCGGCACCATCAGGCCGTCGCCCAAAACCAAGGGATACTTTTTTTCCTGGCCGCCTTCAATAACCACCTTATCCAAACTGACGGTAAAATCAATTTCCACCCGGTCGCCTTTTTTCGCCGGACGATCAGCCAAAGTTTCCTTGGCCTGCAGCTTTCTGATGTCGTCAATCACCCGGTTAATCTCGGCCGGCTCAACTTTAACCTCGGCTTGTTTGACTTTAACCGACCGCCAATCAGCCAGCGTCACCCGGGGCATTAAAGCCGCCGTCGCCTTAAAGCTGATCGGATTGCCGGGCGCCAGTTTTTCCACGTCTATTTTGGGCTGACCGACCGTGTTCAACTGTTCCTGCTCCACGGCCTGCCCGTAAAAATGGCTGATGATATTTTCCAAAGCCTCCTGATAAATATCCATCTCGCCCACCTTTTGCTTGACAATGGCGTAAGGCGCCTTGCCGGGCCTAAAGCCCGCTATTTTAATATTGCCGGAAATCCTGACCGCCGCCTTTTCTAAATAAGACTGGTATTCTGCCGGTTGGACTTCTATGGTCAGTTCAATTTCGGATAGCTTGGGTTGAATTTTTTGAATCTGCATAATTTAGTATAATCGCCGGCTAAGGCTGAGTTCTATTATATAGAGATGGTTGCAAAACTCATTTAGCTAACTTTTTAAGGTAATATTTGATAAACATTAAATGACAGAATCCTTGATAATTAACGGCTTTCTTTTCCATAAATCGGTCAATCCTGCGATTATTGTTAATCCAATTAAAGCTCCTTTCAACCTTCCACCTCTGCTGACTGTATTTCCTTTCCTTTAGTTCAGATTTAGTGATGTTTTTCTGGTTATTCCTTCTTCTGATTAAACAAGGTTTGATCTTTCTTTTTCTTAGTTCTTTTCTGAATTTATCATCATCGTAACCTTTATCAGCGCCTAGCCGTTTCGGCCGTCTGATTTTACCCCTAACCGTAATTTGATCCACTGTTTTTAGGGCAAATTTCTGATCATGATGATTAGCCCGGCCGCAAGTCAGAGCGAGTGGATTACCTTTAGCGTCAATGACAATATTGCGTTTTAGGCCGTTTATCTTATGTTTTCCCGTATAACCTACGTATCTTTTGCCCCTTTTTTAGATTTAACATCCGAAGCATCAAGATAGGCGTTTCGCCAATGCAATAAGTTCTTTTTATCAGCTTTATGCTTTAATTCTTCAAAGATTTTCTTGAAAGTGCCGTTTTTTACCCATTTGATGAAATGGCGATAGCAGGTAACGTAGTGAACATTAAAGTCGTGCGGTAAATCGCGCCATCTGCAGCCAGTTGATAAAACATAGAGTATGCCATTAATCACCTCAAAAAGATCTGCTGGCGGACGGCCGGTTTTCTTGCGTTGCCGCCTAATTAGCGGTTCTATCAGCTGAAATTGTTTCTCGGTTAAATCCGAGGGGTAGGATTTCCTTTTTTGTTTTTGTTGTTGCATAAGAGTACAAGGTTAATTGACTTTATACCCTTATTTTACAACAAAATTAGTTTTGCAACCATCTCAATATTTTTTTAAGTTTGTCAATGATTTTATGGTAAATGATTTTGAAAGATTTTGAAAGATTTTTATAAAATTATCCGCCGACGGCCGGGTTGAGTGCTATAAAACAGCCGGCCAAACCAAGTTACCGGCTGTTTGAGCGATTATTTGAGTTTTTTTATCCAACACCTTTTTAATACCTTCAAGAAAATGTGCTGGATTTACTGCAGTTTAGCTGATCGGGCGTCCATCAGTTTTTTAACAATGGCAATAAATTCGGTAAAAGGCACCGGCCAGAGATCTTCCTGGCCGCGAATTCTAACCAGTAGTTTGTCGGAATTCATTTCTTTGTCTCCGATAACTAGAGTGTAGGGAATTTTTTCTTTGGCCGCGTTGCGGATTTTTTTACCGACCGATTCATCAGATAAATCAGTTGCTACTCTTAAATTTTTTGCTTTAAATTTTTCGGCCAACTGCTGACAAAATTCCAGATGAACTTCGCCGACCGAGAGGATTTTAATCTGGATAGGGGAGAGCCAGAGCGGGAAATTGCCGGCGTAGTGCTCAATTAAAATACCCAAAAACCTTTCGGGCGAGCCGACAATGGCTTTGTGGATCATCACCGGTGTTTTTTTTTGGCCGTCGGCATCAGTATAGCTTAAGCCAAAGCGGTTAGGCATGTTAAGATCAAGCTGGATGGTGGAAATTTGCCATTGGCGTTTTAAGGCGTCTTTGACCATAATGTCCATTTTAGGGCCGTAAAAGGCAGCTTCGCCTTCGGCTTTTTCAAATTTAATCTCGTTATCAATCAGTAGCTGTTCCAGTTTTTGCTGGGACTTTTGCCAAATATTTTCATCACCCAGATATTTTTCTTTTTGTTCGGGATCCCATAAGGAAAGCCTGACAAAATAATCAAGTCCGTAAATGGCCAGGGCTTGTTTAACAGCGGCCAAAAGCTGTTTAAATTCTGTTTCAATTTGATCTTCCCGACAGAAACAATGGCTGTCATCCTGACAAAAGCATCTGAGTCTGGTTAAGCCGGAAAGTTCTCCAGGTTTTTCATCACGGAATAAATTGGCCGTATCGGAAAATCTGATGGGCAAATCACGGTAGCTTCTTTTTTGGGCAGCGTAAAGCTGGGTGTGCTGAGGGCAGTTCATGGGTTTTAGAAAGTATTCTTCGTCGCTATAATGAGACTTAACCATCAGCATATCATTTTTGAATTTGTCATAATGGCCCGAAATTTTGAATAAGTCAGCCTTGTTGACTTGGGGAGTGTGGACTTCTTCATAACCGATTTTACTTTGCAGTTCATTGGACAAAGCGATTATTTGATTACGGACGAAAGCTCCTTTGGGAGTGTAAAGCGGCATGCCCGATCCAACTAAATCCGAAAACACAAACAACTCCATTTCTTTGCCCAGCTTGCGGTGGTCGCGTTTTTCCGCTTCGGCCATCATGGTCAGATAATCATCCAACTCTTTTTTAGCGGCGAAGGCGACGCCGTAAATGCGGGTAAGCATTTTGTTTTTTTCATTACCCCGCCAATAAGCGCCGGCAATTTTAGTCAGTTTAAAGGCATCGGCATTAATTTCTTGGGTTGATTTTACATGAGGCCCTTTACATAAATTTTCAAACCAATCGGATTTATAAAAACTGACATCTTTTTCTCCAGCTTTTTTTAGATCCTCGATCAGTTCGGTTTTGTATGGGTCACCCTGGTAGAGCTTTAAGGCATCATTAAAATTCATGGCATGCTGTTCAAATTTAATGCCCTGTTTGATGAATTGTTTAATGCGTTTTTCCAATTTAGGAAAGATTTCACTGGAAATGCTTTCCGGCAGATCATAGTCTTGGTAAAAGCCATTTTCAATAAACGGACCAACGCCTAAACCGGTTTTTGGATAAAGTTCCATAATGGCCATACTCATTAAATGAGATAGAGAATGGCGGATCTTGTCCATTTGGTCATCTTGTTTCATATATTTTTTTGTAAGTTAATAGTAATCAGTTAGTAGATTGTAGGGAATAAAAAATCCCGTTCCGCAGCTACCAAAAATATTTGATAAATACAGGACGAGATTCTCCATGAAGTGGACGTTTTACGTCACTTTAGGTTAAACACGCGGTTCCACCTGGTTTTCCTCCAAAGCTTTAGCCAAGAAGGACGCTCAATTTAATTGTCACCTGAGCTTAGCGATCTTTAAGCGATCAGACAGCCAATTCGGCTGCCAGCCAGTTGGTAGCTGACTCAATAATTCAGGCAAAATTAAGTATAATTTGCTCCACCGGTTTTTGTCAAGTTTTTTGGATTATCTGGCAGCGCCTTGGCTAAGATTGGCGCTGATTTATTTGACTATTTCTATATTAATATGGTCTTCCAGGGTGGGCAGGAATTTTGTCCAGAACGGCAAACGGATGGCAGCCGTTTCCACGCCGCTCAGGTTATCCAGGTAAGTTTCGGCTTCTTTTTTGCTCAAGCCTTTAAGCTGGCTTTTATCCAAATTAACCGTGGCGACTGATAAAGAAAACTCGCCTTTAATCTGGGCCAGGAGGTTTTCCGTGTTGTCGTCCAGGAAGGTGATGTTATAGGTAAAACTGTCGTAGTTAATTTTAGTCAGAGCGCCGTTTTGGCTGTAACTGTCGGGCAGGCTGGCCACGGCTTGTTTTTTCAAGTTATCAAAATTAATGGCCAGCGCCTTAACCGCCAGTGCCAAAGAAACGGTAAAATTGGCTTGTCCGCTGCCAGCCTGTTCGGAAGAGGATGATTTAATCACCGTGGTGTTTAGGGAATCGTCAATAATGGTTTGGTCAGCAGAGAGATTTTTTGCCAGTTCGTCTTTAGCCTGGGTCAGGAGCTGGCTGTAGAGGTGGTTCGTAGCCTGATCAATAACTGCCTGGGTAATCTGGTGTTTAGCGGAGGTCTGCCTGACCATGCTACCGCCGCCTTTGGCGTAGACATACTGGTTGCGCCAGGCCGATAAGGCCGGCAAAGAAAAATCGGTGTCGGAAATTTCATATGCCGCGCCGGGCTGGTCGGCTTCTACTTCAACTTCTATTTTGCCTTTGGCCGGAATGGTCACCCCGTCCAACAGCCTGAAAATCAAACCTGCAGGCGAAGCGAAACGGGTTCTGGCGATCAGCGGTTGCGGTTGCGAATAGTCGTTATAAACAGTCAGGCGGCCCCTGGCCTTATCCGCGGTCAGGGAAATTTTTTCAGCCGGAAATTCCTGGCTGGCCTCAACGGTGGTCTCTAAAATATCCCCGGCAATCCTTTGGTTGTCTAAGAGTCCGTCTTGGCGGCTGACCTCACCTGCCACCTGGACGACAAAACCGACGTTTTGTTCGGCGTAACTGGGAGTGATCAAAACGGTCGCCTGAGACAGGGCAAAGTAGAGAATGGCCGCCACCAGCATAAAGGCTAAAAAGCTAAAGGCAACAATGAGATTTTTGTAGCCGGTCTTAATAATTTTAGTCGGCCGCGGCGACAGTTTACCTGGTTTTTGAGACATATGATTTGCTATTGGCAAGTATATAGAATAAGGCCGAGTTTGTCTATGAGTCAGGTTTTCTTCTGGTGATGCCTGGCAATACCAAACAAGGTGCTCAATTTATTATTTAAAAATGAGGCTCTGGGCGCCTAAAAGTTGTTGGAGTTCGCTGATAAGTTCCGGTCCGTAGGCGACTGATTTTTCCAGCTTGATTTTTTTGCTTTGTCCGTTCTGGCGCAGTTCAAGATAAATCGGCTGAGGCCCGGGATATTTTTCCATGATTCTTTTGAGTTCCGGAATGGCCATGGAGGATTTTTCGGGCGCAATCATCAGAGTTAAAATTTGCTGAGCTAAAACTTCCGGGTTGAGAATTTTAACGTTATCGCACAGTATCTTAGGCGCGCTGTCTTTTTCGGAAATTTTCCCCTGGACAATAACCATTTCGCCTTCCTGCCAGAAATCCCTGGTTGATTCCAGAATTTTAGGAAAGACCAAAACTTCCACACTACCCGCGGTATCTTCCAAAGTGATAAACATCATCGGCTGGCCGTTGCGGGTAATGACTTTTTGAATTTTTTGAACAACGCCGGCTACTTTAACGGATTGCCCGGACGGGCAGTTGCCCAGAGTTTTGGTTAAAAGCAGATCGGGGGGCAGTAAATGCCTGATTTCATCCAGAGGGTGTTCGGAAATGTAAATGCCCAGGAGTTCTTTTTCCCAAGCCAGCCTTTGTTGTTTATTGACCGGTTCGGCCGCTTCCAGGTTCAGGGTTGGTTTGGCGGCCAGGCCGGCCTGCTGAAAGAGATCCGGCTGATTGGCGGCGCCATTTTGGCCCTTGCTGAATTTTAGGAGTTTTTCAATATTATGCAGGAGAACGCTGCGCCGCCCGAACTTATCCAAGGCGCCGGCTTTAATCAGGCTTTCCAAAGATTTTTTATTAAGATCCTTATCCTGGACCCTCAGGAGAAAGTCTTCCAGATTTTTGAAAGGCCCGTTTAATTTGCGTTCCTTGATAATGACTTTGGTCACGTGGTCGCCGACATTTTTAATCGCGCCCAAACCAAAGCGGATCCGGGGGTTGTCTTTGGTTTCAGCGGAAACAACCATGGTAAAAATCGTATAGCTTTCATTGATGTCGGGGGGCAAAACTTCAATGCCCATTTTTTCGCATTCATTTATTTCCAAGGACACCCGGTCGGTATTTTGGTGATCGGCGGTTAAGAGGGCGGCCATGAACTGAGTGGGGAAGTTGGCTTTAAGATAAGCGGTCTGGTAGGAAATCATGGCATAGGAGGCGGCGTGGGCGCGGTTAAAGCCGTAGCGCGCAAAAGGCAGAATATATTCCCAGATTTTTTTGGCCGTCTGTTGATTAAGGCCGTTTTTGATCATACCCTGGACCATTTTTTCTTCCTGCTTAACCAGGAGCGATTCAATCTTTTTGCCCACGGCTTTGCGCAAAACATCAGCTTCGGAATAGGAAAAGCCGGCCAGTTCGCGGGCAATCTGCATGACCTGTTCCTGGTAGACGGCAATGCCGTAGGTTTTTTCCAGAATCGGCTTGAGCTTGGGATGAAGATAAACGATATTTTTCAAGCCTTTTTTTCTGGCAATATAGTCGGGGATCAATTCCATGGGTCCGGGACGATACAAAGAGATCATCACAATAATATCTTCCAGTTCGGAAGGATCAAGCTGCATCAGGTAGCGGCGCATGCCTGATGATTCAAGCTGAAAGACGCCGGTGGTTTGACCTTGTTTCAAAAGGTTAAAAGTTTTTTGGTCGTTTAAGGAGATTTTATCCAGATCAAGGTTTTGTCCGGTGGTTTTTTCAATGATTTCCAAAGCGGTTTCCAGGATGGTTAAGTTTTTTAAGCCTAAAAAGTCCATTTTTAAGAGACCCAAATCTTCAACCGGATGAAGGGAGTATTGCGAAACAACGCTTTGATCGTCGGAACTGGCGTGTTGCAGGGGGACAAAATGATCCAGCGGCGCCGGTGTAATTAAGACGCCGCAGGCGTGGGTGGAAGAGTGCCTGGCCACGCCTTCCAGTTTTTTGGCGTATTCAATGAGGTTTTTGGCCTCCGGATCTTTTTGGTAGACTTCTTTAAAATCACTCACGACTTTTAACGTTTCCTTTAAACTGGAGAACATGGGAATCATTTTTGCCAGACGGTCGCAGTAAGTGTAAGGCATGCCCAAAACGCGGCCCACGTCCCTGACAGCCGCCCGGGCGGCCATGGTGCCGAAAGTCACTATTTGCGCCACATGATCCGAGCCGTATTTTTTGGAAACATAATCAATAACCTCGTTGCGCCTGACATCGGCAAAATCCAGATCAATGTCGGGCATGGAAACTCTTTCCGGGTTTAAGAATCTTTCAAAGATCAGTTCAAATTTAATCGGATCAATGTTCGTAATGTTTAAAAGGTAGGAGACCAGACTGCCGGCGGCCGAACCGCGGCCGGGGCCGACCACGATGCCGTTATTTTTTGCCCAGTTCACAAAATCTTGGACAATCAAAAAATAACTGGCAAAGCCGGTTTTGGCGATAACCGCCAGTTCGTAATTGAGCCGTTCCGCGATTTCCGGGCTGACCTGCTCGCCGTAGCGTCGGCGTAGGCCGTTCAGGCTGAGTTCTTTTAAAAATTCGTCGGCTGATTTTTGGTCCGGCACGTCAAAATGAGGCAGGAGGATTTTGCCCAGGCTGATTTCCACGTTGCAGGCTTCCGCTATTTTTAGGCTGTTGGCTAAAGCTTCGGGCAGCTGGTTAAAATTGGATTTCATTTTTTCCGGAGAGGCGAAAGAAAAATCCTCGCCCAGCATGGACATGCGGTCGGTATCGGATTGTTTCTTTTTTGTTTGCAGGCAGAGTAAAATATCCTGAGCTTCGGCGTCTTCGGGGTTGAGGTAGTGGACGTCATTGGTCGCCACCAGCGGCAGTCCAAGTTCTTTGGAGAATTCTATCAGCCGTTTATTCACCGCCGCCTGGTCCGGAATGCTGGGATGATGTTGCAATTCAAGATAAAAATTATCCGGCCCGAAGGTCGTTTGGAATTTTTGCAAAAGCAGGGCGGTTTTTTCCTCAGAGCCGTGCAAAATCGCCTGGGGGATTTCGCCCTGCAAGCAGGCGGTTAAGGCAATCAGCCCTTGGCCGTATTGCCGCAAAAGTTCCCAGTCGATCCGTGGTTTGTAGTAAAAGCCTTCCAGATGGGCCAGGGAAGTCAGCTTTAGCAGGTTTTGGTAACCCTGGTTATTTTTGGCCAGTAAAATCAGATGGTAGGGTTTGACGCTGGTTTCGCCTTGCTTATCAAAACGCGAGCCTCTGGCCACGTAAGCCTCCATGCCCACGATCGGCTTAAGGCCGGCTTTTTGGCACTTTTGGTAAAATTCAATAATGCCGTACATTACCCCATGGTCAGTCAGGGCCAAGGCCGGCATTTTAAATTCTTTGGCTTTTTCAACCAAATCATCTATTTTGGGCAAACCGTCCAAGAGCGAATAATGGCTGTGAGTGTGGAGATGGATAAACATAGGATCAGGGAATAATGAGTGACTGGTCAGGCCGGGTGAGTTGTTTAGATTGGCTGTGAAGCAAAAAGGCTGAACTGTTCGTCTAATCTTCCATAGCTTGTCCATTTTATCAAGAATATATCAAGGTGTCCAAGTCGGATTTGGCGTCCAGGTTAAATTTGATTCACAGTTTTAATTTTCGTCCGTTTTTCTTGAAAAAGAACAGCGGACATGTTAGATTTAAAGTAATTTATGAAAGTTGGAAGCTGATGGCGAAAATTTTTAATCAGCCTTTAAATTATCAAGTTTAACGCTTTAATTAATATGGATTATCTTGATTTAAATACCGGCGCCAGGATGCCGCTGATCGGTTTGGGCACCTGGAAGTCGGAGACGGACAAAGTCGGCGCGGCCGTTGCCTGCGCGCTGACCGACTGCGGTTATCGGCAGATTGACTGCGCTTACATTTATCATAACGAAGCGGAAATCGGCCGCGCCTTTGATCAAGTTTTTTCCGCCGGTCTCAAGCGCCAGGACGTTTTTGTTACCAGCAAATTATGGCTGAACAGTTTTACCGCCGAGGACGTCTTGCCGGCCTGCCAAAAAACTTTAAGCGATCTCCGGCTTGATTATCTGGATCTTTATCTGATGCACTGGGGCGTGGCCATCGCCAAAGGCCAGGGCGACGAGCCGTTGTACGAAAACGGCCGGCTAGTCACGGCTAAAATTCCTCTCAGGGAAACATGGACGGCTATGGAAGCATTGGTTAAGCAGGGTTTGGTTAAGGCCATCGGCGTGGCTAATTTTACCGGTCCGATGCTGGTGGATTTGCTGACTTACGCCCGGCTGGTGCCGGCGATGAATCAGATAGAACTTCATCCTTACAATCATCAGCAAAAATTGGTGGAATTTTGTCAGTCGGAAAACATCGCGGTTACGGCTTACTCGCCCTTAGGCTCTCCCGGTAATACTTCTCGTCATCAGGATAATCTCAATTTATTTAATGATCCGGTGATTAATCAGCTGGCTCAAAAGTATGGCAAAGACCCAGCTCAGATTTTGCTCAGGTGGGGGATACAAAGGCGGACCGTGGTCATTCCCAAAAGCGTGCATCCCGACAGAATAAAAAGTAATATCCAGGTTTTTGATTTTTCTTTAAACCAGGAAGATATGGATTTAATCGCCGCCTTGGATAAAAGGCACCGCTTTGTTGATCCAGACGAGTGGTGGCATATTCCTTACTTTGACTAAAGGCGGATAAAAGCGGGTTAAAGACGCGGTTGCTTCCGGGATAGATCTCCGATAGAATATAAGCAACCCAATTTATAATTATGCCGGTTATTAAAACCAACAATTTTACCTTACGGCCGTATCGCCCCGCGGATGCGCCGTCGTTAGCCAAAAATATCAATAACTACAAAATTTACCGTTACACTGCCCAAATACCTTTCCTTATTCTTTAAAAGACGCCCGGATCTATCTTAAACGGGTGACTAGGGAAATGAAAGCGGGCACGGTTTTATCTTTGGCCATCATAAAAAATAGGAAAGTGATCGGTGCAGTTTCTTTGAACAAGATTATTAAACATCACCGGGCGGAACTCGGTTATTGGCTGGCCGAAGAATATTGGCAACAGGGCATTGTCAGCCAGGCGGTTAAATTAATCGTTGCTTATGGTTTTAAGTGCTTAAAGTTAATCAGGATCTACGCTTACGTCATGTCGCCCAACAAAGCTTCAATGAAGGTTCTTAAAAATAACGGTTTTAAAAAAGAAGGAATTCTTAAACGGCATTCAGTCAAAGACGACCGGTGTTCTGATTTGTACGTTTTTGCCAAAGTTAAAAGATGACGACCGTCAGTCAGCGCGGACTGAGAGCCGACGTGGCCGGTTAAGTGCGGACAAAACGCGGGCTTATTTGTCAGGCATGAGTGATAAAAATTATTTAGAATGGCTAATCAAGAATTAAAAAATAAATCCAGCGCCTTTTCACCTTTTAAAAAGTTGCCGGAAAACTTACCCGCTGAATTATACCGGGTCGCCATGGCCAAGGGGACAGAAAGGCCTTTTTCCGGCAGGTACGTTAATGAAAAGTCCGCCGGTCAATACCATTGCGCCGTTTGCGGCCATCAGCTGTTTGCCAGCAGCGCCAAATTTGATTCTGGCACGGGCTGGCCGTCGTTTGATCAGGCTTTAGCCGGAGCGGTGAAGCACGAGGAGGATGCCAGCGCCGGCCTGAAGCGCACCGAAGTTTTATGCGCCAATTGCGGCGCCCATTTGGGGCATGTTTTTAACGACGGCCCCCAGACTACCGGCCAAAGATACTGCATCAATTCCATTTGCTTAAATTTAAAGAAAGATCATTGAGATATGTCAGATACGCCAACGATTATTTTGGGTTCCGGCTGTTTTTGGTGCTCTGAGGCCGTTTTTTTGGGTCTAAAAGGAGTGATCTCGGTTATGCCCGGTTACTCCGGCGGCAATTTAGAGAACCCGACCTATGAACAAGTTTGCTCGGGTAAGACCGGCCATGTTGAAGTAGTCAAAGTTGAATTTAATCCCCAAGATATAACTTTAAAAGATATTTTGGAAGTTTTTTTCGTCACTCACGATCCCACTCAAGTCGGCGGTCAGGGCCATGACTCGGGTAGCCAGTATCGGTCAGTTATTTTTTATGATAATGACGAGCAAAAACAAGCGGCGGAAAATTTGATTGCCGATTTGGAGAGTCAAAAAATTTTTGTTAAACCGATTGTCACGGAAGTCAAACCGGCCGGGGAGTTTTACGCAGCCGAAGACTATCATAAAAATTATTATCAAAACCATCCGGATCAGGCTTATTGCCGGGGGGTCATTAATCCAAAATTAGCCAAGCTTAAGGAAAAGTTCGGTTACCGTTTAAAATAATTTTATGAAAAAAGTTTTTATCATTCACGGCTGGGACGGCCGTCCGGACGAACCATTGCTTAAGTGGTTAAAAATTTCTTTACAGTCCAAAGGTTTTGCGGCCACGGCGCCGGCTATGCCCGATCCGGCCCGGCCGGTGATTAAAGACTGGGTCGGTAAACTGAGGCAAACGGTCGGCGCGCCGGACAAAAACGTTATTTTTATCGGCCACAGCATCGGCTGCCAGGCGATTTTAAGATATTTGGCCGGCTTGCCCGCGGGTACTAAAATCGGCGGGTTGGTTTTGCTGGCGCCCTGGATGGAGCTGGATCGGCAGACGATTGAGGAAGAAGGCCCTGAATCAATCGCCATTGCCAAGCCCTGGCAGGAAACACCGCTTGATTTGGCCAAGGTTAAACAGACTACCGCTAAAATTGTGGCCATTTTTTCCGATAACGATCCCTTTGTGCCTTTAGCCCAGCAAGATTTGTTCGCCAGGGAACTGGGCGCGCAAATCATTGTTGAACATCATAAAGGGCATTTTGATCCGTCCAGCCAGGTCAGCCATCTAGCTTCCGCCTTGCGCGCCGTTTCGGGTTTTTAATAAAAGGTTAGTGGCCCGTTTGGCCGGCAATTTAATCTGGATTATTTTTATTTAAGTCGCAGAATACTCCAGCCTTTTAAGGCTGGAGATGAATGCGACACCTTTTGCGAGCGAAGCGAGCACTGTGCTAAGATGTAGGATATGAGAAAAAGCACTTGTAATGCCACTTACGATATCCAGTATCATTTTGTCTGGATACCTAAATACCTCAAAGGCTTAATTAAAGAACGTTTAGACCAGCTTCTTCACGATTGTGCCGAAATCAACCAGTTTGAGATCATGGAATTATCCATCCAGCCAGACCACATCCATCTGCTCTTGTCAGCCAAACCAAGATATTCCCCCTCTGAAATCATGCGTTTAATCAAGGGCGGGAGCTCCAGAATCATCAGACAGGAATTTCCAGAACTTCAGGAATTCCTCTGGGGTGATAGTTTCTGGGCAGATGGCTACTTTGTTTCAACCCATTCCACCGTGACTGAAGATATTATCAAAGACTACATAAGAAACCAGGCTTAAAGATCGCTGAATACTGCGGTCTTTAGACCGCAGATAATTTATTTAGGCACCTTTTTAACACCCGGCATTCTATAAGTGACTGCCGGAAACATTTTTTGTATAAATGTGTCAGATTTATTAAAAATAAGCTAAAATTAATTAATCTTAACCACTATGGAAAAATTCACACCAGAAAAAGAAATAGCATCGAGACAGGGCGAGGTCTCGCGCGAGCAGGTGACCGAAAAAGCCGCAGAGGCTTTAAAGGAGTTGGAATTAAGAGAGTTGCAAAAATCAGAACAGCCTATTAATCAAGAAGGAGACAGTAAAAGGAAAATTGAGACAATTCGTCCTTGGAACAATTATACCATCGTTACTCTTGAAGGATCAGATAAGATTCAAATTTTTAATGAAGACGCTAAACCCCTTGAAGATTTTAAACCCCCATTGAGTAGTAAAAGTGCTTATATGGATTGGGGAGATCCTTATGTAAAAGGAAAAATTAATAAAGCTTATATTGCTCAAGATACCAGTGAAGATAAACAAGATTTAAAAATTTCGGAAGTTCCATTTGAATGGAGGGCATTTGCAAAAAAGGATCTCGGCATTAATCAGTATTTCAAATTAGAAACTCAAGAGCAATCCACAAAATTAATTGCCTCTGAGGTTACCGTTTTATCAGATAAATATATAGTCTTAACTACAAAAGAAGGTGGATTTTTTACCTTTGTCACAAAAAATGAGAAAGGGGTTACGCTTGCTCCAAGAGATTGGAAAAGGTTAGATCCATCGGACCCGCTGCCAGAAGAATTAAAAAATGAGGTAGAAAAACTACTTGGAGAAAATGAGGGTTACAAGCAAATTAACGAAGCTCACTACGCTCTTATAACCGATGTGGGCGTTAATATTTTTAAGGCTGGAGATACCCAAGGATCGCCGGTGTTTTCTGAAGGTATTCCATCTGTAGAGCGCAATATGGCCATTGATCCTTCCAATCCGAATGTCATTTATTACTGTCAAAGCAGTAACCCCAGAAGCGTAGTGCGATTGGATTTAAACGGAGAGCCAAACACATGGAAATCTGTTGCGGCAGAATTTCCAAAGAAATATGAGAGCGTTGGTAATCTTCAATTAGACCCGACTGGAAACTTCTTCCTTTTCTACTCAAAAGAAGATTTGGTCGTGGTAACTAAAGATACGTTAGATGAAGTAAAAAGAGTGCCTAATCTAACTCAAGTAAACTTTGATTCTACCGGAAGAATACGGGCCGTGGATAAAGATGGTCATCTTGTTATATATGAACCGAATTTTACTGAAGTTGCAGAAGAACTTGATAAACGACGAGTTGCGAAGCTGGCTGATGGAGTTCAGTTCCAAGACATTTTTGATTTAGAAGCTTCCAAAAAGGCACAGAAAGGCGGTGAGAGTTTGGAATACTTAGAACCATTACGGACGAAATATCAAGAGCAATTTACCGACGTGCTCTTAAAAATAACCACCCAGGAGGGGGTTAATCAAATCCGACAGGGATTTAATAAACTTCGAGACGCATTGCGACAACAAGGGTTAAAGCAAAATGAAATCACCTTTATTATTGAAGGGCTTGAGGAACCAATAATACTAAAAGAAAAAGATTTTGCTGTTAAAGCTACTCAAGAAACCCTTATTTCTGTTCGAGCAACACTTGCCAGTGGACTTTCTATCAATTCCGTATCAGAAGCACGTGCTGAAATGGATAAAATTAGAGCTACAGAAGCGTTGCTAGAGGGAGACTTGCGCCAAGAAGTACACGAAGTGGCGTTGGAGCTTGAGCAAAGATCCGTGGAGCTTTTCCGACAACGTGGTGGAGAAATTACTAAAGATATTCATGGGCTAATTGAAAGAACCAAAACAGACCTTGAAGGCTTTACCAGTAAAGTACAAATGGATGACTGGCTTGAGTTCCGATATCCGCAATTAAAATCAAGGTTAGGTTCTTTGGCTAAGGATGTTCCTCTTGAAGCAGATGAGGCTTATAAAGCCATCGTTGCGGCACGTACAGAACTGCAGACCATTGCCTCCGCATTTGAGGATAAATTCAAAAGAGAGTATGCCAAAGTAAGAGAGTATGCTTCGAAGCGCATAGGGGCAATGGTAGATATCTTGTCGCAAGATGTTGACGGCCTGATTGAGCGTCTGCGAACCAAAGGTTTTACTAGTCGAACTGCGGCAGAACAGTATCTGTCCTCAAGCGAGGCTAAAAAGACGCTGGAAACTGAAATTGCCGGACTGGCCGGAGACAATCCCGATTTGGCAAAAGAACTGGAGCGAGGTTTAAAAGTAAGAATCTCCAACGCTTTAACGGAAATAGAGCGTGGAGCGCTTACTCAAGTTGCTGAAACCGGCCAACAAATGGTTATGTTTGGCGAGACGGCTTTTCCTAAGTGGGAAGCGAAAGTTAAAGAAAAGGTGGAACGCAAGGTTGACGTCACATTTAAAGAAGATGCAAAGACACATGGACCTGGCGTGAAAGCAGGGGATATTCTTGGAGATATTTCTGTCTCAATTTATACATCTACTGGTAAGGCGGAGAAGGTCAGGCTTTATGAAGGATGGCAAGACGAAAATGAATGGCGCCTTGGCCTCTTAAATTATCGTGGAGAAGCCATTACTCCTTCATATGTAACCGCTAAAGAATTTAAGGGTTTCAAAAAAGAATACGGAGATTGGTCGCAGGGAGAAAAATCTGATCTTAGAAAGGAATTGCAAGAAAAAAGAGATGCCCTTAAGGAAATTTATTCTAGACGACAAAAAATTAATGAAAGAACTCCCGAAGTAGATGCCCCATGGCAAGAAGAATACAAACAAAAATTACAAGAGTACGGTACATTTGCCGCCGAGCATCATATTCCACTATTACGACGCATTGACCATATAAAAGCAGAACCGGATGTGGAATACACAAACGGTAAGGGTTTTATTCCTGAATGGCAAAGTCACTGGGTTATGGATCCTCAAACTGAAACCGATTTGTCAGAAATGGCAAAAGCATTTAAGATGCAATTGGATTTACAAGAAGGTTTAGTCAACTTAAAAGGACACGCCGGCACTGGTAAGGACGTGCGTATAAAAATGTTCAGCGCTCTCACCAATCGACCTTATTTCGGAATCGATGGAACAAAGTGGACTACTGAATTTGAATTGTCAGAGGATGTGATGTTGGAATCTAAAGACGGCGCCTCCCAGACGGTAAAAGTGCCTTCGGCAGTGTTGAATGGCATTACCACTCCCGGAGCAATTGTGTACTTTAATGAGTTCAACGCCATGCCTGAACAGGCGCATATTTTCCTCCATGCTCTTATGGATGAAAAGCGATCATTAACACTTAAAACGAGTTCCGGTAAAACTATTCGCGCATTGTCAAGTGTTCTGCTTGCCGGTTCTATGAACCCGAACTATCCCGGAACATTTGATCCGCAATTTGCTACTCGAAGCCGCATGGTCTCTTTGGAAATCGGCTACCCACCTCTTACACGCCAAGCTGATGCCGGAGATCGAAATCCCAACCCGCCCTACGATGCTTCTGAAGCATTGCGTATAGCTCGAGGCGTTGATTCTCTGGCCGATCTGACATATGAGGCAAGTCTTGAACGCAATGAGTATGTAAAAATGTGGGATAAATACATAAACGGCATAGACAATGGCGCACCGGAGCCAACTGGAACGCAAAAATTTGACATAGACGCCTCTCTCGCTCTCGTCCAGTTTGCCAATATCCTCCGAGAAAACTTTATTAAAATTTTTGAGAAGAGTCGTGAAGCTCGAAATGCATTGCCGGTTACTCAACCGATTACTGGTCGAGAATTGCGCCGCGCGGCTTATGCTCTTAGTAAAATGACTCCGGAAGAAAAGGCAACGGCAAATCCAGAAGGCGTGGCTCGAGACCTTCTTATTAAATACTTCTTAACTCACATCGATAAAAAGGAAGATCAGGACAAGATTCGCACTGCAATGAATACCTGGACTTCTAAAAAGCGTGTAAGGGCATAAATATATGGAACGTCCCGGTCAATTTCGTGAGTCGCCTCCGCAAGAAAAGGCGAAACCCTCAAAACTCACTCGTGAGATGCTTTTTCTGGCTGAACAAGCCGCAGAAGGCAGATTAAAAGTTCTCCCCGGCAAGGAATGGTCTTTGCATTATCCAGCTGATCAGGCAACTAGAGCGGAGAAATTGCAGGGTTTGCTGGATGGTAAATATACTGCCGAAGAAGTAGCGCATGACATCAAACCCGATGCCCTATTTTACAATGCCGAGGATATAGAAAAAGAAGGTTTAGAAAAAGTCAGTGGGCGTATTCGAGACCTTTCCGCATTCATTACGCATTATGACTATCCTAGATTCGCGGAGTTCGTAGAGGGCATGCGTGGTCATGATATTCCTTTAGACGATCTTGATAATCTCTATAGCGATGTTACCCAAGCAAGAGTCCAGAAGAAAGTAATGGATTCTTATGGGCATACAGGCCGAAAACAAATAGAAGAAGCTCTGCGGACTGAAGCAGACACTATAATTGAAAGTATCGGCAATCTTCCTAGATCCCAAAAAGTGCTCAAAGCACTCAAAGTTAACTGGCTAAGTGAAGATTTGGGTCTTGTTGGCATGGCAGAACGGGATCGTGTTATTTCTGAACTTTCAGGAGACGAACGCAAACTTTTTAAAGACCTCCAGTCTCCATATCGAGACTACATACAAAAAGGAGACGAGAGTGGGTATAAAAAAATAACCGATACGGTGCGTGAAGGTTTGCCGAAAATCCAGAAAGAAGCCCAAAGTGGTGAACCGAGTGAAAGTATGCAAGAGCTTGAAAAGGAGCTCGAGCAGTATAAAGAACAGGCTGTTCCTCCGGGTTCCCCGGAAGACCCTGCCATCCCTCCCGAAGATCAAGATGAGTATCACACTCCACCTCCAGCACCCGGTGAATCAAAAGAAAAGATGCAGGAAAGGCCGATCTTTGAGATTAATCCTGCGCTTGGCGGGTACTACGCCAGCGGTAGAAAGAGTTATTATGATATTGAATCAAAAACATGGAGTAAGAAAAAACAACTTTCTGCATATAACATTTCTGTTACAGGTAAAGATCGATCCACAATTTCAGGAACATTAGATAATGGTGTCAAATCTCTCCCACTTCCCACCGGCTATGCATTAGACGTCTCCTCTCTTAAAGCTAAGGGGGCTAACGTGGAAATCAGGCGTGATCAAAATGGATGTTTTTATCTTGAGGTTAGTGGGACAGGATCATTTTCCATAGATTTTCTGTCAGAACAAAATCCTGTTCCTGGGATAACGATTCCAGAAGACATAACACCACTTCATCGCGGATCATTTTCATCAAAGACAGAAGCAACCCTCTCAAAACTTATAGGATCGCCTATACAAAAGGCTGAACAGGTGCGGCAGTATATTTTAGCCAATCATTTTTATCTCGGAGGCGGAGATTTGCAAAAAGCCCAAGCATTGCAGTATAAGCTACGAAGCGAGTCCACCGGCGATAATTATCTTCAAAATATTGACGCTTCCGAGTATCTTGAATGTTACTCAGCCAACACTCTATTTATTGCCATGACGCGTAAAGCAGGCACCCCTGCACGTCTTGTATCAGGACATAAAGTTGAGGGAGCAAAGGACGGTAAGTCAGTCATCACTCAAAGCACCGGCCACGCGTGGTCGGAAATTTGGGACGGAAAAGCATGGAGGCGTTTTGATGCTACTCCAAATCCAAAGCCCGAGGATCAGAAAGAATCTGGCGAAAACGATAAAGATTCAGAAAAAGAATCCGCGGAAGAAGCGCAGGACAGTGGCATTGATAAACCGCAGGAGAAGGGAGAAAAAGTCGGTGAGAAAGAAGATCAACAAAAGCAAGGTCAGAAACAGGATGAGCAGCAATCGTCTGAATCTGGGAATCCTTTAGAACAAATGTCTGATGCTTCTGATGGCGAGATGCAAAAGTCTGAATCACAACTCCAAGAAGCAAAAGAGCAAATGAAAAAGATGGCCGAGCAGAAACAACAGCTTGACGACAAAGTGCAAAATGCGGAGAAATTTAAAGAGCTTTCCGAGCTTCAAAAAGAAGTGGAAGAGAGTGAGCTTTTCGACGATTTAAAAAAGGAACTTCAGGATAAGCTGGACGCAAAGGAAGGTCAGATGAAAGACAAAATAAAAGATGAGCTTGATAAAATGGTTGAGGATGGTTTTATGGATGAAAAAAAACGAGACGAAATTTTACAGGAGCTCGAACAAAAAAAGCTGGAAGAACTTGATCGAGTTCAAAAAGAAGTTGAGCAGGAAAATAGGCTTTATAACGAGTATGAGGATATTCGTGAGGAAATCGCTCCACTCGTTGATAAGTGGTTTCGGTATTTTGCTGAACGCTTGCCCAGACAGGAAGAGGTTGGATTTGACGAAGATTCACTAACTCGACAAGGAGCATTTGACCGCCGAGCTGTAATGAAAACCAGAAATTTGCTTTTTGGAACAGTAAAAAATCCTCGGGAAATTCACCCTTCGATCAAGCCTCGATTTATGGCTTCTATCTTGGTGGACGTGTCTGGCTCAATGGCGGGG
>Ga0209417_1003056_pt1 | contig 23549 bp, 15 predicted proteins | sample RifGroF2_FD_184002 | JGI IMG/M metagenome (GOLD analysis project Ga0209417, IMG submission 184002) | Groundwater microbial communities from Rifle, Colorado, USA - Groundwater F2 (SPAdes) (version 2) | ecosystem: Environmental > Aquatic > Deep subsurface > Groundwater | place: Rifle, Colorado... | reverse complement strand
CGGCAAGAGCCGCCATATCCCGACCGGCCTGGCCTCCATAGGTGAGAAAACCCTCAAACATAATATTGAATAAAGATGCCTGGCGGTATAGTTCTTTGTCTTTCATTGCGATGAATCCGCCGATATTGACGATACCATCTTTTTTGGATGACATGGTGGCAGCATCGAAATAGGAAAACATCTCCCCGACAATCTGCCTGATGGTGTGGTTCCGGAACTCCTTCTCCCTATTCCTGATAAACCATGCGTTGGCGGTCAGGCGGGCAGCATCTATTACCAGCAACTTGTTATACCGGTCTGCAATCTTTCGCACTTCGCGGATATTCTCCATGGAAACCGGCTGACCGCCTGCCGTGTTGCATGTTGCCGTGATCAGGATAAAGGAAACGCTTTCGGAGGCCTCTCTCATATAAGCCTCAAGCTTGTTGAGATCTACATTTCCCTTGAAAGGGTGTGAAACGGTTGTATCATAGGCTGCAGCCACCGTACAATCGATAGCTTCTGCTTTTCTGAACTCGATGTGCCCTTTTGTGGTATCGAAATGTGCGTTGCCCGGTACCGTCTGTCCCTCTTTTACGAGAACGGAAAAAAGCACATTTTCAGCCGCACGTCCCTGGTGGGTGGGCAGAACATGTTCATAACCAAGGAGATCATTGATTGTTTCTTTAAGCTCAAAAAATGACCTTGAGCCGGCATACGACTCATCGCCGGTCATTATTGCTCCCCATTGCCGGTCGCTCATCGCACCGGTGCCGGAATCGGTCAGGAGGTCAATAAAAACCTGGTCACTTCTCAGATTGAAGATATTATACCGGGCCTCACGGATCCACCGATCACGCTCTTCACGCGTGCTGCGGTGAAGAGACTCGATCATCTTGATTTTATAGGGTTCGCAGGGAGGTAGGATGGCGCTTGTGGTTGACATGATGAAATGGTTGAATTGGTTGAATTGGTTGAATTGGTTGAATTGGTTGAAAGGGTTGAAAGGGTTGAAAGGGTTGAAAGGGTTGAAAGGGTTGAAATGGTTGAAAGGGTTGAAAGGGTTGAATGAAAGGGGTATTGGGTTTAAGGTATGAGGTTTGTTAGGAACGGCCCCGGACCTAAAACCCCGGACCTAAAACCTTTGAAGGAAACGGTCCCGTTCTTTAATATTGCGAAACCCTTGACTCGGGGCAACAGATATGTTGATTGGAGCGTTCATTACCAGTGCAAATTTATAATTTTGCGACTTAGAAACATTTATTTTTTTATAATGAGAAAGCTAGCCGTTTTTCTATTCCTGTTGCTGCCTGCTTTTTTTTCATTGAATTCGTCCGCTCAGGTTAATCAATCTCAATTGGGTGAGCGGGATACCCTGAAAATGTCGAGGGATTCCATTCTCCGGTTGGTGAGAATTAAAGACAGCCTGCTTATCCTGTCCCGCAGGGATTCGATGGCAATGTCCCATCTTATTCAAAACCTTGAGTATAACCGTGATTCACTCTTTGGCATTCTGAATGAGATCAGGTATAAAAGGATTGAAGACTCGCTCAACCATTTAAATCAATATTATAAATCACGCGACTTTAACCGTCGGTCTAAAACGACACTGAAAGAATTTCTGCCCGGTATTGATGAGGATTCCGTAAAGGCTTCCCTGAGCGATGTGGTAGGACTTGTTTACGATGATACGGCATTTTCTCCCAAACCAAGACTCCTGAAATCCAGCATGGACCGATTGCTGGAACACCTGAATAATGATTCCACCTGGTTCAGTGTCATTAATTCCAAGGATATGGCTGTACCATTTGCCATGAAGAATAACCGAACGGATTCAGCTGCCTTTTTCGTCATGAACAGCAATAATGATTCCGCTAAGGTTTATATGAAGAGTATCGACAAGCATACCGTTTATATGTGGGTGGGCGATGACCTGAAACTCCAGCATTTGCTTAAAAAGCAGGGAACTCCGGATGGTATTCCGATCCAATGGGTAGGGCCGCAAAAGTATCGGGTTGCTAGACGGCCGGTCCCGACTCAGGCGCCAAAATTGTGGACCAAGAGAGCTGAGTTTCTTTTTATGATTAACCAGGCTTCCTTCTCCAACTGGTCGAAAGGGGGGAATAGCAGCATAGCTCTCAGCACGGATGTCAAGGCCTCGGCAAATTATGCAAAAGGAAACATTAAGTGGGATAATTTCTTTTGGTTCGTTTACGGGGTCCAGAAGGCTGAACTCCTGGATCTGAGGAAGAATCAAGATAAGATCGAGCTCCGTTCGGGTTTGTCACATGTGGCATTTAAAAATTTCAACTATTCCATTGGAGGCAGTTTCATTACCCAGAGCTTCAAAGGCTACTCCTATCCTAATGATTCGGTCCCGGTTTCCAAATTTATGGCACCCGCAACCCTGCAGTTGAATGTGGGTATGGAATACCGGCCAAATCCAGGCTTGAAGATCAACATGTCGCCGGTTTCTGCCAAGTTCACGGCTGTATTGGATACGGTATTGATCGATCAGACTAAGTTCGGTTTGAAAGAAGGGCAAAGAATCCGCCCGGAGCTCGGAGCTCAGGTTTTGGTAGAGCATAAAACAGTCCTGTTCAAGAACGTGAATATGTCGAATCGCCTGATCCTGTTTACCAATTACCTCTATCATCCTGAGAAAGTTGATATTGACTGGCTCCTGACCCTGGATCTGAAGGTTAACAAATATATCACCACCACAATCCGTACCAACCTGATTTACGATGATGACATCATCCTTCCGCTCTACGAGGTCAAAGATGGCAAGAAGGTTAAGATTGGTGAAGGAAAGAGGGTCCAGTTCATGGAAATCCTGGCTATCGGATTTAAATATATTCTCTATTAGCGGATCAGCAGTTCAGCCATCATAAACAGGGCAAAGATCACGCTTGCAATCCCATTGGTTGTGCCAAACGCCCGGTTCACACGGCTCAGGTTATCGGGTTTTACGATCCGGTGCTGGTAGGTCAGCAACAGAATGAAGAGTGCAGCGCCGATCCAAAAAAAGAAACCGAATCTGGCAGTTATCCCGATTATTGTTAAAAGTGAAAATGTGATAAAGTGGAAAAGGACTGACCAGGTGAGGGCTCTTTTTATGCCGACACGTGAAGGAATTGAGTGGAGCCTGTTTGATTTATCAAACTCTTCGTCCTGAAGGGCATAGATCACATCAAAACCTCCAACCCAGGTGAGAACTACTCCTGAGAAAAGCAGCGGAAGCCAGTGGAATTGCCCGGCAACGGCGATATAGGCTCCGATCGGCGCCAGCGACAGACCCAATCCCAGAATAAGATGACAAAGCACGGTGAACCGCTTTGCGTAACTGTAGCCCAGAATCACAGCCAGTGCGACAGGAGATAGGTAAAGGCATAGTGGATTCAGAAAGCCCGTGGTAACGATAAAAAAGATTCCATTTAGAATGGAGAATACCAGTGCTGCCTTGCCGGAAATAATTCCGGAAGGTATCTCACGGGAAGTGGTCCTGGGGTTCCGGCTATCTATGTGACGGTCGGCCCACCGGTTGAAGCCCATGGCTGCATTGCGGGCGAAAATCATACACAGTAGAACCAGGAGCAGCGTAGTCCATTTGAAGGGGAATCCCGAGTATTCGGTGGCCAGAAAGAAACCGGTCAGGGCAAACGGCATCGCGAAGACCGTATGTGCAAAGACGACCAGTGAGAGATAATTCCGGATGCGTGCCATAGACTATTCTTGCTGCGAAAGTAGTGATTCCCTCCTAATTCGTACTTTTGGCACTATGATAAAAATGGTGGTTACCGATCTGGATGGGACCTTGCTGAGCAGGGATCAGAAAGTGAGTGTTAAGGATTTCCGGACACTTGAAGAATTGGGAGAGCGAAAAATAATCAGGGTGATTGCCACCGGCCGGTCACCGTACTCATTCAGCCGGGTCATGCCTCCCGATTTTCCTGTTGATTACCTGGTTTTCAGTTCCGGAGCCGGGGTCATGGATTTCGCAACCAAGGAAATTCTGTTTTCCTATAACCTTCCTGGTTCCCAGGTACGTGAAATTGCATTGAAACTGCGCTCGCTCGGAGTCTCCTTCAAGGTCCTCGGACCGGTGCCGCTGAACCACCACTTTGTATACTATGAAAATGGTGAGCTTCATCCCGACTTTATCAGAAGAATGGAGTTTTACCGTGGATTTGAAAAGCCGATCTCTTTTGATCCGCCCAACTTTGGCGATTCCTGCCAGTTCCTGATCATTTTGCCGCCGGATCCGGTCCGCTTTGAGGAGCTCAAGGCAATGTTTCCGTTGGTGAAGGTGATCCGGGCCACCTCTCCATTGGATCACGAGTCAATCTGGATGGAAATCTATCATCCGGATGTGTCAAAGGCACGGGGAATCGAATTCATTTGCAGGAATCACCACATAGAACCCTCCGAAGTGATGGCCATCGGCAACGATTACAATGATACAGATATGCTGGATTTCGTCGGGCATGCCTTCCTGGTAGACAATGCGCCGGAGGAGCTAAAAGCGAGATGGCCGGTGGTAAACGGGAATGATGACAGCGGGGTTTCTTCGGCAGTTGAAACTGTAATTGGCGCTTCGCGCTAATTGGCTCCCTGCGGTCGCTAAATGGCTCCCTGCGGTCGCTAATTGGTTCGCTGCGCTCACTAATTGGTTCGGCTGACGCCTCACTAATTGGCCCTCCGGGCTAATTAGCGCGAAGCGCCAATTAACGAAGCGTAGCGGAGTCAATTAGCGACCGCAGGGAGCCAATTACTAATTACTGGGCCGACTTACCTCAGTGCGGCCCCCAACTTCTTCTCAAACGCGCTGATCAAACCAGACATAACGTGGTCAATCTGCTTGTCGGTGAGGGTTTTACTTTCATCCAGAAGAATGAAACTTACCGCCAGGGATTTCTTTCCTGGCCCCAGTTTCTCGTGAACATACAGGTCAAAGAGATTAACCTCTCTGAGAAGTTTGCGTTCGACCATAAAGGCGAGCGACCGGATCTCCTCATATTTAACGGATTGGTCAACCACCAGGGCAAGGTCCCTGCGAACCGACGGATACTTCGGAAGTTCCTGAAACCTTACGTTCATGCGGGTCTTCCGGAGGAGTTCGTCCCAGTTGATCTCAGCGTAAAACACCGGCTGGCTGATTTCAAATTTTTCCGCGATGGATGGATGTACCTGTCCGGCAACGAGAATTTGTTTTTCACCGGCCAAACAGGTCAGCCCGGTAAGGAAGCGATCATCCGCAAGTTCCTGGTAGGTTAGTTCATGCTGGTCGGCTCCCAGTCGTTTGACTATCAGGTTGAAAATGGATTTTAACTGATAGAATGTGGTCGCTTCGGATTTGACCGACCAATTTTCCGGGCTCTTTTTGCCTGTGATCCAGATACCCAGTTTACGTGTCTCATGGTAGCCGTCTGCGATCAGCCGGTTTCCACCGGCTTTCAGTTCATAAATTTGGCCGAATTCAAAAAGGGTCAGATCCTGATTTCGGAAACTGATATTTGCCGAGATGGATTCAAGTCCGCCGAACAGCAGGGTTCTCCTCAAGGACGCCAGATCGGAACTGAGTGGATTCAGTAGCTTTACTTCAGACAAGGGGTTGTAGGCCTGCAGGTTTTTATAATAGGCTGACTGGGTTAGGGAATTGGCCATTATTTCTATAAATCCCTGAGCAACAAGCTGCTCTGAAATCAAGTTTTCAAGCTGATCCGGATCAGGGTGCAACGCATAGGCCAGGGTGGAAGTGACCTGGTCTCCGATTCCTATATTATTATATCCATAGATTCTAAGGATTTCCTCTATTACATCGGCTTCCCGCCTTACGTCGACGCGGTAGGTGGCGACTGCAAGAAAAATGGCCGGTTCGGTTTCCTTAATGATTTCAATATCCAGGGATTTGAGAATGTGTCTTACCTCATCCCGGTCAATTTCGAGGCCGATCAGGCGGTTGAGGTTCTTCCATTTCAGTTCAACGGGGTAGGGGGCAACGGATTCCGGATAGATATCAATCACCCCTGATGCGATCCGACCTCCCGCGATTTCGCAGATCAGGGCAGCAGCACGCTTCAGTGCATAAATTGTTCCGTTTGGGTCTGTGCCACGCTCAAACCGGAAAGATGAATCCGTAAAGATCTGGTGCCGTTTACTGGTTCTTCGGATCGATACGGGATTAAAACAGGCCGACTCCAGGAAAAGGCTGGTGGTACTCCCTGTAATTCCAGAATGAAGTCCGCCGAATACCCCGCCGATGCACATGCCTTCCTCCTCATTGCATATCATCAGGTCCTCAGAGCTGAGTTTTCTTTCTATCCCATCGAGAGTGACAAATCCAGTACCTTCATTCCGGGTTCCAACCACTATTTTGTTGCCTTTAATATACTGTGCATCAAATGCATGCAAAGGTTGCCCGGTTTCATGCAGAACGAAGTTGGTAATATCCACAACATTATTAATCGGGGACATGCCAATGGCCATCAGCCGGTTCTTTAACCACTGAGGCGAATCAGCGACTGTAATGCCGGTTATGGTCAGGCCAGAGTAGCGCAGGCAGGCCTCCGGTGTCCCGATTGAAACACGAATCTCCAGCGTGGCACTCTGTTCCGGAAGTATCGCCTCCGGTTTTATCAGCTTCATGCTCATTTCCCGGTCCAAAGCTGCTTTAAGTTCACGGGCAACGCCAAAATGGGAAGCACTGTCAATCCGGTTAGGAGTCAATCCTATTTCAAAAACATGGTCTGATTCAACCATGTAAAGATCCCTCATGAGCGTTCCGACGGGAATCCCAGGATCCAGAACGAGAATACCGGAATGGTCCTTCCCTATCCCGATTTCATCTTCGGCACAAAGCATTCCTTGTGATACCTCCCCACGGATTTTTGCAGCTTTTAGGGTCAAAGGCTCAGGAAATCCATATAGGGTAGTGCCAACCGTGGCCACCACAACCTTTTGTCCGGCTGCCACATTCGGTGCACCACAAACAATCGGCAACAGATCGCCCGTCCCGATATTAACCGTTGTTAAGCTTAGTTTGTCTGCCTGCGGGTGCCGGGCGCAGGTGACAACTTCACCCACTACAAGGCCATGCAGTCCTCCTTTAATCGTTTCGAAGGGGCCGTGTCCTTCCACTTCAAGACCCAATCCGGTCAGGGTTTCTGCGATCTTTTCCGGAGTGATGTCCAGATTCAGGTATGAGCGTAACCAGTTATATGAAATTCTCATGACAGCATCATTTTGGAGGCTCAAAAATAGGAAAAATCCGGATTGGGAGTCCGGATTTTCACTAACCTAAAACCTAACCTATGAATTGATCCAAAGCGGATCTTTGTGGAATTTGCAACTTTTCCAAAGTTCCCTACAATTTGTCCCCTTTGCCGGGATTTTGTTTAACAATGTTACTTTCATAACACTGTTAGAAAAATCACATAACAAATATATAGATCTTTTTTTAAATAGACAAACGCCTTTTGCTAAGTGAGTGTGTATTTTTTATCAACAGGTTGGATGACTTGTTCACAGATGAAAAATTGTATTTTTGGCACCACTTAAAAGAAAATTGTAGTTTTGGTTCAACTTTATTAGCAAGAAAATGAAAAAGACTTTTCTATGGATTGCAGCGATATTGATTACGATGTCAGCCGCAATATATCAGAGAAAATCAGGTCCGACATATCCCCGTGCAGAAACTGTTACTCTCGGAGATAGCACCTACCAGCTTGAACTTATACGGACCAGCGGGGAACGGGATGCCAGGATCAAGATGCCTATTACGGATACAACGGTGCACGCAACCCTGTTCCATAAACGTCTGGGTGTTGCCGAGGAATTTATTCCGGTTCAGTTTGCCCTGAAGGATATCCGGTATCATGGTTTTTTCATGACAAAGGTTTTACGCAAGAAGGATGAAACTGCACTTGCCGCGTATCTTCCTCAACAACCACCAGCCGGCAAGCTTGAGTATTATATCGAACTATACAAAGATGGAAGGACAACCTCGGTTGCACGTGATAATCATGTGGTCATCAGGTTTAAGGGTGATGTCCCGGCAGGCGTGCTGATTCCCCACATCCTGCTGATGTTTCTGGTTATGCTGTTTTCCTCCGTTGCCGGATTGTATGCAATATTCAAGATTGACCGTTTCAGGCGGTTTACCATATGGACCTTTGTCCTCCTGTTTATCGGCGGCTTCATATTCGGTCCCTGGGTTCAGTGGTATGCATTTGGTGATTGGTGGACCGGTATTCCGTTCGGCTGGGATCTTACCGATAACAAAACGCTGTTTGCATTCATCTTCTGGATCGCAGCCCTATTTGGAGTCAAGGGAAAAGGAAGGCCTTGGCTGATCATCCTCGCAGCTCTTATGACTCTGGTAATTTTCAGTATTCCGCATAGCCTGTTTGGATCAACACTCGACTATACCAGCGGATCAGTAACCCAGGGCTAAGCAAATCCTGAACCTGACATTTTAACACTGGCACGGCCTTTGAAAAGCCGAGCCAGTAATCAATTCTATTGTCTCATGGAAACATCAAAACAACAGGGCACCATTAATGTCACTTCGGAAAATATTTTTCCGATCATCAAGAAGTTTCTCTACTCAGATCATGAAATATTCCTTCGGGAGCTGATATCCAATGCTGTAGATGCAACCCAGAAATTAAAAACGCTTGCTTCTGTGGGCGAGTTTGCCGGTGAACTTGGCGATCTGACTATCCGAATATCGATAGACAAGAAGAAAAAGACCCTGACAGTTTCTGACAGGGGTTTAGGCATGACTGCCAAGGAAATTGAAAAGTTTATTAATCAGATAGCTTTCTCCGGTGCCGAAGAATTCATGAAGAAGTATAAAAAAGATGCCAATGCCATTATCGGACATTTTGGTCTCGGTTTTTATTCCTCATTCATGGTTTCCGATAAGGTTGAGATCATAACCAAATCCCATAAGCGCGGCAAGGCCGCACGATGGACCTGCAAAGGCGATCCGCAATATGTGTTGGAAGAGTTTGACCGTGAAGAGCGCGGAACCGATATCATCCTGCACATTGATAAGGATTCAGCCGAATTTCTTGAGGAAGATCGTATACATGGGTTGCTGAATAAGTATTCCCGCTTTCTGCCGGTACCGATTGCTTTCGGAAAGGAAAAGGAATGGAAAGACGGAAAGTATGTCGAGACTGACAAGGACAAGATCATTAATAACACTGAACCTGCCTGGACAAAAAAGCCTGCAGATCTTAAGGATGAGGATTATGCAGCGTTCTACAAGGAACTTTATCCAATGGCTGAAGAGCCCCTGTTCCACATCCACCTGAATGTTGATTATCCCTTTAACCTGACCGGAATATTGTATTTTCCGAAAATCAGGAACAATTTCGAGGTTCAGAAAAACAAGATTCAGCTTTTCAGTAACCAGGTTTATGTGACAGACTCTGTTGAAGGTATTGTGCCTGACTTTCTGACATTATTGCATGGTGTATTGGACAGTCCTGATATTCCGTTGAATGTCAGCCGTTCCTATCTGCAATCGGATCAGAATGTGAAGAAAATATCAGCACATATTACAAAAAAGGTCGCCGACCGTCTGAAAGATATTTTCACATCCAACAGGGAACAGTTTGAACAGAAGTGGGACGATCTGAAGCTATTCATCAATTACGGAATGCTCACGGAGGAGAAATTCTGGGATAAAGCCAGGGAGTTTGCCCTGCTGAAGAACACCGATGACAAGTATTTTACCTACGATGAATACAAGGAGATAATAAAGGGGAACCAGACCGACAAGAACGGAATGCTTGTATACCTCTATGCCAATGATAAGAATGAGCAATATAGCTTTATCCAGGCAGCCAAGGATAAGGGATATGATGTCCTGATTATGGACGGCCAGTTTGATACGCACTTTTTGAATCACCTTGAGGAAAAACTCGAGAAAACACATTTTGTCAGGGTTGACTCCGAAGTGGTTGAGAAATTGATTGAAAAAGACGAAAAGCGTGATTCAAAACTCGACCAGAATACCCAGGATTGGCTGAAGCCTGTTTTTAAAAGCCAGACTCCGGGGGAAGGCTATTTTATCACGTTTGAATCTCTTTCAGAAACTGCTGCTCCGGTTATCATTACTCAATCCGAATGGGGCAGGAGGATGAAGGAGATGTCAAAGTTATCGGGTGGCATGAACTTTTATCGCGACCTTCCCGATAACTTCAACATGGTTGTAAACACCAACCACCCGGTGGTCATTGATGTTGCTGAACAGATGAAGGGTGCATGCGGTGATGAGGTTGGAAAAATTGAAGAGAATCTCAAAGCAGTCAGGGAGGATAAGGAAAGCCTCGACAAGCTACTAAAGGGAAAGAAGGAAGATGAGTTGATGCAGGAGGAGAAGGACAAGCGGGAGGAGTTGGAGAAAAAGGTTGAGGAAATCGAAAAGCAGCGCGACGAAGTTCTTTCCGGGTTTGGAAAGGATGCAAAGGTGGTAAAACAATTGATTGACCTGGCTTTACTTGCAACCAACCGGCTTTCGGGGGAAGCGCTTGACGCATTTGTCAAGCGAAGTATCTCCCTGTTGGGAAAATAATCGGTGGGTTGATTACCTTTAGGCCATTAAACCATCAGCATGAAAACCAGAATATCACTAATTGTTATCTTTCTGATCGGAATGGGCGGGATGGCCAATGGCCAGGTTCTGTCCTACGGAGCTCGCCTGGGTATGGGTTTTCCCGGATTCTATGACGAGGATATAGCCAGTCAGAGGATTACCCTGGCAACCGGGTTGGTCGGCAGCCTTCGGATTACGGATGCTTTTCAGATCATGACAGAGATTGGCTATCAGCGTAAAGGAAACAAGTACACCAATCAGTTCTGGGATGCTCAGGGAAATGTGGTTGACGATTCCACATACCTGGTTAAAACCAACATGGACTATATAACCATACCCCTCTATTTTAGGCTAAACCTTGGCCGGTCCAATAAGTTCTACCTCCAGGCAGGTGGTTATTACGGATACCTCCTGCATTCCAATTTTACTGGGATGAGGCTAGGGCAAATGGAAAAGAGAGTATCCTTGGCAGACGGACTTGGCAGGCATGATTTTGGCCTCGTTGCCGGTGGCGGCATCGAAACCCCTATCCGGCAGGGCCTGAGTGTAGTTCTGGACATCAAATACCAACTTGGCCTCAAGGACCTTAACATCGACCCATTGGTCATTGGTAACTCAAAGCCTCTTAAGAACAAGGGGCTGATGATGAGTATGGGGTTTATTGTTGATATTGAATAGGGGCTTATGCCCCAAACATCTTCTGTGTCTCTTTCTTTAAAAACCCCAGCGCAACCTGCGACGGGGAATTCTCTGACTCCGCCTGGATTTCGAGAATTTTTTTGCTCAGCTCCAGGGCTTCACCATCGGGATTAACCTGCATGGCAGCCGAGTTGATGATGTTCAGGGTTGCCTCTTTAGCATTTCTAACCACCTCCCAGGCTTCCGTGGAAATATAAATCTGCTGGGAAAGATTGTGCTCGAACTCTGCCCTAACCATAATCAGAAGCCTCTGGTGAAATTCCCGGCTGGTCAGACCGGATTCCTGTTCCCTCACAACCAGCGAGTCCACCGTGATCCGCTCGAGAAAAAGGGTCAGACGCTCGTAAGCCTGCAAGCGAAGCGGCAATATTTTCTTTCTGTCCTGCAATAGAAATTCCCGGTTTTGCTCCCGTTTGAAACTATTGAAATAGTAATGTATCATTACCCAGGCTGTAACCATCACAATCAGTGCGGGTAGGGTATATTTGAGTATTTCCGGAAAGTTTTGCATAACCTGTAAAATGAGTTAAACACAAGTTTACCGCTTTTCGGCCATAAAACTAAAAAATGTACCTTTATCCCTTTATTTTTTGAGATCAACAAACCATGAATGCAGATAAAATATCGATGCGCATCCAGGCGCTGGCAGTTTCGGAAACGTTGGCCATGGCCGCCAAAAGCCGGGAATTAAAGAGTCGGGGGATTGATATAATAGACCTCAGCCTGGGTGAACCTGATTTCAATACCCCGGATGCGATCAAAGAGGCCGGAATCCGCGCCATTCAGGAGAATTTTTCACATTATCCACCGGTTTCAGGCTATTCGGATCTTCGGACGGCAATATCCGGTAAGCTTAAGAGGGATAATAACCTTGACTATTCCCCGGATCAGATTGTTGTTTCCTCGGGTGCAAAGCAATCTATCGCAAACGTTATCCTTTGTGCGGTTGATCCCGGCGATGAAGTGATCATTCCGGCACCTTACTGGGTCTCCTATCCGGAGATCATAAAACTTGCCGGTGGAATCCCGGTAGTTGTATCTGCCGGGCTGAATCAGAATTTCAAGATCAGCCCCGCGCAACTGGAATCTGCAATTACCCATAAAACCAGGGCCTTCCTGTTCAGTTCGCCCTCCAATCCCACCGGAGAGATCTATTCAAAAGAGGAATTGAAAGCCCTGGCGGATGTTTTTGCCCGGCATCCCCAGATTCTGATCTTATCGGATGAGATTTATGAATACATAAACTATGAAGGAACCCATGAATCCATAGCCCAGTTTGAATCGGTCAGGGATCGTGTGGTCATTATCAACGGTGTATCCAAAGGGTACGCGATGACCGGCTGGCGGATCGGATATATGGCCGGGCCCATGTGGATTGTAAAGGCCTGTACCAAGTTGCAGGGACAATATACATCCGGCTCCTGTTCAGTGGCTCAAAAGGCCTCTGTTGCCGCGCTCAATGGCGATCCCGCTGAAATCAACAAGATGGTGACCGAGTTTAAGAACCGCAGGGATCTTGTCGTGAAACGGCTTTCCGCAATCCCCGGCGTCAAGACCAACAATCCTCCCGGCGCCTTTTATGTCCTCCCGGATGTTACCTTTTTTATCGGAAAATCTGATGGAAAAACAACCATCACCTCATCCAATGACCTTGTCATGTATTTGCTGAATGAGGCAAACGTAGCCCTGGTATCCGGCGCCGCTTTCGGTGCACCGGAGTGCATCCGGATCTCCTATTCCACCTCGGTCGATATTCTCAATCAGGGAATTGACCGGATGGCGCATGCTTTGTCAAGGCTCTCCTGATCCGGTATGGCGAAAAAGAAATTGATAATCCGGGGTGGCATGATTGGCGGAGCGGTTGTCATTCTTCTGGCCATTACCTGTGGTGGTATCCTTTACTCCAGGATAGTGTCCCCGAATCTGGTTAATGTGACGCAGGATTCTGTCTACTTCTTTGTTAAAACCGGATCCGGGTATCCGCAAGTCTATATTGATTTTAAAAAATCCGGTTGGCTCAGGCATGAGAAGGGGTTCGACTGGGTGGCCAAACGAAAGGGATATCCTGAACGGGTCAAGCCCGGCCGCTACCTGCTAACAAAAGGAATGTCCAATTCCGATATTGTCAATCTGCTGCGTTCGGGCCGACAGTCCGAACTCGATCTGGTCTTTAATACAACACGTCATTTCGACCGCCTGGCAGGAGTATTGTCCAAACAGATTGAAGCTGATTCTGCCTCATTGATAGCAGCTTTCCGTGACACAGCCGTTATGGCTTCCTATGGCTTTACCCCGAAAAACTGGGCGGCCATGTTTATCCCGAATACCTACAGGTTTTTCTGGAATACAGATGTTTCTCAATTTCTTAACCGGATGAAACGGGAGTATGATTCCTTCTGGAATGAAACCCGGCTGAGCAGGCTGAAAGAGATCGGACTGGATCGCTTTGAAGTCATTGCCCTTGCTTCAATTGTTCAGGAAGAAACCTTTAAAGCCGATGAAATGCCCAGAGTCGCGGGTGCTTACATGAACCGGCTGAAGAAGGGAATCCGGCTTCAGGCGGATCCAACGGTGATTTATGCCTGGCAGGACTTTACCATCCGGAGGGTTTTGCACAGGCACCTGCTCATAGAATCACCTTACAATACCTATAAATATGCAGGAATACCACCGGGACCCATCCGGATTCCGTCGGTTCAGGCCATTGATGCCTGCCTTAATTATGAAAAGCACGACTATATTTATTTCTGCGCAAAGGAGGATTTCAGCGGGTATCACAGCTTTGCAAAGACCTATAGCGACCATCTGGCAAATGCGAGGAGATATCAGAGGATGCTGAACAAGACGAAAGAATAAAGGCGAAAAGCCTGCCCCGGGCTCGACCCGGGGGCGAAAGAAAGATAAAAGATTATAAGATGCGGATTTCGGGTTCGAGAGGGATGTTGAAGCGTTGTTTGACCGACGCTTTTATTTTTTCTGATAATTCGATTATTTCCTGAGCCTTAGCTCCGCCATAGTTAACCAGAACCAGGGCCTGCCCGGGGTAGACGCCCACCGGGCCATCCCGGAATCCTTTCCAGCCGCACTGTTCTATGAGCCATCCGGCAGATAGTTTTACAGAACCGATCTCATGTGGGTAGAGGGGGATATCGGGATAATCCATTTTCATCACACTCCCATGGCAGGGTGTGACCACCGGATTCTTGAAAAAACTCCCGGCATTCCCGATTTCGGCCGGATCAGGCAGTTTCGCACGCCTGATATCGATAACTGCCTGCCTGACATCCCTGATCGATGGTTTCGGCTTATCCTTGAATAATCGCCTCAATGGCTCGTAACTAAGGTCGACCATCGGCTCTTTATCCAACCGGAAAGTCACGCTCCAAACAAGCCATCTCTCAGAGGAAGACTGCTTGAAAATGCTGTCGCGATAGCCAAAATGACACTCTGCAGAATCCAGGTTGAAAATCCGGCCGGTTTCAATGTTAATAACTTCCACATAATCAACAAGATTGCCAGCTTCTACCCCATAGGCCCCGATGTTTTGAATGGGGGAGGCACCCACAGTGCCCGGAATCAGGCTTAGGTTTTCGAGTCCCGAATAGCCCTGGTTAACACACCATTCAACAAACGGATCCCACTCTGCACCGGCTCCTGCACGAACCCCGACTGAATAATGGTCTTCATATACCACGTCAATGCCGGTGTTTGTCGGATGAATTACCAGTCCGTCGAAATCCCCCGTGAGGAGAATATTGCTGCCGCCTCCGAGAATCAGGACCTTATCGGTTTTAGCCGGATGATCCATAATCCATTCAATCAGTTCCGCCTGGTTACCGGTCTCAATAAATCCTGACGCATCAGCCACCATTTTGAACGTGTTCCGGGTGACCAGCGGATAATTTTTTAGCAATTGAATCATAACACAAATATAAGCTCCTCATACTAAAACCAGACTTTTTCGTTTTTTAGTTACTTTCGGCATTAGCATTAAGCCTGATATATGGGGAAAAGAGTGGTTCTGGCTGTCACGAACGATCTTACCGGCGATCAGCGGGTGCATAAGGTTGCCATGTCCCTTCTGAATGCCGGCAGGATACCGGTTTTGGTTGGTCGTAACCTGCCTGGCTCGAGGCCTTTGAACCGACCCTATGAATGTGTCAGGTTTACCCTGATATTTCGCAAGGGGCCTCTCTTTTATCTGAATTATAATCTCAGATTATTCTGGTTTCTATTGTTTGTCAAGGTTGATACTATTGTTTCCAACGATCTGGACACCCTGGCGGCGGTTTATCTGGCAGGCCGGCTGCGCAGAAAGGGGATAGTCTATGATTCTCACGAATATTTCACCGAGGTTCCTGAACTCGTGAACCGTCCGGGTGTGAGAAGGATTTGGGAAAGACTGGAGTCAGTAATCTTTCCCAGGCTGACCGCTGTTTATACGGTTAATCAGTCAATCGCCTCCATTTACACTGAAAAGTATGGGGTAGATGTGAAAGTCGTACAGAACCTCCCTCCGGCTGTCAGGCCCGAGCCAATTCCGGGCCTCCTGCCCGAAGGCTTTACCGGGTATCCGATAATTTTATACCAGGGTGCGGTCAATGTGGGCAGGGGTCTGGAGCAAATAATACAGGCGATGGAATTCCTCCCGGAAATGCGGCTGATAATTGCAGGGGCAGGGGATATACGGAAGCAACTCGAACTCCTGACGAAGAAACTCAGGTTGAACGACCATGTATATTTCCCGGGAATGGTACCTTTTGAAAATCTGTCCTGGTACACTAGGCAGGCTTCGATCGGCATCAGCATTGAACAGGACATCGGACTAAATTACCGGTATGCCTTGCCAAACAAGCTTTTTGATTACATGCAGGCCGGTTTACCGGTGCTGGCTTCCGACCTTCCCGAAATTCGCAGGGTAGTGGAGAGTGTTGGTTTTGGCCGGATCATTGACCGCTTCGACCCCGGGTTCCTCGCAGCCACGATAAAGGATATGATGAAAAACGAGGAACAAATGAAAACCTGGAAACACAACGCATTGAATGCTTATCCTGCATACACGTGGGAAACCCAGGAACCCCTTCTGCTCTCTGTGTACACTCAATCCGTGTAATCGACCGCGGACGGCACACCGCAGACGTCAGTCATCGGTCTTCGGTCATCGGTCATTTTTAAGTGCGCATCAGCTTTTCGAAATCAAAATAGTTTTGCGATGGCTCAACCGGATCCAGGCGGCCGCTTTCGCATCGCACGGTACGTGATGGAAATTTCCTGATCATATTATAATCATGGGTAGCCATCAGGATGGCCCTGCCGCTGCGGGAGATGCTGATAAGCAACCGCATCAGCTCCTCGCTCGTGTCGGGGTCGAGATTCCCGGTGGGCTCATCGGCCAGAATGATTTCCGGATCATTCAGGAGCGCACGTGCAATTACGACGCGCTGCTGTTCTCCCCCTGACAACTGATGCGGAAGCTTGTCATCCTTATAATGCAGATCAACCCGATCCAGAACTTCAGAAACACGTTTTTTTATTATGTGCTTTTCTTTCCAGCCGGTAGCTCCCAGAACGAATGCCAGGTTCTGAAAAACGCTCCGGTCCTCAAGGAGCTGAAAATCCTGAAAGACCATGCCGATTTTGCGTCTGAGCCTGGGTACATCGCGCGACTTCATTTTTTTCAGATCGAATCCTGCAATCCAACCTTCCCCGTCACGAAGGGGAAGCTCCGCATAAAGCGTCTTCAGGAGGCTGGTTTTTCCGGTTCCGACCTTTCCGATGAGGTAGGCGAACTCACCGGGATGTATGGTAAGTGTTACATTGTCAAGGACAAGGTTCATCTGCTGATAAACCGATGCGTGCCGCAGATCTATGACCGGTTCCATGTTAAATGATCTTATTAACCGTATGTTGTTAATTTATATGTAGAAAGGGTGACCCAAGAGCCCGAAGGCCTCCGTTATCTTTGCTAAAGTAAAAATAAAACCGCGTATTATCAGTTATACAGGTTGTACGAAAGAACTCAAGCCATGAATAGCAAACGATTAGGTTTAACTCTGTTTCTTACCGTGTTTCTGGCTTTCTTATCCGGCTTTGCGCAACAGTCGGCGGTTTACAGGGATCCCGATGCGAACCTTAAGGAAGGACTGGAACTCTATCACAAATCACAGTATGGCGCCGCTCAGGTTCGGTTTACCGAATACCTCCGGCGGACCGAAGGCCAGGAGGCGACCTCCCGGTCAGACGCCGCGTTTTACCAGGCAATGTGTGCTATCCGCCTGGAGCATAATAACGGCGAGATTTTAGTAAACAATTTTTTACAGAATTATCCGGAAAGCTCTAAAGCAAGTCTTGCGTGTTTTGAAGTTGGGAAAACCTTGTTCCAGGATAAAAAAATTAAACGGGCTCAGCGCTGGTTCCAGCAGGTTAATCAGTCAAAATTGCAAAAGGACCTGCTGACAGAATATAAATTTTATCTCGGATACTGTTTTTTTGATGAGAAGGAGTACAAAAAGGCCCAGCCCCTGTTTGAACAGATTCTGAATTCAGACACTCCCTATGCGGAAGCTGCCGGGTATTACTATTACTACACTCTGTATCAGTCGGGGAATTATGACAAGGCGCTGAAAGGATTCCTGGGACTTCAGGAGAGCAGGGAATTTGGAAGCTCCGTACGGTATTGCATTGCGCAGATCTATTATTATCAGGGTAATTTTGAGGAAGTTGCCAAAATCGGTGCGCAGCTGATCCGTAATGCCCGGCCCGACCAGCAAACGGAAATGGCCCGAATACTGGGGGATTCCTATTTCCGGCTTAACCGTTTTCCGGAGGCGATTCCATACCTCGAGCAATACCGGAAAGGAACAAAGTCGATGTCGAGGGATGAGCACTACGCACTGGGTTATACATACTATATGAACCGGCAGCTTCCGGAGGCAGTCAAGGAACTGGAGCAGGTTACCGATGCAAATGATCAGCTTACCCAGTTCTCCAACCATCTTTTAGGTGGAATTCTGGTAGACCTCAAGGATAAACTGAAAGCCCGTTCCGCATTTCGCAAGGCTGCAAATCTTAGTTTCGATAAGTCACTTCAGGAGGAGTCGCTGCTGAATTATGCCAAGCTGAATTTTGACCTCTCCATATCGGGGGAAACACTGAGGGCATTTGAAGAATTCCTGCGGGTTTTTCCCGATTCAAAATATCAGGATGAGGTATATGACTATCTGGTAAAGGTTTTCATGAACACACGGAATTATCAGGAAGCTTTGGTCACCCTGGACAAGATAAAATCCAAAACCCCGGAAGTGAGAAAAGCCTACCAGAGGATTGCCTATTACAGAGGGCTGGAGCTTTTTAACAACCTGAAGTACCGCGAAGCGATCGATATGTTCGATAAATCGCTGGAATATGGTAATTATGATGACATTATCAGGGGCCTCTGTTATTATTGGCAGGCTGAGGCCTGGTACAACATGAAGGGGTATGAGAAGGCGGCTGACACCTACGACCGGTTCATGTCGGTTTCAGAATCTGCCGGGACTCCGGAATACAGCCTGGCATTTTATGGTTTGGGATATTGTTTCTTCAACCTTGAGAAATATGATGAATCCCAGAACTGGTTCAGGAGGTTCATTGCCCGTTCCCCCAAGCAGACAAAACTTTTGGCTGAAGCCTATAACCGGGTCGGTGACTGCCTTTTTATGAGCAGGCTCTACTGGCAGGCTATCGAAAGCTACGATAAGGCCATGGCCCTGAAAACGGAGGAAGCCGGTTATGCCATGTTTCAGAAGGGATTCTCCTACGGGCTCGTGCAACGCCCTTCACAAAAGATTGAGCTGCTCAAACGGCTTCCGATTGAATACCCGAAATCGCAGTTCCTTGATGATGCGGCGTATGAAATCGGAAGGTCATATATCGATCTTAATCAGCCACAGGATGCTATCCCGGCATTCAAGGCGGTCATAGCCAATTATCCGAACAGCTCTTATGTGCGGAAGGCGTACATCCAGCTCGGGCTTATTTATTACAATGCGGATCAGGACGAAGAGGCCATGACGATGTATAAGAAAGTGGTATCCACCTGGCCGGACACGCAGGAATCGTCGGATGCCCTGAATGGAATCAAGAATATCTATGTGGAAACCAACAGGGTGGATGAGTACTTCACCTATGTTCAGTCAACCGGACGAACGAGCGATATCTCGGTATCTGAGCAGGACAGCCTGATCTATATGTCGGCAGAAAATATTTATCTGCAGGGTGACTACACCAGGGCAAAGACTAATTTCGGACAGTACATCACGAGGTTTCCGCAAGGCCGCTTCCTGCTGAATGCTCATAATTACAAGGGCGACTGTCACTACCGTGCCAACGAGCTTGACCAGGCGCTTACCTCATATTCCTTCATTCTGGCAAGAGGAAAAAACCAATTTACCGAGACAGCATTAGCCCGTTCTGCTGAGATCTGCTACCAGCAATCGAATTTTGACCGGGCTTTGATTCTTTACAAGCAGCTTGAGCAGCAGGCTGAGGAGCAGTCAAACCTCCTTGATGCCAAAATCGGTATCATGCGCTGCTCCTTCCGGCAGAAGGACTATGAGTCGGTTATCCAGTCAGCCCGGGGAGTCATAGGCAGCGATAAGGTCCCCGAAGAAATCACCCGCGAGGCTTCCTTTATTTTGGGTAAAGCGTACCTAGAAAAGGGTGATTCCGACAAGGCGATGGAGGTTCTGCGGGTTGTTGCGAGGGATGTCAAAAATAAGGAGGGGGCCGAATCAAAATACCTGGTGGCCGAGATCCTTTTCAGGAAGGGCAATTCCGAAGCATCGGAGAAGGAGATTCTGGAGTTCCTCGACCTGAACACCACCCACCAGTTCTGGCTGGCGAAGGCCTACATCCTCTGGTCCGACATTTATCTGAAGCGCCAGGACCTCTTCCAGGCCAAGGCGACCCTGCAAATCCTCAAGGAGAATTACAGCCGGACGGATGACGGAATTCTGGCAACGGTAGATGAAAAGCTAAAGTGGATCGATACACAAAATCAGGAAAAATAGAGAGTCATGATAATCATAAGAAAGCGTATAAAAGTTTTCGCACTTGCGGCCCTTTCCGTAGCATTTATTTGCCGGAGCCTGCCTGCGGATGCACAGGAAGGCATGACCAAAGAGGTGAGCGTGGTAAGGCCTTACAGTCCGACGATCGCCAATGCATTTAAAACCCGCTTTATACCCAAACTGGATGACTCCGTTCAGGTGCCCACCCATTTTGAGTATTTCATTCAACCGGCAAGGATCAATCCGCAGCTGCGAATACGGGAACTGGAGGCATCAGGTTTCAGCGCCGGCGGTAAGGAGGATCTAAAGCATTCGACGGTGAGCCTTGGATTGGGCAACTACTGGACTCCAATGGGGAAGCTTAGTATTCATACCCTCAGGAATCCCAAGAACAGTCTGGGAATTGATCTGAGTCACATTTCCTCGCAGGGAAGCGTGAAGATGCCGGACGACCGGAAAATTTATGCTGGGTATGCCAATAATGATGTGCGATTGTATAGCCAGAGTTATATGAAGAATGCAACCTTCAGTTCTGAATTTTATTTCAGGGAGGATCATCATTTTTTGTATGGATACACCACTGACACCATCGCAGATCCAACCGATCCGCTGAAAAGGATACCCCTGCTTCCCTGGATAGACAGGGCTACCCAGCGCGATTCTGTACCACTGCAACGCTTCATTGTGATCGGTTCAAAGCTGAGCATGGCATCGGATCAAAAAAGCCGGAATGGTTGGCAGTACCGGGTCGACGGGGGCTATGATTTGACCTTAGCCAACCAGGATGAGCCAATTTTTTTGAATGAGTATGATGACAATGCGGAAGTTGAACATTTCGGTCAGCTTGATATTGCCATCTCAAAAGACTATGACAAAATTTCTTTCGGTGGAGAGATCGGAGCCGATTATGTAAATCGTAATCATCCTTTGGATACCTTGAATTATGCCGTGGCGTATGCCGATCCCTGGATGGGGTTTGAATGGAAATATATCAAGCTTCTCGCCGGGCCGAAAGTGGCGATGGACCGGAATGCCGCGAAATTCTGGTTTTTCCCGCGGATGAAGCTTGAAATAAATATTACCAACCTGTTGGTTCCCTATATTGGTTTGGATGGGAGATACGAAAATCATACACTTCTCTCCGTTTCCAGGGAGAATCCGTATATCGCAGATAATGTGGATATTAATCCAACCATTCACCGTTTCATTGCATATGGCGGCTTACGGGGCCGTTTTACACCCCTGGTTGCGTTTAACCTGGCTGTTTCATGGGAAGATGCCAACAACCTGATGTTTTTTGCTCCAGATATCGCCAATCCCCACAGGAATACCTTTAATCTGATTTACGATAACGGAAGTATTCTTCAGGCTGGTGGAGAAGTGTCATTGAGGCAAAGCGATAACCTTAGCTTTATTTTAAAAGGCAACTATTATCAGTATCAACTTGATTCGCTTCCTGCTGCCTGGCACAAGCCTGGCTGGGACCTTAACTTCACCACAAGGTATGCCTGGAAAAAGAAACTGATGGTAAAGGCCGAGTTGTTTATGCTCGGAAAATACAGCGTACCTGAACCGGATCCTGGATTAGGCACGGTTAAGGTTCTTGACGGCCTTATCGATATCAATCTGGCTGCTGAATACCGGTTTACCCCCTGGATGTCGGCCTTTGCCCAGGTTAATAATCTGATATCGGATAAGTACTTTATTTGGCAAAACTATCCGATGCAGGGAATTAACTTTATTGGGGGATTGTCCTGGATATTTTAATTGCTTTGTAAAGCAATGATTTACAATTAGATAGGTCTCATTATTTCTGTTGATAATTATCCTGATTTTAGCCCGGTTTTATGCGGTAAAACCGGGCTTTTTTTCTATTTTTGTCTGATTTTTTATGAGTGATTTTCATAGCATTTAACTATCAGTATATGAGTGAATTAGAAAACAAGACCAATGGTAATGGTTACTCGGCGGAAAGCATCCAGGTGCTGGAGGGTTTGGAAGCGGTACGGAAGCGGCCGGCCATGTACATTGGAGACATTTCGGAGCGGGGTTTACACCATCTGGTTTATGAGGTGGTAGACAATTCGATTGATGAGGCGCTTGCAGGTTATTGCCAGAATATCGACCTGATAATCCATAAGGACAACAGCATAACAGTTGAAGACGACGGTCGTGGAATTCCGGTTGATTTTCACGAAAAAGAGGGAAAATCAGCACTTGAGGTAGTCATGACGGTATTGCATGCCGGAGGAAAATTCAACAAGGAGAGCTATAAAGTTTCGGGCGGACTGCATGGTGTAGGAGTTTCCTGCGTAAATGCACTTTCGATCCAGCTTATTGCCGAAATTCATCGCGACGGCAAAAAATATCAGCAGGAATACAGCAAGGGAATCCCGCAAGGACCGGTAAAGGAGACCGGGACATCCGATAAGAACGGTACCATCATCCATTTCCTTCCGGATCCCGAGATCTTTACCGTATCGGAATATAAATATGAAATCCTGGCCGACAGGCTGAGGGAGCTGGCGTTTCTGAACAAGAAGATTCGCCTGACGATGACTGACGAACGGACGACCAACGAGGACGGTACTTTTGTGAGAGAGGAGTTCTATTCACTTGAAGGCCTTAAAGAATATGTTGACTATATTGATGAAGGCCGTGAAAAACTGATTGAGGAGGTAATCTGCATAGAGACCGAAAAAGCCGGGGTGCCGGTTGAGATAGCCATGCAGTATAACACCACCTTCAATGAGCATGTTCACTCCTATGTCAACAATATCAATACCATAGAGGGTGGTACACATCTTCTGGGATTCCGTCGGGGGCTCACCAGAACACTGAAGCGCTACGCCGATGATTCAGGAATGCTTTCCAAACTGAAATTCGACATCAACGGGGATGACTTCAGGGAAGGTCTTACGGCGATTATTTCCGTTAAAGTTCAGGAACCGCAGTTTGAAGGGCAAACCAAAACCAAGCTCGGTAACAGCGAGGTTGCCCTGGCGGTGGATCAGGCGATCAGCGATATGCTAAAGAATTATCTCGAGGAGCATCCGAAAGAGGCCCGGGCCATTGTCAATAAGGTAATTCTGGCTGCCACCGCTCGCCATGCCGCCCGCAAAGCCCGTGAACTGGTTCAGCGGAAAAACGTGCTCAGCGGATCAGGCTTACCCGGTAAGCTGGCCGACTGCTCCAACAATGACCCCAAGGCC
>Ga0209417_1003055_pt1 | contig 23565 bp, 18 predicted proteins | sample RifGroF2_FD_184002 | JGI IMG/M metagenome (GOLD analysis project Ga0209417, IMG submission 184002) | Groundwater microbial communities from Rifle, Colorado, USA - Groundwater F2 (SPAdes) (version 2) | ecosystem: Environmental > Aquatic > Deep subsurface > Groundwater | place: Rifle, Colorado... | reverse complement strand
AAGGTGGGAATGGGAGAAGAGGGAGGAAACCTCCCTGGCCAACGCCAAGTTGTTTGAAGAAATAAATCATTGTTCTAATCAAAGTAATTTTAATTTAAAGTGTCAAATCGAAATCAGGACTTGACAAGCCGGCAAGATGCCAGCGCTCCGTTATTCCTTAAATCCATCCTGTCCAATCAGCGGCACGAACCTGCAGCCGGTATGGCGGTTTATTCTAATATCGTTCTGCTGTTTGACGACCTGCAGGAGCTGCTGGATCATTAGGTTGCCGCAGGGAATCACGAGTTTCCTGTCGACTTTCAGCTGTGCGAGCAGGGCGGAGGGTATCTTTGGTGCGGCGGCTGTTACGATTATTCCATCATATGGCGCCTCTTCCGGCCAGCCGAGCGTGCCGTCACCGACAAATACCTCGACACGCCTGCCGTAAGGGACTTTTTTCAGGTTCATGATTGCGAAATCCGCAACTTTCCCTATGCGTTCGACACTGGCGACCTTGCAGCCCATGTGTGCGAGGATCGCAGCCTGGTATCCGGCGCCGGTGCCGATCTCCAGGATTTTCGCACCAGAGGAAAGATCGGCATCGCTGAGCTCAAGGAGCTCGGTCATGACCGCCACCATGTACGGCTGGGAGATGGTCTGATTTTCAATTATCGGGAACGGAGAGTCGGCGTAGGCGTTTTTCAAGTATTCTTCGATGAAGAAGCATTCGCGGGGGACGTTCATGAAGGCATTTAGGACATTTGGATCTTTGATGCCGCGAGGCACAAGCTGGGTCTGCACCATGGACTGCCTTTCCTTGACAGTCAGTATCCCGTAATCGGGAAAATTATCCAAAGGCATGATCATGATAGGCCCTTTCCCGAGACACTTTTACCATATGAGAAGCAAATTTTCAAGTAAAAATCCCTGACAGCCACAGAACACACAGAAAGTATCTTTCCACGAAATACACGATGGAGAAACTCTTACCCGCGAACTGCATGAATAAGAGAAAAGCAATATATTCCTCGCACAGAGCCACAAAGCCACCAAGTTATGATTTCACCACGAAGAATACCCGAAGTTCACGAAGGAAAATCTGGCCACTGCCTTGCACAGACTCCGGCACTGACCTGTTCTCGACAGGGAATCGGCTCAGGCGAACATGTTCGCCCTGTGATACGGAAAAGGCATGAGAATATTAACTCGTTCATATTCTCATGCATCTTCCGTATCTTTCCTCTGCAAAACAGAGGAGAGCCGATTCAAATCTGCGCATATCTGCGGTTGATTGTAACTTTGTGTGCTTTGTGGCTCTGTGCGAGGAAAGAATTCCTTTATCTGTGTGATTCGTGGGCAGGGATTTATTGCTTCCGGTACTGGAAAAAGGGGCTTTTGCATGCTATTAGATACATCTAAAATTCACCCAATAATTCTTATAAATCAAGGAAATGAAAATGAAAAAAATCTCAACCATAATCCTTCTACTGGGAGTTTCCTGTTTTTTCCAGTTTTCTTCCAATGCCGCTCCGGTAGACGCTCAAGGTGTAGGAAATTCGACCCAGCTCGCCACTGTCAATGCCCTCCGCAATGCCGTCGCCCAGGGAGCCGGCGTGGATGTGTCATCAAGAACGCTGGTGGAGAACTTCATGATCCAGCACGACAGGATAATCACCGCGTCGGAAGGTTTTGTGAAGAACTACAATGTTGTCAGCGACATCGCCGCCAAGGACGGGACGCATACCGTCACTATCCAGGCTGAAGTGGGCCAGGGCCGGCCTGGGATGACAGATATCTCAGCGCTCCGCCTGATCTACGAGAAGATGGAACAGCCGCGGGTGCTGATCGTATGTAACGAAAAGGTAGAAGGACTTACTGAATATTCGTCGAAGACTCTTCAGTTCCTCCTCACCGACATGGCGAACAGCGCCGGATTCAGCGTCATCGACATGGAGAACGCTGTCTCCGAAAAGCAGAGGGTGGCACTGATAGACAAGTTCCTGAAGAACTCAGCCGCCTCCGAGGTGAAGCTGTCTGACATCAACAAGCCGTTCGAACTCCTGATCGTCGCAGAACTGACCGGAAAGGTCGGAGCTGTCGAGAAGAACGTCGCATACAAAGGCATCAAGGCGAGGAATTTTTCGTTTACCATGAACCTGAAGGCGGTATGGCGCGACACGAGCGAGAATGTGGCAGTGCTGACCTGTGGTCCCATAAGCGGCGCATGTGCGAATCCCGCATTACTGGAATCGCCTGACCAGTTGATGGCCAGTCTGATAAAGGACATGATCAGCGGAACCTCCAGGGGACTTGAGAAGAGCGACACCGCCATCAACTTCTATGAGAAAATCATCTGCAAGTGGATCAAGAACCTCGACAAGGGATCAAACATCACCCTTACCTTCAACGACCTTGATGATGCCGCCTTGAAGAAGCTTACCGGCAAGGACGGACTTTCAAAGGTGAACGGAGTGACAAACGTGAGGGTCAGGACTTTCATGCCCGGGCTTCAGTCCGTAATCGAGCTGAACGGCTCGACTACTGCGAACGATCTGAAATCCGAAGTCACCCGGATCCTTGATGGCCGTTACAAGGTTCATCACATGGACAGGAGCTCTGTGGAATTCGACAAGGCTAAACCGGGCGAGGTTGTTGTTGTAGAATCCTCCTCTTCTGGCGGTGGTGGCGAACAGCCGGCATCGTCCGGTGGAATCCACAGGAGCCTTCTCTCGAGCCCGATCCTGTGGATTGGAGTTGGAGTGGTGGCTCTGTTCTTTGCGGTGATCGCAATAGTGGTCGTGATCGTCCTGCTGAAGAAAAAATAGATAAGAGTATTGACAGGATAACCGGATTTACTGGATAATTTTTTCTTATCCGGTATTTGAATATGTTTGTAGTTAAGCTCGCAAGAGCTGTTCTTGATTAATTCTTGTTTGTTTTCCTTTGGAAATTGTTTGAAATTTGGATTTTGGAATTTGGAGCTTTGTAACAATGATCGATAAAAAAGTCCTTCTATCCGCAATATGCCTGATGGCATCAGGCCTCTGCTGCACTGTCAGTTCCGCGGACGCAAATGAAGCGAAACTCGCCGCTGCCGCTGCCGACGCAAAGCAGGACGCGCAGGCTGCCGATGAGAAACGCAAAGCCGAGTTTGATAAAATTCTGGCCCAGGCGCAGGAACTTGCAAAGGACGAGGAAAAGGCGTTGGATGCGATAAAACTCGCCAAGCGGCTCCGTTATGATCTTGCGAAATCCGACGAGGAGAAGAAACAGGCCGATGATGTATTGGCGGCCGCCCAGGCCAAGTTTGCGGCGATACGCCCATGGGCCGCAGTCGTTGATTTCACGATAGACAAGACCGTCGAGGCGAACATAACAGGCTCGGCGATCGCCGTCAAGCTCGAACAGTGCGCAGGCCCCTTGATCAGGCTTGTGAACCGCGCCAACACCGAAAAGGCCATGAAGGAGCTGCAGTTCCAGTCGATGGACATTGTCGACAAGACAAAGGCGAAGGAGTTTGGCAAGCTGATAGGTGCGGAATACCTTGTGACCGGTTCCGTCGTCCAGTTCGGCAAGGATATAACGGTTGCAGCCCAGATCATCAATGTGGAGACGGGGGCTATCAGGCAGACCGCGGAAGTCACCACCTCCGACATTGGCGAGTTCAACAGTCTTTTTCCGGAGATCGTCCGCATCCTCGGCATGAACGACACTGAGAAGAAGGCATATCTCGCGGACAAGTTCAACTATCCGAAGCATATCGCCGACGGCAATGCGGCGATGCTCAAGGACGATTATGAGGAGGCGGTAAATTGTTTCAGGCGTGCGATAGCCGCAAAAAGGACGCCGGAAGCCGAGAAGGCCCTGAAGAATGCCGAATTCAAGAACAAGATGAAGATGGATGTCCAGCAGAGGAAGCACTTTTATGAGATGGCCATGGCCGAAGGCAACAAGGCTCTGGACGCGGGAAAGTTCAAGGATGCCGAAACGTCTTTCAACAAGGCACTGACGATAACCGGCTACGAAGATGATGCGGCGGCCAAGGAAGCTTTGAAGGTCGTGGCGGGCGGCCCGGAACTGAAACGCAAACGCGACATCGCAAGAACCGAATTTCAGGAAACAATGAAGAAGGGCGATGAACTGCTTGCCAAGGCGATAGCGTTGAAGGACAAGCCACAGGAAGCATTTGCCTACTGCGATAAGGCCCTTGAGATGATAGATAACACGATCAAGGTCAACAAGGCCAGCTTTACCGCCTTAGAACTGGGCCCATTGAACGAACTCAAGGTGAAAATCGAGGAGTTCAATGCGAAAATCTCCGCCACAGTCAAGCCTGAAGGCGGTGTTCCGACAAAGGAAACCAACTGGGCTGTTCCAGAAGTTGGAATGGAATTCGCCTGGATAAAGGAGTTGAACGGATGGGTGGGCATGTATGAGGTGACGAACGAACAATATCGCAAGTTCAAGCCGGATCACGACAGCAAGAGCGTCGATGGGAATTCCCTGAATGATGACCGCCAGCCGGTTGTGAATGTGAACTATGAAGATGTGCAGGCCTTCATAAAATGGCTTAATGAGACTGAGCGCAGGGCAGGGCGGCTTCCGAAGGGATTTAATTACCGTCTGCCCGCCAAGGATGAATGGACCACCTTCGCACAGTGCGGCGACAAGCGGGAATTCCCTTGGGGTGAAGGAGAAAAGCCAAGGTCAGGAAATTTCAAGATTGAAGGATATGAAGATGGTTTTCCCGTGACCTGCCCGGTCGACAAAAGTGGAAAAAATGAATGGACTCTCAATGGAGTCGGCGGAAATGTCGCCGAACTTACGCAGAAATCTCCGACAGATCCAAGCTTCGATTCATGGCGAGGCGGTTCCTGGGAGGACAGCGATGTCCAAGGACTGCGCGCCAAATCCCGCAACACCTTCAGCGCCGTCAAACGCAGCAACTACTGCGGATTCCGCCTCGTGCTGATGCAATAGTAAATATTCACCGGACGAGTACGTTCGATTAATATTTACATCTACAAACATATTCCATTTGTCTACGAACAAATTCCAATTGCTGTTATTCGTTCGTAGTTAATGACGTAAGGCATGTTCCTTATTGACACATCCAGGAATCAATTATATTGTATGACATGATCAAGAAGCTATTCATCTTGTCCGCGATGATGCTTGCATGCTCCGGCTGCCAGAGCATAAGACAGGTTTACGAGCCTGAAACCTACCAGATTCCCTTCATGAAGATTTATCCGTATATTGAGGGTGAGGGATTCATGTATTCAGGCGTAAAATTAAAATTCATCGCCGAATTCGTAGGTTCTGACGGTAAGCTCGAACCGCATATAAGCGAAATCTTTCCCCGGGATTTCTTTGGGAAACTCCAATTTGACATGATTGCCTATGAGCCGGTCTACAGGTTCATGCCCAAAAGTTACCTCGAGCTGAAAAGGATTGTGATCCAAGAGATGGACTTCAAAGATATGCCATTTCCTGATGCTATAAATTGGATTTCTCTTGAGATAAAGAAAAATGATCCACGTGGTATTGGAGTTCCTATCATACTGAGAGCGAATTCGGAGGTTCGTGAGGAATGGAATAAAATTAAGATAAACTATAAGGCTAAGAATATTACAGCTTATGATCTTCTAGAGAAGCTAAGCGATATTTCTGGGATTCCTTGTCGCTGCGAAGGGAACTTCTATATCGAATCAGATACTTTTCCACAAGGTGAGAAAATAGTAAATGCTGCTTACCAAATTAATAGAAAAACAAGTAGATCGCTTTTCGATGGGAGAATTTTACCAAGAGGCGAGAAGATCAAGGGAATTCCAGATAATCTTTCTGATATTATCGAGAAAAATATTTTTATTTGGAGTTCTGGGGAAATTACCTTTAATATCAGAAGAGACAAGGAAATAATTAAACAACTTGATTGGATTTTCGATGTAAAATATATTCCATGTCCAGAACTTCCGGAATCAGAACTGGATATGAAAAAATCAGAAGCAAAATTCTGGGGAACTTTGGAAAACCGGAAGAAGTTGAGTGATATTTCCATTGATCACATCGAATTTGAGGATTTGAAGGTGACCGACTGCATATCATTTTTGATCAAGCGGTCCAAGGAACTGGCTCCGGACAAAAAGGGAGTAGAAATCAAGAGCATTATTAACGGGGAAGTTCCCAAATTAACAATGCTTGTGGATGATATTACGCTTGGAGATGCCATCCGATATATCTGCCGGGCCGCTAATCTCAAATACAGGATCCTTAAGGACAAGGTGAGCATAGCAAGCCAGGATGTGGCGCTGGATCCAATAGTTGAAAAAATCTATCCCGTGTTTAATATGGATGTTATTGCTGTATTGGGAAAAGATTTGGGATATTTAAATGATATTGAAGAATTCATGAAAGCTCTAGGTGTTTGTTTTGTGACAGGTTCTGGTATTTCATATGACAAAGAGAAGAAGCTTTTGATTGTCAAGCAGACTCTTGACGAGTTCAGAAAAATAGATGAACTTCTTGTTGAAATCTGCGGATATCGCACACAGTTCATTTATGAGAAAAACGCTCAGCTTTCTGCGAAGGTCGCAAGTCTGTATTTTGAGGATTGTGTCGAGGTGAAGGGCGAGATGCAGATGAAGGAGGCGAAGATCAATGGATATCCATTCCCGCTGCCATGCTTCCTGATCAAGGATATTAATGTGATTAAGAATCCCGTCCTGCCGAAGCTGAGGAAGTACGAGCCTGCCAGATAAGTATGTTGGGCTTTCCTGTCCTGAGCTTGTCGAAGGGAGCCCGACGATTCTAAATAAAGAGTTGGCGGGATAAATCGCCGCCCTACTTATGTGGAAATACGAGCCTGTCCAATAGAAGTCTTTATGAATTTCAATGTCGCTAAGATAATGCTTAAAACAATGCCACGCTAAAGCTGTGAACTCCAACAAAAGAGCCTTATCCTAGGAGCATTGTTTGCGAATTTATTATCCTGAAAATCCTGTTATCCTGTCGAAATTCTTGAAGGTTACCTCTTTCTCGAAGACATTGCGCGTTTCATGTCGATGTCGGACTGTTTCTTCCTGAGGGTTTCGCGTTTGTCGCCGTGGGTCTTTCCTTTGGCGATTGCAATTTCTACTTTCACCATGCCGTCTTTCAGGTAGAACTTCAGAGGGATGATCGTGTTTCCTTTTTCTCGTGTCGCCTGTACGAGTTTGCGGATTTCGCGCTTGTGGAGAAGGAGCTTGCGCTTCCTTAGAGGTTCGTGGTTGAAGATGTTTCCGTGCTCATAGACGGCGATGTGGCTGTTGAAGAGGAATATCTCGTTTTCCTCGGCCTTTGCGTAGGCGTCGTTGAGCGAGATCGAGCGCGCGCGGCAGCTTTTCACTTCCGTTCCCTTCAGTTCAATTCCCGCCTCGAACCTGTCGAGGATATGATAGTCATGGAACGCCTTGCGGTTTTCTGTAAGGATTTTCTCCATATGCCTTTATCTATAAAATCTTTGCGGTTTCTTTTGCGAAATCCGCAATCTTAGTGTACTTTCCACGCCTCAACACAAATTTACATGATTTAAGGAATAATTCTATGACAAACACCAAATCACCTGAACTAATGGAAAAAATAGTCACCCTCTGCAAGAGGAGGGGGTTCATATTCCAGAGCTCCGAGATATACGGCGGAATAAACGGTTTCTGGGACTACGGTCCTTACGGGGTCGGACTCAAGCGCGCCGTCGAAAAGGCCTGGTGGCATGAAATGGTCGAGAAACGCGACAATGTCGAAGGGCTCGATTCAACCATAATCTGCCATCCGAAGGTCTGGAAGGCGTCCGGTCACCTCGACAAGTTTGGAGATTTGATGACCGACTGCCGCGACTGCAAGGCGCGCCACCGTGTCGACCAGATGGAAGACCAGACGACGTGCCCGGGATGCGGTTCGAAGAACCTGACGCCGCCCCGCGAATTCAACCTTATGATGAAGACCTATGTCGGTCCGGTTTCCGACGAGGATCATGTGGCCTTTCTCCGCGCAGAGACATGCCAGCCGATCTTTGTCGACTTCCACCTTGTCAGGATTGCCGCCCGCAAGAAGCTGCCGTTTGGCATAGCGCAGATTGGAAAGGCGTTCAGGAACGAGATCAATCCGAGGAACTTCACGTTCCGTTCGCGCGAGTTCAGCCAGATGGAAATGGAATTTTTCTGCTTTGAGGAAGATTCCATGCAGTGGTACGAGTTCTGGAAGAACGAACGCATCAAGTATTACAAGGACATCCTTGGGTTCAAGGACGATGAACTTAAGATCCACGAGCACGAGACGCTTGCGCATTACGCGAAGGCCGCACTCGATATCGAGTTCCAGTTCCCGTTCGGCTGGGGTGAGCTCGAAGGCATACACCACCGCGGGACATGGGATATGTCTCGCCATCAGGAGTTCTCCGGTGAGAACCTTGAATATTTCGACCAGGAGAAGAACAGGAAGGTCACGCCTACCGTCGTCGAGACGTCAGTCGGCGTCGACAGATCGGTTCTTGCGCTCCTTTGCCATGCTTATGATGAAGATACCGCTGCTACCAAGAAGGAAGGCATGGAAGAGGACGTCAGGATAGTCCTGCATTTCCCTGCGAAGCTCGCACCTGTGCAGATTGCGGTTCTCCCGCTTTCGAACAAGCTGTCCGAACAGGCGCAGAAGGTTTCCGCAGACATGAAGAAGTATTTCAGGACGGAGTTTGATGTTACCGGAAGCATAGGAAAGCGATACCGCCGCCAGGACGAGATAGGAACACCATACTGCGTGACCTACGATTTCCAGACTGCGGAAGACCAGGCGGTGACCGTGCGCGACAGGGATACGATGGTACAGGAAAGGATCGGGATTGACAAGCTGAAGCAGTATTTCCAAGATAAATTTTTCCAGTGAAAAAATTTATAATTGACAAATATGTGTTTTTCGTGTGATTCGTGTGGTTCGTGGTTTATATTTCCCCATGTTTATTTGCTGAAGATTAGATTTGGGAGACGATGATGGCGAACAATCTTAAATGTCCGAAGTGCGGGATAACCGAGCTTACGTCCAATGTCTTCGAGGATGTAAGAGTTGATTCCTGTTCAAAATGCAACGGCGTATGGCTGCACAAGGGCGAGTTGAACAAGATCGCCCATCCTCACGAGGGGGATCTGGAATACTGCTCTATCGAGCATATTGCCGAGGACAGGATCTCCGAGTTCAACTGTCCGAACTGCCATGACGTCAAGCTCAAGAAGGTCAACTTCATCTCATATTCCGACATTGTCCTCGAGTATTGCGCCAAGTGCGAAGGCATCTGGCTGGACCGCGGAGAGCTTGACGCGATTAATTCCGAGATCGACAATATCCATAAGGCTCCTGAGTCATGGGCCCACAGGATCATGGTATTTCTCTCGAAGCTTCCATTCTGATAAAATTTTCAAGGAAAATTTTATATCAGCCGTTCGGCGACTTCATTCCAGAGAAGCAGTCCCTTGCTGGTACATTTTATATTTTCCGCACTTTCAGCCAGCAGGCGAAGATTTAGGAGAGGATCTAACTCCTTGCGCAATTTGTCCACGCTGAAACCTGTTCTGTTCAGAAAATATTTCTTGTCCCAGCCCTGCGAAGTTCGCAGACCCATGACGAAGATCTCGCGGGCGCGCTTTTCCGGTGAAATAATGTCGAATTCAGGTTTTGCTCCGGACATCCACTTTTCCAGATTGCTGACATTGGTCCAGCGTTTTTTGCCATCAAAGGAGGATGCGGCGGGGCCGAATCCGAGATATTTGTCGCCATACCAGATTTCAAGGTTGTGCCTGCATTCGAAAGTACGTTTGGAATAATTTGAGATCTCATAGCGTTTGAACCCATGCTTCTTAAGCAAGGTTCCGGTAAGATGCCACATTTCCACGGAGAAGTCAGTGGTCAGTTGCCCGTGGTCAGTTGCTGTTTGCCGGGCGGATGAATTGTGAGTCTGATTTCCGAGGCCTGTTACCTGTCGTCTGTCCTCTGTCGTCTGCTTTAGAAGGGAGGATTCGGGTGTCAGGTGTCTGGTGTTAGAGTCATTTCGACATTCGGCATTCGATATTCTCTTTGACAGAAGAGTTCCTTCTTCAATAGTCAAGGAATATGCGGAGATATGTTTGAGGGGGAGCGCGGCTGCCTTATTGAGTTCTTCAGTCCAATCATCCAGCGATTGTCCGGGGATTGCATAGATGAGATCGCAGCCGATGTTAGCGATACCGTTATCAACGAGCAGCCTGATTGCCTTTTTAATTGATTCCGGGTCGCCCTGCCTGCCAAGCATCCTCCTGAATTCCGGATTGAACGATTGGATGCCGAGGGATACGCGGTTTGAGAAATCCGCAATTATCTCCGCTTTTTCAGCGGTCAGTGTTTCCGGATTGCATTCAATTGATATTTCTGCGTCCGCAGAAATATGAAAAAAGGAATTAATTAGCGAGAAAAGTTTCCCAAGATGTTCTGCGGAAAGGTATGTCGGGGTTCCACCGCCTATGAAGATGCTTTCAATTTCTCCGCAGTGATGGGAATCCCTCTTGAAATCCTTTTCCATCTTATCCAGATAGGCATCAATGTCTCCTGGGCCGGGGGAGGGGATGGAGTAGAAGGAGCAGTATTCACATTTTGAAGCGCAGAAAGGAACATGGATGTATATTCGGCTTGTCATCATGTCAAGGTTTGTTTTGTGATGATATCCTGAGCCCGTCCTTGGAATAGGTGATTATTTTCCCGAACTTGTCCTTTAGAACGCCAATGCATTTCTTCGCCTTGATCTTTGCTTCGATGACAGTTTCACTGTCGTCAGGCTCCAGTTCAAGCATATTGGCGCTGACAGCGTTGTCTGCGGCCGAGATATACTTGAAATAGTTCACAAGGGACTGTACGTAGTATTTCTCCATGTCCTTTGGATCCTGGGACTGTTCGGCGATTTTGAGGTTTTCATCCGCGAGTTTGAAATAAAGGAGATTCTTGTCCGGCGTGCTCTGGCAGGATGAGAACATTAATGCCGCCAGGAAACAGGCTGTCAGTAAGAATATGTTTTTCATTTTGATCCTCTTAATTATAGATAACTTCAACAGTTTACTTCTGGAATTCAGTGTTCCGGTTCACCATCCTGTCGAGATCCTGTGATGAAATCTCCTGATAACCGCATGGCTCCATGCTGAACGCGGCACGCCCTCCGGAAAGTTTTGGAAGCGCCTTGCTGAATCCGAACATCTCCGACAGCGGGACTTCCGACGACAGGTGCTTCGAATCAGGAAGAGAGTCTATCTTATGTATGACTGCGCGTCTTGCCTGGAGATAACCGGTGATTTCGCCGATAACAGCTTCAGGGGACAGGATGTCGACCTTTACAATTGGTTCAAGAAGAATCGTGCCTGTCTGGCGTATTGCAAGCTGCAGGGCTTCTAATTCCGCGCCGGCGACTGAACTCTCGATGGTCTTGTCGGGAAGGCCGGTGATTTCCAGGAGTTCACCTCTTATATAGATGAGCGAATATCCCCAGTTCCCGCCAGTCCTCAGTCCATTGTTCAGTGTTTCGACCGCGGAATTAATCCATGCATTCGGCAGGGAGTTCCTGTTTTTGACGCTGTTGATCACTTCAATCCCCTTTTCGAGGCGGGGCACCGGAGTGAGTCTTATTTTCACTTCAGCATAATATTCCTTTTCACCGATGGTCCTGTTGAAGATTCCTGTCACTTCCGTCTCGGCCTTGAGCGTTTCCCTGAATGCGACCTGTGGAACGCCGAAGCGGGCCTCGAGATGGTAATCGTTCCTTATGCGGTTGCAGGTTATCTCAAGATGAAGTTCTCCCATGCCGGAAATCAGATTCTGTCCGGTGGCTTCGTTCTTCTTGACGCTTAGAGTGGGATCTTCACGGCAGAGCATTTCAAGCGTGGCGTTCAGCCTGTCCTTGTCCTTGGTTGATTTTGGTTCGACGGCGATGGATATGACAGGATCGGGGAAAACGATCTTTTCGAGGAGGACGATGCGGTTGACGGCGCACAGGGTGTCTCCGGTGAACGTGTTCGAAGGGCCGATCAGGCCGATGATGTCACCTGGTCCGATTTCTTCAACGGCTTCGACGTTTTTCGCATAAAGCCTGAGAATCCTCTTTATACGGACCTTTTCATTTGTCCTCGTATTGACGAGAGTGTCATTTACTTTCAATCTGCCGCTGTAGGTCCGCATGTAGAGCAGGTCGGCGCTGCCGCTTGCGATGAGCTTGAACACAAGCCCGCAGAAAGCCGGATCGGTGTCGCGGATCTCCACATGCTCGCCTGTCTTCGGACTTATTCCCGGATGTAGGTCCCTGTCATTCGGACTCGGGAAATAATCGCAGATTGCGTCGAGGATGGGCTGTATCCCGATATTTCTTTTTGCTGAACCTGTGAGGACAGGTACAATCTTGTTTGAAATCACGAGCTTCCTTATTTCAGCCTTGAGGATATCCTGCGGGACTTCCTCCTCGGAAAGGTAGAATTCGGCTACAGCATCGGACAGGTCGGCTATGCAGGAGAGCATTTCCTCCCTTGCGGATTCCGCTTCGGACACGTATTCGTCTGGAATGATGCCATAAACTACGTTGGATCCGTCTTCGCCCTGGAAGGAGATTGATTTCATCTGGATCAGGTCTATGACGCCTTTAAGATCCATTTCGCTTCCGACCGGTATCTGGAAGGCGGAGACCTTGACGCTTGAAAACTTGCTTCTGATCTCCTCGAGCACACGTCTGAAGGATGCGCCTGAACGGTCGAGCTTGTTTATAAATGCGATCTTGGGGACATTGTATTTTGCAGACTGCCTCCAGACTTTTTCGCTCTGTGCTTCGACGCCTTCGACTCCGCTGAAAATGACGACCGCGCCATCGATGACCCTGAGGGATCTTTCAACTTCCGCCGTGAAATCGATGTGCCCGGGAGTGTCGATCAGGTGTATGAGGTTCGGTGCAGCTGATTTTTTCCATTCGAAGGATGCGGCGGCGGCTACTATGGTTATGCCACGTTCCCTTTCCTCTTCAAGGTAGTCCATGACGGTGTTTCCGCTGTCGACTTCACCGAGCTTGTGTGTCTTGCCGGAATAATAGAGGATTCGTTCTGTGACAGTCGTTTTTCCTGCGTCGATATGGGCGATGATTCCGATGTTTCTTATCAAGTCAAGTTGCGGAGGGCTATTATTGTCTTTTGATGACATAAGGGAAGAAGGCAGATTGGGATTATTATTTTTTCAGTTCGAGCCTGTCCTTGCCGAGAATGCATATGGCACGCTGGGTTGTGAGGATAATTGCACGTTTAGCACTTCCCTTGGACATCACTAGTGCTATGATGAAGGTGATGACGCACAGGGCGCCGATGACAATAAGTCCGATAAGCATGTTTCCAACCACTACGGCTACCGCTGAAAGAATGACCGGCACGGCGGCGAGCATTGCGGGAACTGCGGGATTCTTTATGTCTTCCTTATAAGAAATAGCTTCTTCTCCCTGTTTGAGCTGGACAGCTGTCCAGGTAGGAAGTTTGACATTTGAATGCTGGGCAGGGGTTCCCTGCGTGGAGTGTCCCGGAGCCTGAACAGCAGCAACAGGGGCAGTATGAGATGGAGTTGTTGCAGGTTTTGCAGGTGGTGGCTGAGGCGGAGCTGGCGGCCTTGTAAATGTGGGTTTCTGCTGTGATGCCGGTGCCTGGGGAACAGGAACAGATTGTTGAACTGGAGCTTGTGGTTGTCTTGGCGGCGGAGTTCCTGCGCCAAGCATTGAAGCGACTCCTCCAGGCTGTTGCTGAGGAGCAGCGGCAGGTGGTGGTGGTGCCATGCGTGGTTGCTGCTGGGGCTGAGGAGCGGTCGGAGGCTCGATCTGCTGCTGCATTGGGGCAGGTGCCATCTGATGCTGCTGTTGCTGAGGGGCGGCGGCAGGCGGAGGCGGAGCCATGCGTGGTTGCTGTTGGGGCTGAGGAGCCTGAGGACGCTGAGCGCCCCATGCGCTGGGTTGCTGCTGTTGTTGTAGCGGTGGTGGTGGTGGAGCCTGCATAGGAGGAGGAGCCATGCGCTGTTGCTGTTGGAACGCCGGAGGTTGTGGAGGACGCGGAGGAGGCTGAGCACCCCAGGCGCTTTGCTGCTGTTGTAGCGGAGGAGGAGGAGGCGGTGGCGGAGCTCCAAATGCGGGGCCGGGTGCCTTTTGTCCAAAAGTGAAGCTTTCCTTGAGCGTAGGGATCATTCCTATGCTTGAACGGGAAAGTTTGACAGTATTTGTCGCAGTGGAAGTATAGTCGCCGGAAGGTGGGGCAGCTGGGATTACCCCTCTGATCGCTCCCGTATCGGTGTCGATGGCGTCCGGCCTTTCATCGAGCCTTGGAATTTCGAAAACGGCGGCGCATTCCGAGCACTCTGCCATTTCGCCGCAGAGTTCAGCCGGAACAGAAAAAACCGCATTACAGCCTGGACATGACACATCTATTTCTGAAGGCATCTATAAAACTCCAAAATAAATGAAAAACAGTCCCCTTTCCCTCTCTTGTTCACAGATAAAGAAAGAGACAAACCCGAAAAAAGAATATTTAAAAAAACAGCAAATGTTATAATAGCATCCAAAAATAGATTGTCCAGCATAAAAAACACAAGGAAATGCATATATTTTTGAAAATAATTGCCCCCTCACTTCCTCCGGCCAAACCTTTTCTCAAGCTCCTTATATGAGATGTTTATGATTACAGGCCTGCCGTGAGGGCATGAGAAAGGGAGTTCGCACATTGAAAGCTGCTGCAGAAGGGATTTCGCCTCATGGGGGCTCAACGTGTCATGCGCCTTGACGGAATTCCTGCAAGCTGCTCTTGCTATTGCCGTCTCGTCGACCTTGCCGCCTGTCCTGCCCTCTTCGGCAAGGGTCGACAGCATGTCTGAAAAGAGGCCTTTCAGGTTGTCCTGGCGTATTCCGCCCGGTATTGAACTGATAATCATAGTGTTGGCCCCGAAGGATTCGAATTCAAATCCAAGCTTCTGGAACTGCTCCTTGTTCTTCTGGAGGAACATGACTTCAGATCGTGAAAGTTCGACTGTTACCGGAATCAGGAGCTTCTGGGACAATACCCCGTTGTCCCTGGCCGTTCCAAGTATCTTTTCGAACATGACCCTCTCATGTGCTGCGTGCTGGTCGATGATGACAAGTCCGTTGCCCGAGGAGGCCAGGATATAGGTTTCATCCAGGAAGGCAAGGATACCGAGCTCCGACACGGACGATGTCTCCTGTCTTTCCATTTCAGGTACGGTCTTTGGACCGGAACTTGCTTGGATGGCGGATAAAGCTTCTGGAAACTGGATCTGCGGCCCGATTTTCTTTCCAGGATTTATCATCGAGTCCTGCACTGTTTTCCTGGGCTCATAGGAAATGCTTGCTCCGGCAAGTATGGTCCTCAGCGGCAGCTCGCTTGAGACAGAGACTGTTGGCGACTGCGAATTCCGCAGCGCGTCCCTTATCGATCCGGAAATGAAAGAGGAGACATCCCTTGATTCCCTGAAACGGACCTCTCTTTTAGCCGGATGGACATTTACGTCGACCAGTGCCGGATCCATTTCCAGGAAGAGAAAGACCGGTGGATATCTTCCATCATTGGACAGGGAGCCGAAACCGTCCCTTATTCCAGCAAATGAGGCTGGGGATTCGACTGGTCTTGTATTGACGAATACGCGTTGTTCGCGTCTTGAATTTTTGGTGAAACCATGTCTTGCGATAAAGCCGCTTATCTTGCATGAAGTGCTTTCATTCAGGACTGGAATCAGGTTTTCCAGCATTTCCCTGCCGAAGAAGGTCTGGATCCGCGGGGCCAGTGATTTGTCGGCAGGCGATGAGAAGACAGTCTTTCCGTCAATGATCAATTCGAATGCGATGGCGGGATGTCCGAGGGCCAGCGACCACAGTGTTTCCTGTATGTGGCGTTCCTCCGTACTTTTGCTGTGCAGGAATTTCTTTCTGGCGGGGGTGTTGAAAAACAGGTCACGGACATTTATTTCAGTGCCGGGTGCGCATCCGACCGGGACTGAATCGGAGAATTTTCCGCCTTCGACGATGACTTCTGTCCCTTCAATGTCCTCGTGGCGTCTTGTCCTGAGCCTCAGGCGTGAGACTGACGCTATGCTTGGGAGCGCCTCCCCTCGGAAACCGAGAGTGTATATCCTGTTTATGTCCTCCGCATGAGATATCTTGCTGGTCGCATGGGGTTCAAGGCAGAGAAGGGCATCATCCGGATCCATTCCGCGGCCGTTGTCAGTGACCGAGATCAGCCTGGTACCTGAATTCTCGATCTGCACTGTTATCTTGCCGGCATCGGAATCGATGGAGTTTTCAACGAGCTCCTTTACGACCGAAGCAGGTCTTTCAATGACTTCGCCGGCGGCGATCCGGTTGCTTATGCTGTCAGGAAGTATTTTTATGCAGCCCATTGGAACATTTTCAATTTACGATTTTTGATTTCAAAGAGGGGAGCTCATTTTCCAGTTTTCACCTGGGGAACGTCCTTCTGCCTGGTTTCCGTGCCCGGGATCCTGTCGAACTTCAATCTTGTGTCGGCATCCTTCTTCGCCTTTATGATGAGCTCCTGGAATTCAGGCGAAGATCGGACTTTGTCGAATGTCTGGTCATACGTGAATGGAAGTATGCTGTATCCGATAAGCTGGTATGAGGCGAGAAGATGCTTCATACAGGATTCCGTGTCACCCATGGAGGCATACATTGATGCAAGATTTATCTGGGCATCGGATGATTTCGGATTCAGTTCGATCGCCTTGATTGTCATGGTGACGGCCTCCTGCATCTTCGACTGTTTTGCAAGAACCGAGCCAAGATGGTTGTATACGGAGTCGTTGTCAGGGGTCAGCTTGATCTGCCTCCTGAAAATCATCTCAGCTTCAGAATAGCGCTGGGAATAGTAGAAAATCCCGCCGAGCAGGGAAAGCGCCTGCTGGTTGTCGGGCTCAAAGACAAGAAGAGTCCTCAGTGAGTCCTCAGCTTCGCCCTCTTTTCCCGCTGACAGGGATTTTTTAGCGTCCTCAAGGGTTTTTTCAGTTTCCGGAACATATATATGCCGGCCCTTTGAGGCGGTCGGAGCTACGCGGAACTTTGCCTTGTTGCCCTGGCTCAAGGTCATTGTCGGCGCCGATCCATTGGTCTGGAGTTCTATCGCACTGCCCTTCGGCTTGGAATTAATGATAATGAAGGTAAGCAGTATTATAACTGCAAAGGAAATGATCAGCGGTGCGAGCGACTTGTTCATTTTTCTTCAGGTCCGCTTTTCGAGATTGTTCAATTTTGTCTCGATATCCTTTATTGCCTGCTGCATCTTATGGACTTTTCTGGGAACGGCAAGCCTCTCGAGGAAGTCACGGGGGCTTTCTGCAGGTGTGCCGGATACGGATTCCCCGGGCGCGACGTCCTTGAGCACTCCAGCCGTGCCTGCTATCCTCGCTCCATCGCCGATCGTGATATGGCCGTTTATCCCGGCCTGGGCCGCGATGATCGCTCCGCGCCCGATCTCAGTGCTTCCGGCGACTCCGGACTGCCCTATGAGCATGGAAAATTCACCGACCACCACATTGTGGGCCAGGTGGACCTGGTTGTCCAGCTTCACTCCGCGTTTGAGCCAGGTTCTTCCGAAGCGCGCACGGTCGATGGTGCAATTGCCTCCGATCTCAACATCGTCATCTATCTGCACTATTCCAACCTGCGGGATTTTCTGGATGCCTGCCGGACCTGCCTCAAAACCAAATCCGTCGCTTCCGATGACCGTGCCCGAATGGATTATGACCCTGCTGCCGATAATGCATCTTTCCCGGATCGACACGTTGGGATAGATCAGGCATTTTGAACCGATCCTGGTGTAGTGGCCGACATATGTTCCTGCGCATATAACCGAACCATCGCCGATTTCAGCCTCCTCGTCGATCACCGCGCAGGGACCTATATGCACGTCCTTGCCTATCTTTGCGGATTTCGCAACAGAAGATTTAGGATCTATGGAAGGAGGGAACTTGATGGGTGGTGGTGCGAACAGGCCTATCACCTTTGAAAAAGCCGTATTGGGATTCTTGCAGATTATGAACGCCTGGGAGTCATTTGGTTTTTCGGTGAAATCCTCGCCGGCTATGATGGCCGAAGCCTTGGTCTTCTGCGCCTGGGCGTTGTATTTCCTGTTTGCGAGGAAAGATATGTCGCCGCCGCCTGCTTCCTTCAGCGACGCCACTGATTTGATTGCAAGATTCGCATTTCCGATGAGTTTACCCTCGGTGATTCTTGCAATTTCACTTACATTTATCTCTTTTCCCATTTTTCATTCTCCAAATATTTATTTTTTCTGGGGCTCTGGAGGAGCCGCTTTCTTTTCATCCACCGCCTTGTTTATTTCCTTCAGGATCACTTCTGTTATTTCCGTTTCCGGGGTCTTGTATATCACTGATGCGATGTTGTTGAGCGTCCTGCCGGAGGAGTCAAGGACAATCGAGATTCCCTGTGACAGGCAGTATTTCTTTATGTTTTCTGTGATCTCCTTGAGGAGTCCGTTCCGTTTTTCCTCGTACATGTCCTTGAGCAGGTTCTGCTTTTCCGTATTGTACTGCTTTACTTCGGCCTCCTTCTCCTTCAGCTGGCGGTACTTGTCCTGGGCGGATATCCTCTTGTTCTCACGTTCCGCCTCGCTCAATGCGATGTTCTGTGCGGCATCCCTCAGCTCCTTGAATTCGTCCTGGAGCTTCAGGAGGGAATCGTTGAGCTTGTCGGAATATTCCTTGAACACTTCGGCCTGCCTTTTGATGTCGGCGTCGGCAAGCTTTGTCTTGTAATAGCCCTGGAAGAGCTTTTCCATGTCGACAACCGCGATCTTCTGATCCGCGCTGACAGCGGACATGGCTGACAGCGAGGTCATAAAAGAGAGGATTATTGCATAGATGATTGATTTTCTCATGTTTGCTCCTTAATGGTTTCACGTTCATCAGAACGATGTTTTTTTCAAGTGAAAATAAGATAACGTGTCTTCGGTAGTTTTCACGTGCCGGAAGCGATTTTTATTCCGGGTAAATATTCACTGCAGGACATACTTCAGTGAATATTTACATTTATTGAATATGTTTGTAGTCAACGTCGCAAGACGTGTTCTTGATTGTTTGCAGTTAAGCCCGTAAGCCTCTTTGGACTGCTTGCCCCGACCTGTGCTGAGTTTGTCGAAGATTTGAACCTTCGCCGAGACGGCGAACACTAGATCAGGGAATTCTATTCTTTTGTCTTTTCTGTTTGGCTTTCCTGCACGAGCTCGATCTCTTCGGGAGTGAGGCCGTAAAGCTCATAGACCAGAGCATCAATCTGATGGTCCGTCTTTAAGTTCTTTTCTATGCTTCGATTCTATTTTCTTGATATTCTCGGCTGTTGGCAGATGTTCCGGCATTGTGCCACCGAGTTCTTTGATTGTCTGGCGCACCTTTACGCCAACCTCATGGTGTGTACGGTTTGCGGCATTTTTGCCTTGTACCTTGTCTCGGCGCAGTTTCTCTTCGGCCTGGGTCGCCCGGAACAGGTTCGCCGCCAGTTCCGTACTTCCCATGTGATCCAGGATTTTCTGGCTCTTTTTCAAACCTTTTTGACGGTGGATGTCTTCCTGTTTCAGTCCGCCATAAAGCCCCATGTAGCCGTGATTCTGGAAAATTGCGTAGTCTATTGCTTCCACTACGCCTGCGTTTTTTGCGGCATCGGCCAGCTGGGTATTGTGGCGCCGGATTTCATCGCGCAACAGAAGACGGCGTTCTTCCTCAATACGGCCGTCCTCCAGCTCCTGGCGGCGAGTCTGGACAGCAAAATATGTCTGACCATGTGCGACAATCTCCTTTGCAGGATCTGCGTTTTGGATCACAAGGTAGCATGCGTAACGCGAAAGCAGTGTGACCTTTATTTCTCGCTCTGCGCCGCTGCCGATAGCAACCATTTCGGTGACGTCAACGAAATGGTCTTCAATACGGTGTCCGCTGTTGAAACAGGCCAGCTTCGCCTTCTCGATCACAGCCTCGAAATTCCTATAATCGCCATAGCCTAATACTTCAGCGAAAGTACGACTCGACCAGAACTCCATTCCAGCTTCATTTGTCCTTTTAATCCGCTCAAATGGTGATATGTGTCCGTTCCCTCTTTTTTCAACTTCCCCGCCCATGGCTCAAATCCCCTTTTATATAAGACGTCAAACTTTTGTTTCTCCCGTCTGGCTGGACTCCACAGGCTCGGTCTTGAAACTCTCGAAAGCTGACACTTCAGATGAACCGGTATTCATTTGAATCTATATCCGTGTTTTACGCAGTTATTCAAAAGTAGGTACGTCCTTCAGGATGTACCATCTTAAAATTCTGGTACAGGCTTCCGACTTCGCCCATGGACTACGCCGGACACAGAAAGCCCGTGCCTACTTGGAACGCGCAATTAATCGCACTACTGTTCAACTTCCTTGCTCAGGCCGAACTGCATGTCGTGCAGCTTCTTATACTGTCCGCCCTTCGCCATGAGTTCATCATGCGTCCCCTGTTCGACAATCTTGCCCTGCGACAGGACGATTATCAGGTTTGCGTGCCTGATTGTGCTCAGGCGGTGGGCTATCGCGAAAACAGTCCTGTTGCCCATCAGGTTGTCCAGTGCTTCCTGCACGAGGCGTTCAGTGACCGTATCAAGCGCGCTGGTAGCTTCGTCAAGGATGAGGATTGATGGATTTTTAAGTATGGCCCTTGCGATGGAGATACGCTGTTTCTCGCCGCCGCTCAGCTTGAATCCCTTCTCGCCGACAACTGTGTCGAAGCCTTCGCTATGCCTTCCATCGGTTATGAAAGTATGGGCGTTCGCCTGTTTCGCCGCCGCTTCTATCTGTTCCTTTGTGGCTGTCGGCTTCCCGTATGAGATATTGTTCGCGATGGTGTCGTTGAACAGGATTGTGTTCTGGGATACGATTCCGATCAGGTTCCTCAGCGAGGATATCTTTATGTCCCTGACATCCTTGCCGTCGATGGTGACAGAGCCGGAATCGACATCATAGAAGCGTGCGATAAGGTTTGCGATAGTGGTCTTGCCGGATCCGGTCTCTCCAACCACGGCGACAACGCCGCCTTTTGGAATGACCAGATCTATGCCATCGAGTATTTTCCTGTCCTCATATGAGAATATTACATTGTTGAGCCTTATTTCCTTTTTAAAGTCCGCGACTTCTGCAGCATCCGGCTTTTCGACGACCTCCGGCTTCATGTCGATCAGATCGAAATATCTGTCCGCGGCGGCCATGCTGCGCTGGACATAGGTGTTGATCTTTATAATGTTCTTGACGGGCTGGTATGCAAAAATTATAGGGACTATCAGCTGTGCGATGTCGCTTATCGGCATGCTCCGGTAGCAGCAGTACAGCAGGAAGATTATGACACTGACCACCGAGACGAACTCGACCAGCGGCGCAATCATGAGTTCGGCGCGCAGGGCCTTTATGACAGTCCTGAAATAAGTCCTGTTGACATTCTTGAAGGTCGAAATCTCCTTCTCCTCCATGTTGTACGACTTTACGATCAGTATTCCCGTGAAGACCTCGTGCATTCTGGAGATTACATCTGCGATCCTCGCGAAGGCCTTCTGGTATATCTTCCTTATCTGGCGGCCGATGATGACTATCGGCAGGACGGAAACTGGAAGGCCGATGAGGAGCAGCAGGGGGATGATGAGGGCTTCGTTCTGCAGGCTCGTATATACTACAAATCCTACGCAGGCGAGAAGTTCGATGGGGCAGCGTGTGGCGTCTTCGATCGTGAAGGAAACCGAGGATTCTATTGCACTCGTATCATTGGTGCATCGGCTTATGAGCTGTCCGACATCTATCTTGCCATAGAACTTCATGGACTGCTGCACAAGTCTTTCGAAGGCCAGATCGCGGAGATCGGCTACGACCCTCGTACCGACCCAGCGCGTATAGAGCTTGTTGACGTAGACTCCGGCGCTTCTCAGGAACCAGAGGAGGATGAACATGGAGCTTGCGATTAGAAGACACTGCCAGGTCATCATGCCATCTTTTACCAGCGGTACGTCTATGTGGAGATAGTTTATGATTTTCTGCGAAGTCTGCACCATCTGCAGGAGGTTTTTATCTTTTTTGCCGGTGTCCACGGCGGTCTGAACGGGTTTTCCGCCGGCATCCGGAATGGCCGCAGGAATGTTTTGAACGGATTCATTCTTGACGATCGGCGTTGCGCTGCCTCTGTTTTCCACGGACTCCATGAAATCCTTGATCCAGAAGAAACTTCCGAACAGGGAGCCGGCCGAGACAAATCCGGCCAAGATTCCTATTGCGAGCTTGTACTTGTATGGCTTCGCATAGGTCAGAAGGCGGAAATAGCTCTGCCTCTTATATGAGTATTTGTCTTTGTCGGACATCAATGATCCTCTTTCCCGGATTTACTTTTGCACGCCATATGCTAATTTTTATAGTTTTGCTTGAACCATTACTTTACAACCTTAAACTTAACCTAACAAATTCGCGGAGTTGAAAAATGAGAATTATATCTTGGAATGTTAATGGAATAAGGGCTGTCCAGAAAAAAGGCTTCGCAGATTGGCTTTTAAAGCAGAGTCCGGACGTCCTCTGCCTGCAGGAGACAAAGGCCGATGAGGACCAGCTCGACATGGAGCTCAGATGCATTCCCGGATACAGGAGCTACTGGTGCTCCGGTATGAAGAAAGGATACAGCGGAACTGCGAATTTCGCAAAAGCTGAACCGAAGGGCGTGGAATTCGGATTCGGCATTAAGCCGGAATTCGACAGGGAAGGAAGGATAATCGTGATGGATTATCCGGAATTCATGCTCCTTAACATTTATTTCCCGAACGGACAGAAGGACGATGAGCGCCTGAAATACAAACTCGGCTTCTATGACGCGACATTGTCATTTTGCGAAGCCCGCAGAAGGGAAGGCAGGGAACTCCTGATCTGCGGTGACTACAATACCGCCCACAACGAGATCGATCTTGCCCGCCCGAAGGAGAACGAGGATGTGTCCGGATTCCTGAGGATAGAACGCGACTGGATGGATAAATGGGAGGAGCACGGATATATCGATACTTTCCGCAAATTGCATCCCGACAAGGCTGAAGCCTACACATGGTGGAGCATGAGGACTGCCGCCAGAGGCAGGAATGTCGGATGGAGGCTCGACTACCATTATGTCACCCCCGGCCTTTTCAAAAAGGTGAAATCCTCGGAGATGATGTCGGACGTGATGGGCTCCGACCATTGTCCGATTGTAATTGAATTGGATTTGTGAACTGAAATTTGAAAAAAAATTTTCCTGTGTTAATTTACGGGACTTTTCGAATTTCGTGATTCGGATTTCGAATTTTCTTTCCAGACATGGGGCATTAGCTCAGTTGGCTAGAGCGCTTGCATGGCATGCAAGAGGTCAAGGGTTCAACTCCCTTATGCTCCAAATCCTTTATTCTCCCACGCAGTCTCCGAGCGTCCCGAGCACGCCGCAAGGCGGGTCTCGGGAAGGTCAAGGGTTCAACTCCCTTATGCT
>Ga0209417_1003053_pt1 | contig 23578 bp, 15 predicted proteins | sample RifGroF2_FD_184002 | JGI IMG/M metagenome (GOLD analysis project Ga0209417, IMG submission 184002) | Groundwater microbial communities from Rifle, Colorado, USA - Groundwater F2 (SPAdes) (version 2) | ecosystem: Environmental > Aquatic > Deep subsurface > Groundwater | place: Rifle, Colorado... | reverse complement strand
GCCAATACTCTTGCTGTTGATATAACCGGCGGCCATGGCGGCGGCGACATCGGCCTAATAGACACCTTCCTTGATGCTGTTGGAAATAATGATCCCGGCCTGATTACAACCGGACCGGAGGTTTCGCTCGAATCTCATCTCATTGTTTTTGCGGCGGAGAAAGCCAGACTTGAAAATCGTATTGTGTCTCTGGCAGAATTTTTTTAACTCATCAGGACTTCCAACGATATCTCATAAATTCCGTTATTTGCAGACAATGCAAAATAAGGATTGGGAAAAAGTTTAAGAAAAAGTGGTAAAACTCCTTCTCGGCCATTGCGACCTGCCGCCCCGCTGTCATTCGGAGGCGTTCTAAATCCTGACCTCCCACAAATTTGTCCTTCTGACAACTTTCGGTGTAAGATTAGCCATAGCCAGATCAACTTTGACGTTCTTCGGGATATTAAGAGCTACCTTAAAACAGTTGTCATCAACTTTTTCCCATGAACTTTCGATAATTCCCTGCGGTGTCGGCACTGCGACTTTAACTTTATTTATATCAGGATGTCCCAATGCCGGAGCAAAACGAATACGTTTCCATGCTGCGTCCACTTGAGTTATACCGCCAAGAGTTCTGACAAAATGATATATTGGATGAGCCGCCCATGCATGCGTCATGCTGGTGGCGCCAAATACAAAACCAAAACCTTCAGGCCACGGCTTATTTGTCGGGAACATCTCCCAGGTTCCGCCCCATGGAATCATCGGCGACCAATTAGTTTTAATATGTTCAACAACTTCAGAAGCATAGCCGAGAGATGTCATTACCTCATAGACATAGTTGACCCAGTAACTGCTCGGCAAAGCGCCCGGAATGTCCCTGCCTTTAAGATACGGCAGCAATCTTTTTGCTATCATATTAGCGTGATGTTCGGTCTTCAAACCCGCAATAATAGCCATTGTTTGCGTGTGAATTGAGTAAACATTAACAGGCTTCTCATTCTTATCCAAACCGTCACAGAAAAGGCCTTTATCAGAATTAAAACAATATCTGATAATCAATTTTTTCTGCCTGTCGTACATTTCAAGAAATTTATTCTTCTCGTTTTGCATACCGGCAATGCCCGTCATCGCAATAAGTTTTTCGAGCATATACAGATACCAGATATTTAATAATGCGGGCATTCCTTCTTTTTGAATATTCGTCCAGTCAAGAAACAGCCAATATCGTTCATCAAATTTCAGCAGGCCGTTTTTGCCGATTCCTTCGCCGGTGAAGTATTTCATAAGTCGCTGTATTCGAGGCCATTGTTCCTTAAACAATTCAATGTCGCCAGTCTGAAAATAATAATCCCATAATGTAATCGCCCATATAATCGAAAAATCGGGCAAAATGCAATTATGCGCCATAGTAGGCGCATGACCAAATGTCAGCCCATTAGGAACTTCCTGCCTTGCGATACTTCGTATTCCTCTTTTTAAAAGCCTTGCATCGTTAGCAAGATGAAAAGTGTTTTGCGCCTGAACACGCGCATCGCCCCACCACCGTATGTTGATACGCCATGGCGTATCAACATACGAATCCAGCGAACAAACACGCTGGGTTTGAACGCATATCCGGTAAATATCGTTAAGGGTATTATTGTCGCTGTTGAAAACGCCTTTTATATTGAGAGGATAGACTGCCTGCCTAATCGCAAGCTTTAGTTTGAGTGGTTTTTTAGTTTCGCGAGCGATAGCGACAACATAACGATGCCCAATCATCTGGAAAAATTCGTAATAATTTTTGCCTGGCTTAAGTTTTAATCGGGCAGCTAACGCAATCTCACATCCTGATTTTAATTCTGCTCCAACAACAGGGCAGCCATTATTCAAAAGCCCTTCGGTAAAAAAGAAATCTACCATCTCATTTCCGCAGGCGTTTTGAATCTCTGCCGTCAATGAACCAATACAGGGTTTGCCCATATCCAAAGAAACTGCAACATATTGACCATTTCCGGCTTTTGGCAATACGAAAGACAGTCCGGCTTTTGTTCTCTTTCCCGGCTCGGCTTTACGCCAATTGCAATTTTTCTTAATCTCATTATATATAGGGGCAAAAAGATTTGTCTCGTTTTGCCATTCTTTCATACATTTGCCAAAACCTGCATAAGCTGTTTTCTCATAAACAAGCAAATCATTTGTGAGATTAGGAATGCCGCGTTCTTCAAGGCTGTGCCAGGGCATAACTCCAAAAGGCCTGCAATTTGCCGGATTAGCCCATCCATTTCCTTTCGGAACTTTCGCAGAGAATATCCATGATTGGTCGTCTTTTTGAATATCCACAGACTCCTGATAATTCAACTGGTATGACATCTTCACCGGATTCCTGCTGTATGCCAGCGAAACGCGTTCAAGCCAGTGAGAACCGCTGTATATTTTAATCTTGTCCCACTCGGCCGCGCACAAAAACCCCGCGGCTGCGTGATGAATATACTGGAATGTACTTGTGCCGCCATTGTATACGATTACACTAATCCAATTATGTCCTTTTACAAGATGACTATGCAAATCCACCTCATCGCAGGGCCACGATTCCTGATACCCTCTTGCAGGGCCTCGGCATATATATTTGCCGTTCAAATACAACACATAACATTGGTTAGCAGTAATATAAAATGGCGCCTGCTGCGGTATGCAATTCAATTGAAAATCATAGCGATATTGAACATACGTATTACGAGGCACTTCAAATGGAATCGGCCAGAGCCATTTTGCATTTTTTAAAGGATTCGATGTTTTCATATATAAAATTTATTTCCTTAAAGGATAGCTCTAATATCGTCTTCGGCATAGTATAATGTATTTGACAACGAGTTCAATTCCTGTGTAGCTCATTTATTAAAAGTTACGAGACCATTTGAGCTATAAATCTCTGTAAGTGGTACGACACGGTTCTCCAGTCTTGCTTTCTCTGCCGCAAAAACGATGAGATGAGATTCGAGTGAAACCTCCGGTCCGGTTGTAATCAAGCCGGGATCATTATTTCCAACAGCATCAAGGAAGGTGTCTATTAGGCCGATGTCGCCGCCGCCATGGCCGCCGGTTATATCAACAGCAAGAGTATTGGCCTGGATTTCAGACCATTTGCCGCTTAAAAAATCAAGTGTACGAATCGTTTCCTCATCGCCTTCCAGGTAGCCTTTAGTACCCATAACGCGTACCCTGCGACCAATCGGGGTGAAAGCGCTGACAATCATACTCACCAAAACATTATTTTCAAAATCCATATTTACAATCTGGGTATCCATAACATCATTGTCGCATAGGTAAGCGCATCTGCCGTAAGGCCCGTTTTTGAGCGCTTTGCATAAAGCCTCTTCGGTCATTTCATTTATTACCATATCTAACGGCCACTGATGGCGACCCTGGCGAAGTCTTTCGAAATAAAACTTTTTTGCCGAATAAGGGCACTTGTTGTCAGCAAGAATACAGTCTATGCATCTGTCTGCCGAATCGACGGGTCGATTTTCTTTTTTGAAATGTTTTAAATGGCCGAAAGATGAAACCTTAACGCAGGGCTTGTCAACCCACCATCTCAGAAGGTCGATATCATGGCAGCATTTAGCCAGTAATACAAAAGAAGATTTTCCCTCGTTGCCGAAATTGCCTCTTACAAACGAGTGTGGAAAATGCCACCAGCCGACACCTTCCATGTGTTGTATGGAGCAGAGGTCGCCAATTTTGCCGGACTCGATTATGCCCTTTATGGCTTTGAAAAAAGGGGCATAACGCAAAACGTGACAGACAGCAAAAATAACGCCTTTTTTTTGTACGGTATTTATGATTTCAATACATTCAGAGGCGGTGGGAGCTATCGGTTTTTCAAGTAATATGTGATAGCCTTTTTCAGCCGCACAAATAGCAGGGGCGGTGTGCAGCCTGTCAGTGGATGCGATTATAATAATATCCGCCATCTTTGGGGCATCAAGCAATTGTTTCCAGTCTGTAAATACATTTTCAGGCCTGATGTTGTGTCGGCGTACCATTTCATTGCGGAAATAATCACGTGGCTCAGCAACTGCCACAACTTCTGCTTTTTCCGGATGTTGTCTAAAAAATTCTCCGTAACTATACATTCCTCGCGCTCCGGCACCGATTACCGCCACTTTTAATCTTTTTCCATTTTTCATCGGCAATCTTTCCATGTATTATTTTTTATCTTCAACGCGGCCGTCATCTACCTCATTTCGTCTCTTGGCGGCCAAGAGTTTATACATCTTTCGCAAATCCACAAATCCGCCGACGCCACAGAATATTGCTGCAACAAATGAAATAACAAGATAGTAAAGTATATAACCGCAACTCCACCATGCAGTCCAGCCGTCTCTTGATATATGACCGGATAATACCATAAGTAATAGTATTAAGCATGAACCAATTGTCAAAACTGTCTCGAACCATTTATAAATAAAAAACCCCTTGTCAATCCTGGTAAATTCCGGACTATTGACACCGATTATTCGCCAGAATCGTCCGATTTTCCAGGGTTTGTCGCCAGTGTCAGTTTTATCACCATCGTCTCTGACGGCATACTTGCCACGATGAAGAATCTGATCCATGTTCGCAGACTTTCTGCCCAGCAGGGAAATTATAACATACACCGTAACTGCCGCCGCCGCCCCCCAGAACGCCGCGACCATTGAATTACAGGGGAATTCTGGTCCCCATCGTTTGACCAGTAAGGGTATATGTTTCCAGAGTGGCCGCAGAATAATAGTAAAGATGGAAAGGACTGATCCTGTAATCATTGCCGTCCATGCAGCAGAGGTGGTGCCACGTTTCCAGTACAGGCCCCCGACAATAACCGCCCCTGCTCCGCCAAGGTATATTGCCCCTGTAATTGTAAGAAACATTATTATGTATTCCTGTAATGGGAACAGTAGCCCGAAGATAAAGGAAAAGAGAGCAACTCCAATAATCGATATTCGCAAGTAACGTATATGCTGTTTGGGCGAAAGAGTGGTTTTCTTCAGGGGGCAAACTACATCCTGGATAAATATGACGCCCCATGAATGCATAAAGCTGTTATGGGTTGCTATACAGAAGCAGAGCATCACGGCAACAAACGCGCCACCAAGGCCGATGGGGATAAACTGCTTCATCGCCATAGGCACCAGCAACTGCTTTTGCATGGCTTCCTGGCCTGGGAACATCTGCTGCAAGCTACTGATAACTCCAGCGGCCGCATCGGCATAAGCAGGATGGTTCATATATGTAATCGCAGCAAGCGACAGTAATAATATACCCATAAAAATCATCATACCTCGCATGCTGCCGACTATTTTAGACATTAGCGCTGCGTGTGGAGTAACTGCCGAACAGTTGAATCCCTGACTTCCCTGCCAGGCCATCCGCTGATAAATATTAAAAAATGCTATAATCGCAAAGTAGGTGAAATTAAAATCTTTCTTTGCAGCGATGTCAAATGGGTCAACTAATGACTTGCCGGGGATAGAGACTATGGCCAATGCCTCTCTTACCTGACTCCATGGAAATTTGAACCATAAAAAAACAACGATCGCTGAAAAAACACAGACGGCAAAAATACCCTGCCAGAAATCGGTTACAAGAATGGCGATCTGTCCGCCGAGCAATGTGAAATAAAGTGATATCGCCAGTATAACAAACATTACCGCCGCAAGAGTGAGATTAATTTCGACAGCGCCGATATGACATAGATATTTCGGCAAACCGCAGAAATTAATAAAAAAGTTGGCGCTGACGGCTGGGAAAATAGCAAAATTGAAAATGCCGGATGCCCAGGCAAGGATTCCCGCAAAGACCCGAAATCCGCGAGAATATCGCATCTCAAAGAATTGCGCCAACGTCATAGCGCGAGTTTCGCGAAATCGATAAATTATCCAGCCGACAACATTTAGAAAAAGGGCTATGGGAGCCATTATCATGTCCCAATAGATTTGTGAGAAGCCGGCCTGATAATATATCTCAAACATCATTACAACTGAAATTGCCCCCATTCCCGCCGTGCCCTCGGCGGTTGCCAGCAAATACTGCCCCGCACATCGATTTGCCGCAAGAAAATCGGCAACACTATTATTGTATTTTCTTGTGGACAGCGCCATATATGTGATAAAGGTTAAAAAAACGCCGATTATTAACCAATCAATCCATGTCATATTAAATCCTTTTCTGAGTAGATATTATATGAATTCAATAATTTTTACTGCGAACTGTTTATAATCAGCTTGACTGTATCTCTATGCATCACGCCAGTCGATGGCGATGCCCAGCGAAAACTCTTTTTCATTCAGCACAAGGCTTTCATAGGCCGCTGATGCGTCTGAAAATTTAATCACATGCGTTATAAGCGGGAGAACATTGAGTTTTTTCTTGGCCATCAGATTCAATGTTTTTATCATTCGTGGGCGCTGAATGCTTGCAGGGTTATATACTGTGATTTCTTTCCAAGACAGCGGGTTAAGGTCAACCCTGTGTTCCACCGGATAGAATCCGTTTAGAACATAATGACCATTATATGCCAACAGGTCATAGGCAAGGGATGTATTTTCAGGTATGCCGATGGCCTCTATTACTATTTTGACACCCTCCGGGGCAAGCTTCGCGACCTGAGCTTTTATATCGACTTGAGCAGTATCGATTGCCATATCACAGGAATATTTTCTGGCGTATTCCAGTCTTTTGGCATTACTTTTACCGGCGATGATAACATAAGCGCCTCTCAATCGCAAATTCTGAGCTATAAATTGACCAATCAGCCCGTCCCCAAGCACAACCGCAATGTCGCCCGGTTCCACGGGCGGTCTGGAGCCGCCATTGTATCCAACCTGTGCAATTACCAGAGAAGAACGAGTCAAATTTGATACGTTTTCAGGAAGACAAATCAAATTTGACTCGGCTTCGATGCTTTTTGAACAGTGTCCGCCCCATTTGAGCAGTATGTTTTCGATTTTATTAAAAGAGCCAAAGACGCGATCGCCCGGTTTCACAGATTTTACATCTTTACCTGTCGCAACAACTTGTCCGGTATGCTGATAGCCGGGTATCAGGGGGAAAGCGTAATCCTGTTCGCTGCCGTAATGAAACTTACCATTTAGCACCCATCGTTCAGTGCCGGAACTAACAAAGGAATATTCCACATCAACCAATACCTCATTATCGGCCATTTCGGAAAGAGTAACTTCCTGAATCGAGACTTTACTTTTTTCCGTAAATACGACTGCTTTCGCCTTCATCTTATGTCCTCATTTATGGTTATAAGTATTTGTGAAGAAGTTCAATGTCATTCCTTAACGCTGCATCATTGTCGTTGGGTGTCTCAATGATGAACCAGTCGGAATAATTTATCCGCTTAAACGCGGTAAATACTGTTTTCAGATTGAGCCGCCCGCATCCCAAATGTGAATCACCCAAATTTTTTGCGGTATCCTTTATATGCACTGCAAATATGCGTTGTCCCAAATATTCAATTTCTTCAGATGGGTTATAACCTAAATACAACGCGTTACCGACATCATAATATGCACCCACGAAAGGAGAATTTAGCTTATCAATTATTTCCGCAAGTTCCGCTGCCGGCAGGGGGGATTCCAATGCAATCGCAACCTGTAAATCACGAGCAAGCGGTTCAACTTTTAAGAGCGATTTGACAAGATTGTCCTTTTTGCTGTCTGTGTCGGGATGGGAGGCAAAAAAGGTGCATAACAGCATTGTTTTGGCGCCGACCGCAGATGAAAATTTAAGCGATTGACCTATCATGGTTTCAGCTTTGTCTCTGTTTTCGCCGCTGACTAATGAATCATCATCATTAAAAACAGCCATCGCAGTTGTGGGTATGGCGATGTTCATTTCCTGGGCGTGTCTGACAAAATGTTCAATATCGTTTTTGTGCCATGATAAATATTCGGAATCTGCTGACGCAATCATTGGCTCTGCACCGGCCAGTTCCATCTTCGTCGCACGTTCAATAAGTTCCAACCCGCCGACTCCAGCAGTATATTGGGTTAATCCGATTTTTGCTTTGTTATTCATATACGTTTTCTGTTGATAGTGGTGATGATAGAGAATTGTTTGAAATTTCTAAAACCTTTTTTTTGTTCTCGCCATAACAAAGTCGCAGATGTCCAGAGCCTCGTCAATATCCCGTTCCTTATGCGAATAATTAACAAAGGTTACGTGCCAAGGGCTGAAAAACAGACCATATCGGAGACATTCGCTGAAAAAGTAATTATGGGCGGGATGACTGTCGGGTTTCCATGTAAAACGCGGCATCGAAGGGACTGGGTCTGAATACGCTTTTGCCTCGTCTATGCCATAATCCGTACAAATTTGATTTAGTCCGTCAATCAGACGTTGTCCGACTTTCCAAAGATGTTCAACGACATTTTTTTCTTTGATTTCCTGAAGAGTCGCCAGCGATGCAGCTATCGACAGAGCTTCCACGGAAAACGTACCGGCCACATGAGTTTCATTCATTTGGTCGAGATATTTTGATTTTCCGACAAGAGCTGATATTGGATAGCCGTTGCCCATACCTTTTGATATTGTTGTCAGGTCAGGCATAACGCCAAACAATTTTTGCGCTCCGCCGGTGGAAACTCTGAAACCTGTTTTAATTTCGTCAAAAATAACCAATGCACCATATTTATGCGCTGCATCAATAATGTTTTGATAATTTTCTTTTGTAAATGGCTTGGTATCGGCGGGGCAGAGTATTACAGCCGCAAATTTTTCTGGCGTTTTTTTGAAAAGATTTTCAAGCCCGTCGGCAGTCCCGTCAAAAGCCAATACTGATTTCCATGCAGCTTTGTCCGTGCCTCCTTCTCTGCCGTTAAGCCACAAGTCTGCCCATCCATGATAGCCTGAACGCGCAATGTGTGTTCGCCCGGTTATATGCCGAGCCAGTCTTGCCGCCGCAACGGTAGCCTCGGTTCCTGTTTTAAGAAATCGAACTCGTTCAGCACAGGGAATCATTTCAATCAGAAGTCTGGCCAAATCCAACTGAACAGGATGATTCATTGACGATTGAAAAGAATTTGCAATGATATTTTTGGCAGCCTGATCAACGCGGTCATAAGCGTAACCCAAAATTATGGGACCAATACTGCAAAGCAGGTCGATAAACTCATTGCCGTCCACATCCCACATCCGACAGCCTTTTGCTCGTGTAAAGTAAATTGGAAAATCCGGATAAATCGGCTGACGAGTGCCCTGACTGCCGCAACCGATTAGAGTGTTTGCCTCTTTCCATAATTTTTTGGATTCTGCAAAGGTGTATTCCGGTCTTACATCAGTATCCTTTTTGCCTTCGACGGTTTCGACTTTGGAATTGTTTTCTATGACGCTCATTCTAAGTCAAATTCCTTTCTTTGGGTGCGTTGTTGATTTTCTGACTACAAGAGTAGGGGTAATCAGAATTTTGCGTTTGAAACCAGGATACTTGCCTTCAATTTTCGAGATTAGCAAATCAACAGCGGTTATTCCAACCGCACTTGGTTCAGGATTAACCGTTGTTATGGGAATGTCATAGTTTTTGCTTTCCGATGAATTATCAAAGCCGGTTACAGAAAGGTCGTCCGGGACTTTTATGTGCAATTCCCGTGCGACTTGAATTACACGGACAGCCCACATATCGTTAAATGTTACAATTGCGGTAGGGCGGTTCTTTTGCCCCAAAAAGCTGCGTAATCTCGGCAGGTAATCATCGGGTTCAAGAGCTGTTTCAATTTGCCAATCTTCCGGCACTTTTATATTAGACTGTTTGCAGGCATTCAAAAAACCTGCCAGCCTTTCCGGCTGTGATGGCACATTGGTATGAACATTATGTCCTACATATCCGATTTGCGTATGCCCCAACTCGATGAGATGCTGTGTTGCCAGATAGGTTCCCTGCTGGTCGTCTATGCTTACAAAATCTTCATTTATGCCCGGAATCAGCGAATCAATTATTACCACCGGTATATTTTTTTCGATTAGCCGTTTATATGCTCCCGATGAGCTGTTGCGTAGGTTTGGAGCAAGAACAACTCCCAATATGCCGTTTTTAATGAAAGCATTTATTCCGAGGTCTTCGGTTTCTGCAGTTACATTTGAACAGGTGGTCAGCATATATCCGCGAGAAGTCGAATATCCGGATGCTTCCTGAATAATAGCTCCAAAATAATATTCCTTCTCCCATACCATAACTCCTATCATCGAAACATTTGCTCCTGCGCCTTGGCCAAATGTGGGATTGCTGACAAATGTTCCGTGGCCGCGTTGTCTTGCTATGAGACGTTCTTTTTGCAGAATGGTCAGCGCTTTACGAATAGTTCCACGATTAACGCCGAATTTTTTAGCCAGAAGCGGTTCGCTCGAAAGCCTGTCTCCGGCTGCATATCGTCCTCTGCGAATTTCTTCACGCAGTTTGGCCGCGGCCAAATGAGAAGGCAGTACCATTTCCGGCATCCTGATGACTGTGCTATTTAATTCCATTAAATTACTCCATAACAACTATGAACACATTCGACTTTGCCATTCTATCATATACTATTGATAGTATCAATGTTTTTTTTGTTTTTGATGTGGTATTTTGATGTTTTATATTCAATTAAGTAAGGTTGCTGCTTGTAATTTATTGTAATAAAAGGAGTTAAGGTTAAAAATTATGTTGATGTATATTGTTTTGATTTTTAAAAAAAATTCAAAACAGTTATTTTTCTAAAAAAAATACCTTGACAAGCATATACAAATAGTTATATACTGTGATAAGTTTAGCGTGTAAGGTGGTATGTATATAGGCTTGACGTTTTTATTACATAGAGAAATGAGTTTTTTTAAGCGAAAACCTGTTTTTTAAAGGAGGAATCATGATGAAAAGGAAGAATGTTATGAATAAAACACGCAGTTGTTGCGTCTGGCTTGTTTGTGTAACTTTTGCAATCGTCTTATGTTCACCGGTTTTTGCCGATGCCCCCAGAGGCTTTATCGGCGACACCGGAACTGGCTGGGGTACTACCAGTAAAGTGCAAGCAGGAGCAAGCGGCAATTTGTATGGGCGAGACCCAATAAACACCGTTGACGGCAGCGGAATTAGTGAAGATGGTTTAATACACAACACGGGTGTGTTTCCGCCGGCGTGGGGCGGGTATGGCGGTATGTGGTTGAGCAGTTCAACTCCTTCGGCGCATCCATACGTCAGGAACAATACCCAGTGGATTCGATTTGACCTTGATACGGTTCACAATTTAAGTCAGATGTGGATATGGAACTGGAATGATGCCACTTATCCACAGCAGGGTATGAAGCGTGTTAGAATCATTGCCAGTACTACCGATACGGAGGCCGGTTATCTGGCAGGTGATGCCAATCCTGTTTTTGACGGCAATATTCCCATGGCACCTGGTGGAGGCGGCGTTTCGGCTTTTGTCGTGGATTTTACCGGTATTCAGGCGCGTTACATCCTTATATATGTACCGGCAGAGGCAGGCAACGACTACAACTGGAGTAATGGCTTATATGGAGAAGTCGGTCTTAGCGAAGTAAGATTCTATCCTGACAATGCGTCAAGACACTTTATAGGCGATACAGGAAGCGGCTGGGATACAAGCAGTGCGGTAACGGCCTATCCTGCTTCCAATCACGCCGCATATCTGAATGGCGTATATACCGTCAACGGCTCCGGAATCAATGATGAAGGACTTGCGCACACCAGCGTTGCAGGCAATTTTATGTGGCTAAGCGCTGAAGCTCCCGCTGACTACCATCCGTATGTGGATGCTCATAGCTACTATGTAACGTATGCTTTTGACCATGCTTACTCGATAGATGAGATGTGGATATGGAATTATAATGAAGCAGGTGCATCATATCACGCTACCGGCGCTGGTATGAAACAAATCAGAGTTCTTGCAAGTCTTACTGATAATGAAGCAGGCTGGACTTATGCGAACGCTCATCCTGTTTTTGAGGGCATACTTCCCGAGGCGCCAGGAACGGACAACCACTCGGCTGATTTGAAAGTTGATTTAGGCGGCATCGAGGCTGCATATGTTTTGATTACAAGCGCTGTAGGTTCCAATAAGAACTGGTGTAATCCGGGTGATGCGTATGAATCCCGCAATGGCCTAAGCGAAATAAGATTCTATCGTAACCCGGCAGATTGTACCGAAGCGAAAGAATGGGGACTTAAGGCAACATCCGACCTGAACGGCGATTGTCGCGTCAATTTTGCGGACTTTGCCGAATTTGCGCAAAGTTGGATGCAATGTATGAACCCGCAGGATACAAATTGTTTATAAATGAGCATTAAAATTGATTATAAATCTTAAATATTTTAAGAATCAGGAGGAATAAAATGAGAAAAAGTATTCGAATCTTTGTATTCGCAGCATTTTGCGTAAGTTTGTTTGGCTGCCTGTCAGGTGCAGTTGCAGGTGTCAGCCCAAGGCCGGTGCCTATTAATTACTATGACCCCTGTACAGCGACCACTACTCCGTTTTATGCTTACGGCTGGTATGTTTATTACACCCATCCCCAGGCTGGCGGGTCTGACACTATTTTTACTTCCGGCGGCAACACAATGGTGGTAAGCGGAGGAACTACCGCAGAACTTATGCAGGTTCTCAACAATGCTCGAACTTTCGGCAAGAAAGTGGTTATTGCTTTTCAGGATTCTAATTTTTTCATTGGCGTTGACCCATGCACTCCCAGCACGTATGCTTATCTTGCGGGGTATATTAATGCCGTCAAGAATCATCCGGCTCTGTTAGGATATCTTTTGGGCGATGAAAATGAACGTAATTTTTCCGGGACGGCTCAAGATATAGTCAACAGCGCCTATGTTATCAATAATATCCTCGATGGGCATCATCAAGTTTGGCAGTTATTCGATAATTGGGATGGTGTAACGCAGATACCGTATATTGCCGGCACTTCGGTTTATAGCGATGCCATTTACCCAAATCACACGACCTCATACGAGCCTGCTGATGAGCCCAACTCGTTTTTGGATATGCAAAACTATCTGGGAGCGGCTTATGCAATGGGAGCCGGAGCTGTGGCGAATAACGCATCCTTTGCTCTTACGACCCAGGGGTTTGGTTTTGACAACGCGATACCGGGGACGGGTACAAATGGTGTTTGGCGGCTGCCTTCGCACAGAGAATATCGCTGGAATATATTTTCAGCTATTACGGCAGGCGGCTCTCGCGGCACGATAAACTGGCTGTTTGAGCCAATGTGGTATTTAGATGAGTATGAAGACCCCGGTTTCGGCTATTTTAGTACGGTTTGGATGCCAGAAATAGCAATGCCCGTTTTTAATGAGCAGGAAATGCTCGCCTATGGAATGGCAAACGGCTACAATGCTGGAACGGTCGATGCAAACTGGACGAGCAAAGCATCGGATAATTCCGGCGGCTGGACAAACTCGTATAGCAGAATTACGCAGTTGCTTGTTTATGATAATGCCCGCAACAAATACTTTCTAATAGTAACCAACAATGGGGCAGCCTCTCAAAATGTGCAGTTCACGATTTCAAATCTTTCAAAGGCTCCGGCGGATGTAAATGTCATTGTTTATGAAGAGTCTGACACCAGCGCTACTACACTAACAAATCTTGGCGGCGGCAGTTATCAACTAAGCGACACAGTGCCGGGCTTTGAAGTGATGATTTACCGCCTTAATGCTCAAAAGAGCAGGTTCTTTATCGGCGATAATGGAGAAAACTGGGATACCAGAAGCGGCGTAGTTGACAGCTCCGCGGATTCTGCACTTCAAGAACGGCTGACGGGTAATACCATTGACGGCAATGGTATCAGCGAAGATGGCCTGACGCACAATTCCTATGTCTTTGCTTCGCAAGGCGGGGGAATGTGGATTAGTGGTTCGACACCAGCCAGTCATCAATGGGTTACGGCGGGCACTCATTGGGTAGTGTATGTTTTTGATAAAACTTACTCTTTGGACGAGATGTGGATATGGAACTGGAATGACCATAATTACACATCGCAAGGTATGAAACAGGTAAGAATTCTTGCAAGTCTCACCGATGATGAGGCCGGCTGGACCTATGCCAATGCCCACCCTGTTTTTGAAGGCATAATTCCCAAAGCAGACGGCACAGACCTCAATCCGGTTAATTTGGTGGTGGACTTTGCCGGTCGTCAGGCAAAATATGTTCTGATTACCAGTGTTGCAGGCAGTGAGCATAACTGGAGCGGCGGAATGTATGCAGACGATGGTCTCAGCGAAGTACGGTTCTATTATCAGCCCGGATGTTCTGAAGCGATAGCGTCCGGTCTTGGTCTGGCTGCTGACCTGAATGGCGACTGCTATGTGAATTTCAAAGATGCTGCCGTTCTTGCAGATGAGTGGCTGCAATGCATACCAACGCAGGCGGTAAGTTGTAATTGAAGTAGAGTAAAAAATTAAATATGGCTAAGTGTTTGCGGGATATTGTGTTCCGCAACTAATGAAACTTTAACGGAGGTAAGAAAATGAAAAAGATTTGTGTTAGTTTGATTGTTGTGGTTAGTTTGTGTTCGCTGGTTTTGGCCGATGCTCCCAGAGGTTTTATCGGCGACACGGGAACCGGCTGGGACACTACCAGTAAAGTGCAAGCCTGGGCAAGCGGCAATTTGTATGGGCGAGATCCAATAAACACCGTTAATGGTACCGGAATCAGTGAAGATGGTTTGGTACACAACACCGGCGTGTTCCCGCCATCATGGGGCGGGTATGGCGGTATGTGGATGGACAATGGAACTCCCGCAGCATATCCATGGATAACATCAAATACCCAGTGGATTCGATTTGACCTCGACCAGGTTTATAGTTTGGATGAAATGTGGATATGGAACTGGAACGATGCGGGTTATCCACAGCAAGGTATGAAGCAAGTTAAAATCATTGTAAGCACTACTGATACTGAAGCTGGTTATCTTGCAGGCGATGCCGACCCGGTTTTTGACGGTATAATTCCCATGGCACCCGGCGGCACAGGCGTTGAGGCCTTTGTCGTGGATATGGGCGGTGTTGCGGCGCGTTATATTCTGATGTATATACCCACATCAGCGGGAACTGATCATAATTGGAGCAATGGCTTATATACGGAAGACGGTCTAAGCGAAGTGCGGTTCTATGTACCAGAGCCGGCTACTATGGTTATTTTGGGTCTTGGCAGTTTGCTCGCGATGAGACACCGAAGAAAATAATTTTGTAATTTTCCATGTATAAAAAAGGACTCGATTTTTTACGAGTCGAGTCCTTTTTTAGAAGTTTGAATAGTTATTTTGTTTTATAGGGCGGTGTCTGTGAAGAACACTAAATCTGTACATGGTTTCACGCTTGTTGAGCTTTTGGTAGTAATTTCGGTAATAGCGCTGCTGCTTGCTATTCTGATGCCAGCGCTTCAAAAGGCCAGACGGCAGGGTCAAAAGATAGTATGCCTTTCTAATTTACATCAGACATATTTTGCTTTTTCTATGTATGCTATGGATAACAAAGACTTCCTTCCTGGTAATTGGGAACAGACCGACTGGAAGGGATTAGTGTCGATGAATCGCTATTATGTTAGGTATGGTATTTATAACAATCACGGGCTGCTTTTTTCATATCTCGGCAAACGCCCGCATGTGTTATGGTGTGCTGCTGGACCTGTATATGCGTATGACCTGTGGCGACTGTATGCCAAGGATGACCGTTATGATTTGTACAGCCATTATAGTCTTCGTTCGCTGATTACCGCTGCCGACGCAGTTGATTCGCAAGTGAAAACCCCGTCCGATGTGAAAGACAAAAGTTTTATGAAAATGTCTTCAAGAAGGAAAGCCGCGAAGTCTGGTTTGTTAGCTGACACCTCAACCCAATTGAATTACTGGATGATGCCCGGCGTTCAGGAAAAATGCAGACAGGATCGTTACAAAAGACCTGATACCGCTTTTGCGGCTTGGCATTCGGATGTATATGACACCTTGTACTATGACGGACACGCCAAATCACTGCGATACAACGTAAAGATGTTTAATTCGAATGCTTCCGGCTTAATAAAGTCAGCCTATTGGCAGGCAGATAATACGTATTTCTGGGATTATGCCGATAACCAGTAATACAGGGGGGCTTCCCCGCTTTTCTGACTGTACCTGATTGTTCCTGCACGTTATAATCATTTCTTATGGCTTAATATTCTTAAGAGAGAAAAGAAAAGTCGTTGTCTAAAGGATGATGGATGATGCGAAAGATTAAAAAAGCCTTAATATTTATTATGCTGATGGCATCCGGTTTTGCGTCTGAAACCTATGCGGTCGCTATCGCTGCTGACAGCAGCGCAAAGGCGGTCATAGTTATTGGTAAGGACGCTAATGAGCCTGAATGTCACGCTGCCAACGAACTGGCCGGTTTCCTCAATCAGGTAACAGGGGCGAAATTCGAAATCACCAATGAAGCCTCCGCCAACAGCAGCAATCTGTTTGTTGGGTCACAAGCGGCAAAAATGGCAGACGCTAATTTTTCCACCGATGGTCTCGGCACGGATGGCATAATCATTAAGACCGTCGGAAATAATTTAATTTTAGCCGGCGGCAAGCCTCGTGGTACGCTGTATGCGGTTTATACTTTCTTGGAAGATTATGCAGGCTGTCACTGGTGGGCGCCGGGAGCCAGTACAATTCCCAACAAACCGACGCTGACTATAAAGGACATTAATATCCGTTATGTGCCAAAGTTAAATTGCAGGGATATTATTATGCCAAGCGCCTTCGACCCTGACTGGTCGGTGCGAAATAAACGCATAGGCATAGCTCCCGCTCCGCAATACCGCGCCGCTGCTCCTGCACGCGGCGGCTATCTCGAATTCTGGCCTGTCTTACATTCATTTTTTATAGTGCTTCCTCCTGCGAAATATTTTAAGGATTATCCGGAATGGTACAGTTTAATCAATGGTAAGCGTCAGGCTGAACCTGATATACACGCTTCGCTTTGTTTGACCAATCAAAAGATGCGTCGGCAATTTATAGCCAATCTCATCGCAGAGGTAAAAAGGATGCCAGATGTTACGTATGCTTATATTGGAAATCCTGACGATGCGGGTTATCCTTTTCGCTGTCAATGTGCCGAATGCTCATCAGCCGAGAAGACAGGCAGTTATACGGATTTATTTGTAGAGTTTACTAATGCCGTGGCTGAAGAATTTGAAAAGGCGTACCCTAATATCCCAATTGCTCTGGCTGCGTATCACTTTACCGCACCGCCAAAACACACCAGGCCAAGGCGCAATGTTGTGGTGCGATTGGATAACATATCGAACTCATTCAGCGTACCTGTTTATCATGAGCGGAATAAAGAGTTTTGTGAAGATTTTATCGGGTGGACTAAAATATCGCCCCAAATTCACATCTGGACTTATGTTGTGGATTTTACGTATGAGTTGGCGCCTTATCCTAACCTGCGTTCGTTTGGCCCGGACATTAAATACTATGTTGACCATGGTGTTTCAGGTATTACCGCAGAGGGCTGGAATTCTGGTTCTAACGGTGAAATGGGCGAGTTGCGGGCATGGCTGCTTGCAAAACTAATGTGGAATCCTTACCAGTCCGACGATGCTCTTATAAAAGAATTTACTGATGGTTATTACGGGTCGGCTGGTCAGCATATTCGTGCATATCTCGATGTGATACATAATGCTGTCGAAGCAAGCGGCGACTGGCTTGACCTTAGTTCATCGCCAACAGCGAGATTTCTTACTTTTCAAACGCTTAAAAAAAGCTGGTCTTATCTTATTGCCGCAGAAGATGCTGTTAAAGATGATAAAGAATTGCTTCGGCGGATTAAAATAACGCAGCTTCCTGTATTGTACACGTTTTTAGCCCGCTGGAACGAACTTCGCGACAAGGCAATATGCAGAGGCGATTTATGGCCAATGCAGGAGTCGCGAGAGGATGTTGTCAAATGCTTTACGCAAATTGTTCAGGAAAACAACATTAAAGACCACGACAACAGTACATACTTGCCGCTGGGAGTAAATTAAGGATAATCATTATTGAAAGGAAAAATGTTATGCTGACTCAAAAGAGTAGAATTGCGTTAATGATGGCTGTGATATTGGTACTTTGCTTCGGGCTTGTGTGTGTCAATGGGGCTGTTATCGCTACTGAAAGTGCCGCAAAGGCGGTTATAATTATTAGTAAGGATGCTAATGAGCCTGAATGTCACGCCGCCGACGAATTGGCTAATTTTCTTGGTCAGGTAACCGGTGCGAAATTTGAAATTGTGAACGAGGCTGTTTCCACCGCTGATAATATATTTGTCGGACCGGAAGCGGCGAAAATGGCAGACGCTAATTTTTCCGCCGATGGTCTCGGCACAGACGGCATAATTATTAAGACTGTTGGAAATAATTTAATTTTAGCCGGCGGCAAGCCTCGTGGTACGCTGTATGCGGTTTATACTTTTTTGGAAGATTATGTGGGTTGTCATTGGTGGTCTCCAGGGGCCAGCACAATTCCCAGCAAGCCGACGCTGGTCGTAGAGAAAATTGACATCCGTTATGTACCAAAGTTGAATTACCGCGATACCTGGCTGCCGACAGCTCTTGACCCTGATTGGTCGGTTCGTAACAAACGCATAGGTCAGTCGCCAGCTCGACACTTACGTGCCGCCGCTCCTTTGCGAGGTGGTTATATTGAGATTTGGCCTACTTTTCATTCTTTCTTTATAGCATTGCCTCCCGAAAAATATTTCAAGGAACATTCTGAATGGTACAGTTTGATAAATGGCAAACGGACAGCCGAACCTTCTACTCATGCTTCGCTGTGTTTAACCAATAAGGCAATGCGGCAGCAGTTTGCAGCGAATTTCACTGCGGAAGTTATTGCTGACTCAAAAAATGTTTCTGAATATGTTTCCCCTGTCGTCTTTGCGTCCATCGGATATCCTGATGACGACGGGTATCCTATTCGCTGTCAATGTGCCGATTGTGTTGCTGCCGAGACAGCCGGCAATCCTTCGGACGTGTTAATGGAGTTCACTAATTTTGTGGCTGAAGAATTCGAGAAAACCTGCCCCAATATCCCTGTCGCGTTTGGCGCTTATCACCACGTTCAGCCGCCGCCAAAACACGTTAAGCCCAGACATAACGTAATGGCGCGAGTGTGTAATATATCGAACTCGTTCAGCGTGCCTGCTTATGATGACAGGAACAAAGATTTTCGTGAGGATTTTATCGGGTGGACTAAAATGTCGCCCCAACTTCAAATTTACACTTATGTTGTGAATTTCACATACGAAATGCTGCCTCATCCTAACCTGCGTGCCTTTGGTCCGGACATCAGATACTATGTTGACAATGGTGTTTCGGGTATTTTTGCCGAAGGCTGGGGTTCGGGCACCGGTGGCTACGAGATGGCTGAATTGCGCGCATGGCTATTGGCCAAACTGATGTGGAATCCTTATCAGTCTGATGAGGCTCTCATAAAAGAATTCACAGATGGTTATTATGGAGCGGCCGGCGAACATATTTTAGCATATCTTAATGTAATGCATGATGCTGTCCGGGCAAGCGGTGATTGGCTTGGTCTTAGTTCGCCTCCCAATGCCAAATTTCTTTCTTTTACAACGCTTAACAAAGGCTGGGCGTATCTGAAAGCGGCGGAACAGGCTGTTCAGAATGATAAAGAATTGCTTGTGCGTGTGAAAGTCGCTCAACTGCCGGTGTTGTATACTTTTATGGTACGCTGGCAGGAATTTCGCGAAACAGCGACATGCAGAGGTATAGAATGGCCTATATCAGGTTCTATTCGTGATATTTACAATGGTTTTATGGAAGTTGTCGATAAAAATAATATTGGCTTGAGTTCGACAACCCAGGCTGATTTGGGAAAGGCTTTGGAAAATAAACCTGCTACTGTGCCAAGTCAGGCCATACCGAAGGCTGTGGATTTGCGGGGAGACCCAGAATTGACGATATTCCGAAGTTTGTGGCAGTCTTATGACCCTGTGGCTGATTTACCCATAGAAGCTAAATTTGCCACAGACCCCAGTGAAAAAGGCGAAAATGAGAAATGGCACGCTCTGACATTTGATGATAGTCAATGGAAAACCATCAAAGTCGATGAGTTCTGGGAGAATCAGGGGTATCCGGATTTTGACGGCACAGGCTGGTACAGAATCAGGTTTACTGTTCCGGAAAAAATACCTGCTGACAAAAAACTTTATCTTTCGTTCGGTAGATTAGATCAGGCAGGAAAAATCTGGCTGAACGGCGAATATGTGGCCGAGTATTCCGGCTCATGGGAAGCCAGATTTGAGATTGACATCACACAGTATTTAAAGAAAGGCAGTGAAAACCTGCTTACCGTAAAAGTTTTTGGCGGCGATGGTGTCGGCGGATTATGGGCACCTATTAAATTAATCGCACAGAAATGATTAAAGTCATAGTTGGGTTAAGTAATTTTTAAGGAATTTGAAAATGGCGATAGAAAATTTACCGCTTTATAAAACATTTTCACCGGAACAGATTAAAACATACAAGCCGTTCAGCGGAAAGCCCGATGAGTTTTCCACTAAAATCCGCGTATATCAGACGCCGTTTATGTATGATAACGTCGAGGCGGGAGATTTCTACGAAATCGACGCTATGAAAGGCATAGAATTCAAAGCCGATACCGGATTTTTAACGATAACTGAAGACAGACCCATAGTGGCTATTACGGTTGTTGGAAGCGGATGCGTTCCAAGAGGCTACAACATTGTCGAATGGTGGGAACAAGGCGAGAGCATTGACAACGTGGACAACAGGACGGTAAAGCGTCTGCGGGTTGACAATCTCAACGGCGTTCATCCGAGTATATGGATACACCTGTTGACCAAAATTGCTTTCGCGCGAAGCGCGAACTATGATGTCGTTTCTCCGGGAGACATCAGGGACGACTATGATATGCTGAAGAAGTTAAGCCTTGGATTTTATGATAACGTGCCTTTGGCGTTCTATGAAAACTCTGTACATTTCGCAGTCGGCCACAGTCCCGTAGTTACAGACCGGAAAAAGTTTGAGGCTCTCGGCCATTCGTTTCATTCCGTTCCTGGCAACAGTTCGCCGGTGTCTTATCCGAAAAAGATAACGATTCGCTGCGGCTGTAAAGAGACCGAAGACCCCGGCACTAAACTTGAGCGTTATCCCGGCGATTACGCCATAAGACTTGTGCAGGTTCATGTGATTGTCTAAGCAGGACTAATTGTTTAGAACAGAATGCTTATAGAAAGGCTGGTATATGAATTTTCATTGGATTGACTGGGCGGTGGTTTTTGCTGTTATGTTTTTTTTCGTTGCTTTGGCTTACACGACAAAAAAATACACGCAGTCAACGGCGGACTTTCTGGCGGCAAACCGGTGTGCGGGGCGGTACTTATTGACAATGGCGGAGGGCGTTTGCGGTCTTGGCGCCATATCTATTGTCGCGTTATGGCAGTTGACCTATAAATCAGGTTTTATTTCCAATTGCTGGGGCAATCTTGGCGTGCCGGTGAGCCTGATTATGGTGCTGACTGGATGGGTAATATATCGCTATCGTGAGACGCGCGTTTTAACGATGGCGCAGTTTTTCGAGATTCGATACAGTCGAAATTTCCGAATTTTCGCGGCAATAATATGTTGGCTTTCGGGTATAATCAACTTCGGCGTTTTCCCGGCTGTCGGCGCGAATTTCTTTATCAGTTATTGTGGTTTGCCGGAGCATTACCGGCTGGCAGGGCTTGTTTTGCCCACTTATCAGACTGTGATAATAATTCTGGTTGGTGTTGCGTTATATTCAACATTTATCGGCGGACAAATCGCTCTGCTGATTACGGATTTCTTCCAGTCGCTTTTTCTCAATGTCGTTCTGGCGGCGCTTCTTATCTTCCTGCTGATAAAATTTCCGCTCAATGATGTGTTTGACGGCATTATGATTGCTGAAAAAGGCAAGTCGATGGTTAACCCGTTTGATGCATGGCAGTCCGATTTTAATCCGTGGTATTTTATAATAGGCATTATCGCGGTTGTATTTAATCGTTTGTCATGGCAGGGGTCGCAGGGCTTTAACTGTTCGGCAAAATCGCCTCATGAGGCGAAGATGGCCGGCGTTCTCTCGAATTTCCGCTCCTGGATAATTACTTATGCGCTTGTCCTTCTTGTTCCGCTTGTCGGCTATATGATAATGCATCATCCGAAATACGCCGCTTATGCCGCCCAGGTATCTGAAATGCTCGCCCATATCAGCAACAAAGAGGTTTGCGACCAGATGCTTGTGCCGTTAACGATGACTCTTTATATGCCCGTTGGTCTGATGGGAGCTTTTGCCGCGGTGATGATAGCAGGCACTACCGCTACACACAATGTTTCTTTGCACTCATGGGGCAGCATATTTGTACAGGATATTATTTTGCCTTTACGCAAAAAACCATTTACCAACAGCCAGCATATTTTCGCGCTGCGGCTGTCGATTTTTTTCGTGGGCGTATTTGTTTGTCTGTTCAGCAGTTTCTTTCGTCAGACGCAGCACATTTTTTATTTTTTCGCGCTGACAGGAGCTATCTGGCTTGGCGGGATTGGCGCGGTTATTATCGGCGGACTTTATACAAAATGGGGCAGCACCGCAGGAGCTTATGCCGCTCTTATCAGCGGGTCGGTTCTTGCCACGACCGGTATGGTGTGTGACAATATGTGGATGAGCAGGTTTGGTAAAAATTTCTTCCTTAACGGCCAGGAGATATATTTCTTCGCGATGCTTGTCGCGGCGGGTCTTTATACTGTGTTTTCGCTGTTTGGCAGGCGGACGCATTTCAATCTGGACAAGATGCTTCATCGCGGCGAGTATGGGATTGCCGGCGAATCAATCCCTGTTCGTGAGAAAGTCAGCATTATTAAAACTGCTTTTGGCGTTACCGAAGAGTTCACAAAAGGCGATAAAATTATATACGCCATTGCGATATCGCAGTCGCTGGTGATGTTTCTGCTCTTTGTGGCGATGACTGCGATGGCTTATTTTATTGGTTTGACTGATAAACAATGGAGTCTGTTTCATTACTACAGTTTTTGGATTATGATGAGTGCTTCGTTTGTTGTTATAGCGTGGCTGTCAATCGGCGGCATCCGTGATACGATAAGCCTGTTCAGAGATTTGCGGGCAGTCAAACGGGACATAACTGACGACGGCAGAGTTACGAAGTAATGATTAAATAAATTAAAGTTTTAAAAATGGAGCTTAAAAAATGAAAACCGCGGTACTTGGCATAGGTGGTATGGGAAAGACTGTTATAGAGCATCTGTTAAAGAGCCCTTACATAGACGATATAGCAGCCTACGATATAAATCCTGTACAGATGGATGAGTTTAGCGGCCAGAAAAAGGTCCGAATGGTAAAAAACCTTAATGATATCCTTTCGGATAACCAGATAAAACTCGTTTTTGTTACTGCCGCCAACAATGCTCACAAAGCTCTTACTATTAGCTGTCTCAATATTCGCAAAGCCGTGATGTGCGAAAAACCGATAGCCAATACAATGTCTGATGCAGAAGAAATGGTATCCACTGCCGAACGGCTTGGAGTTTTCCTGCAAATCGGC
>Ga0209417_1003052_pt1 | contig 23590 bp, 13 predicted proteins | sample RifGroF2_FD_184002 | JGI IMG/M metagenome (GOLD analysis project Ga0209417, IMG submission 184002) | Groundwater microbial communities from Rifle, Colorado, USA - Groundwater F2 (SPAdes) (version 2) | ecosystem: Environmental > Aquatic > Deep subsurface > Groundwater | place: Rifle, Colorado... | reverse complement strand
TCAAACTTCACGAACTCCTGCCCAACAAATGGAAACCACTGGAGTATAATCAAATCTAAAAGAGATCCTCAATATGAAGATCTCTTTTTTTGTCTATAAAGGCGGGGCTCAATGAACGGTTACTAAAACTTTTAAAAAATATTTTATATGTGGCTCAATTTGTGCAAATTACAAAAACAACTGGCAGTTCGTGAGCTGCGGCAGCGGAACTGCCAGTTGTTTTTACAAAGGCCTGTTTTTTAGAATATTATACGTTAATTAGTTCCGATTCCTTTATCAATCGACAAAATCAGATAGCTGATCCTGTCTTTCGACTTTTCCGATTTGGCTCTCTTGAGGCATTTCTTAAGGTCTGCTCTTAGTTCGGTCAGATGCTGGTAGTAAAGGGGAGCAAGATTCTGGTTCGTCAGAAATTTCAGTGATATCAACGTTTCAAAACCAGATCTGTCCGATCCATCAGATGCCACATCAGAGGTCATCCAGCCAGAAGCATCTACTGTTGTTGCCAATACATCAGAAAGTGTCTCGTTAGGGAAACATCTATCTCTCAAATTTTTGTATGACAAATAGTTGTCATCCTCAACAAATTGAAAGGCAGCTTTGTTCTTTGCCTTGGCAGTAATCACATTCGGCAGATTCGAGCTGTTCAGCAATACCTGAGCTGTAGAAAACAGTGTTGAGATCTGAGCCTCTGTAGGGTCAAGTCCCTTCCTCATATTTTTAAGAGAGAAGTCTGTAAGGTCGGTTAACATCTCATCCAAAGTGTACGGATCGGCCGATTTATTCTGAGCAAATGCAACCATTGGTATTCTCCCGAAAACCAGCTTCAGCATATTGTTTGCCAGATAGTTCGAGAAAGACGGGTTCATCCCGGACATCATAATCAACTCTTTATTGTCTACCCACGCAAGATCTTCTGCCTGGTTGAGCATATAGAGCAGGCTCTCTTTCTGAATCTTCTTATCAACCGCCACATACGCAGGCATAGGGTCACCTTCGTAGTTTCTGTTTATTTCCAGACCACCTACGTTTACCATAAGGCTCCTGTAATAGTCGTAAAGCTTCAGGAATATAAAGTCTATGAAAAGTTCTCTGTATGATTCATCAGCATCGTCCTTGTTTACCCACTTGGTACTGTTGGCACTTATATACTTAAGCGTTTCTATACCATATTTGGCAGCCTTGATTTTGTCGTTACCCAAATCCTCAACAATGGAACGTGGGTCGAAATATGCACTCCCGTTTTGCTCCTTTCCGTAGAAATAGCGCGGGTCGGCAATTTTCTCAGTAATTATACCCTTAAGCAGAGGCACTTCCAGAGCCGGGGTCTTGGCAGCATACAACGGTTTATACAACCAGTTGATTGCATAATAGTCATACACACCCAATTTGTCGGCAGTAAGCTTGACACCCTTTTCTATGTCGCCCGGCTGGGCAATGTAGTTGTACTTTATCTGATCCATTACAGAAGATGTGATTCCCTCTTTGGCTGTAAATGCTGGTGACCTTAGTGAGTCTGTAGCCATCCATGAAGATGCAGCAAGGTTTGCAGTAAGTCCAAGGCAGAAGCCCATCTCCCTGGTCATAGCCAACTCTATTGAAGAACACATTAAATCTTCCGGTAATTCATAACCCCTCACACCTGGTTCAACCGCAGCAGTCTGATACAACCTCTCCCTTTGTAAAGTAACAGGAGAATCTCTGAAGAACAATATGGCCGCACTCAGGATCTCCCCTGTTCTTGGGTCGATATTTATGTGTCTTACAATGCCCCTCGAAGGGGTCTGCGCATATCGTACGCAATTGTAAGAAATATTGCTAGAACTGAATTCAGGATCCTGAGACTTTGTGGGATAGTCATATACTTTTATAACATTCTTAAACCCAATCTTTTCAAAAGCTGCGTTCCATTTCATCAACCCGCTTTTTATTGCACCCCTCCAGGCAGGAACAAACAAAGTGTCTATATAAAAGACAATCTGTTTCTTAGGTTCCGACAAACCTCCCAGTTTAAAGATATTCACATCCTTTGGCTCCAGCCTCCATCTGTTTGCAAAGTAATTCAATTGAGAACCCTGCTCCTTGCTGTCGAACTTCTCAAACTCGGTTACACCTGTACCAATGCGGTAGTCGGCATATCTTGGCCTGAACTTCACTTCTGGCAACAGACACAGCGTGGTTCTTAATTCAACTGTGAGATATTCAAGGCCTCCCGACTCCATTCCGAGAAAGTAGGTCTTGAAGGTATAGGTCATATTGCTAATAACAGAGACATTGTCTTCATAGGACTCAACATCCTTTAAGGCAGAAAGCTCCTTGCTAAAAGAAGAAACCTTCTGTATGAATCCGCCAAAAGATGCAGCGTTAAGGTTGCTGATATACTTGCTATCAGAAACAAAAAACGATGTTGCATCAAACACAACGGCAGAGCTGTCCCTGTTATACGCAATAATTGGTTTTGAAGTGAGAACCGATGGCAGTGAACTTTTATTTACTGCCTCTTGAATTCCCGTATCGTCTGAGTCCACCATCCTGGGAACAGAAACAAATCTAATCTGCACCAGAGAGTCTGTCTTTGTAAAACAGATATGCAATGGTCTGGATGCTCTTTGTCCCGCATAACTAAGGCTCATATTGCTTACGTTATCTATCATAGAGCTCATTAAAAAGCTCTTGCCAACCAATTTAACCGGCAGTTCAAAGTATATCTTGCCCTCAATATTGTGCAGTGTAATCACACCTACCGATGTCTTTACGTTCTTTTTCTTATTAAACAGTTTCTCGTACGGGGTAAGTTTCTTTGTAGTGTCGGCCTTGGCCTCATTCTTGACACTCTTAACTTTATTTTGGGCATTCAGTACAACAATGGTGCATGAACAAAAAATAAGAGTAGAAATAAGTATTTTCTTTATCATTTTCATTCTGTAGTTACTATTGTACTTTAAGAGAAGAATTTATTGTTTTGAGTAACAGGTCGTAATGCATCTTGTCTTCCTTGCTTACACCCGATCTTTTCATCGATTCCAACAGTTTTTTTGTTTTAACCACATACCTGTAGAAGTTGCTTTCTGTATTGAAAATAATACTGAATTTTGTAGAAGGCACACCATATCCTGCTGTTGGCATCGTTTCAGAGCCCGACTGAGGCATAAATTCATAGGCAGTCGTAGCCTGCATCTGTTTTAAGAATCTCCCCTGAGTATCCTCATTTTTAAGAATCTTGAACAAAGAGTTGTTTATTTCGGACGCACCTGCCCCACCCATTAGTTTGGCAGTGTTTCCCGAAGACAAAATCCCGTTCAGATACTCTGTCTGCATGAGTTTCTCAATAGAAGTCAGGTTCCTTTTCTTGATTGCCGGTTCCCAGATATAATTAAATACATCGTCGGAACATTCAAAAAAGTCGTAAGGATTGCTTGAAATTGAAGCCGACAACATTACTTTGGACGGTGCCGATATAACTGCCTTTGCCAAAACGGTTTGCAGCAGCTCTTTGGCAGAACCCATTATTGTCAGTTTCTTCATAAGAGCATCATTATCTAACCAGTCAATGTCCTTTATCTGAGCCATGATAAACTTAAGGGAAGCAATTTGCTTCTCCCTCTCGACACTCTCAAAAGGCACCTTGTTGTCCGAAACCTTTACCTCGTTAAGGTATATACCTCCAACCGAAGCAAATATGTGGTTTATATATCTTATGTACTGATATACAATTGCATCATAAATTTCTCCCCTGTATGAAAAGTCCTCGTCGTCCTTCCCTACCCAGTTGTCCAGATTGCTTATGAGGTATTTAAGGTTCTTGATACCATATTCCGATGCTTTAATTGCGTCGTCTCCCAAATCCTCAGTCTGCGACCTTGGGTCCATTGCGTATGAAAGTTGCTTTCCATATCTGTAAACCGGCTCCTTTATAGCTTCACTTACCATCTTCGACAATATCTCAGCCTCCTCGGCAGCACTCTTTGTTTCAGGATAGAGTGAATAGTTCCATTTTATAAGGAATCTGTCGTATTCACCGAATCTTGGCGGAGTAACCTTAACGCCCCTCTCCATGTCACCCGGCTGAGCAACGTAGTTGAACCTGGCATAATCCATTATTGATGTGGTTGTTCCAGTACTGTTTGTAAAAGAAGGAGAACGAAGGGAGTCTACCGGAATGACGTTAGAGGCGCTCATGTTATGCATGAAGCCAAGAGTGTGACCAACTTCGTGAGCTATCACATATCTTATTCCGTCACTCATTATATCTTCCGGAATTTCCTTTGTCTGGATTCTCTTATTCGACGGAGAGATCTGAACAAACATCCAGCTATTCAACAGCTTGATGATGTCATGATACACATAAACAGACGCATTGATAATCTCACCCGACCTTGGGTCTACCCAAGATGGACCCATTGCATTCTGAATACCAATAGGAGCATATCTTACACAAGAGTATTTAATATTGTCCGGATCAAATTCAGGGTCATCAAGAGGGAAATCAACAGCCTTTATGGCATTTTTGAACCCTACCTGTTCGAAAAGCTCGTTCCACTGTTCAACACCTTTTTTCACGAACGGTCTCCATTTTTCAGGAAAATTGTTGTCGATATAAAAAACGATAGGTGTTACAGGTTCTACAAGCTTCCCAGCCTTATAGGCCTCCATGTCCTTAGGAACAAGGTTCCATCTGTTTGCATAATAGATAGTTCTGGACGACTGCTCTTTCTCTCCAAAGAGGTATTTGCCGGTATTGAATACAGCAACTCTGTAGTCGGCATTCCTTGGTCTTACCGGCACCTCTTTTAATAAAACAATCGATCTGGAAGCAATTACGGTGAATGGCTCATCCTTTACTACCGTTTTGCTTGTCCTTTGGTCAGTTAAAGTATATGCGTAACTCAACGTACTTCTGACAACAATATTGTCGCTGAAGGCCTTTATCTCTCCAAGATATGACTTGTCCAGCTGAAAGGTCTCGGTTCTTTTATAGTTGTCAAACATTGTATACTGACTATACTGGTCGAACGGCGAAAGGTCCTTGTTGTCGCCGGCAAAAAAGCTTGTCATCTCAACAACCACAGCAGAGCTATCCTTTGAGTATGCCTCAACCTTCATGCTCTTCATGATTGAACCTATGTTACTGCTTTTTATAGCCTTTGCAATGTTGGAACTCATGTTGTCCGTTATAACGTCACAATTGATTCTTCTTAACTGTACGTTTTCCCCCGACTTTGTAAAAACTATATGGATTGGATCTGTCTTACCCCCCACAATTCCGTTTCCGTTATCACTTGTCTCTGTTGTTGTAGACGCCAGAAGCATCTCCTTGCCCAACATTTTGAGTGGTATCTCAAAGTAAAGCTTCTCCTTCATCTTGTGAAGTATAAACATGCCACTGGCGGTTTCATGTTTTTCTTTAAATAGTTTTTGAAAAGCATCGACAGAATCCTTCTTGGCTTTTGTCTCCTCTGCTTCTGTCTTTTTCTTTTCTTTTGTCTGCGGAGTTGCACCCGAAGCTGCAAAAACACCGCAGGCAAACATAATCAGGGTACTAAATACTAATATCTTTCTCATTAAAATTAAATTTTGTTACTGTCCTTGTATAGTAAAATCAAGAATTTTACCAAATCCTGAATATTTTTTTGCCAATGCGGAGTTCAGATCTCCTGTTCCCGGAGTTCCCTGAGGCACTACATAAACCTGGCCCTCATATTCACCCTTTTGTGTAGTAATTACAACTGCTTTTGTGTTCAATGCCAATACCGGTTCATAAATAGGACCACTTACTGTGTTATAGTCCTTTCTGTTGAGCCTGTACCTCCCCTGTACAAAAAGTTTTGCCTTTGTAATAGTCTCACCGGCAGGAGCAGAATATTTTTCGCTGTACGACACCACACCACCACCAAAATTGACAGCATAGATCTTTGTAGATGTTGCTACATACATTATCGGGTCAAATGCACAGAAGAAAATTGAAACGGCTGAATTGATTATTGGTGTCAATGCAGCAGGCATGTCTACTTTCAGTTTTGGAGCAGAAGGTATAGTATTATAATTGACGTCAGTATACGAGAAGGAGATGGCATATAACTCATAATTGCTTGTAGAATTATTCTTGAGCAACATCGCGGAGGTAACTCCATCAATGGATACATCTCCGGCTATCATTCTTCTGTCCGATAGGCCTGCTGGGTTAAACACGCCCTGAGTTGTGTATTCTGCACCTGTGGCAGGTGTTGTAAATGTCATTGCGATATCGTGGATCTTACCGGTAGTATTGTTATACCAGAAAGCATATGGTCCGGATCCTGAAGAGTTGTCAGCTACCATAATTGAATTGTCAACATAATTAACCCCCGATGCAGGTAGCGCAAATGCCGTAATTCCCTGGTTATTTGCAAACAGGTATGCTGTATTATTGGCTACCAGTACCCATGTTGCATTGTTGATTGTATAGAATGCCTGAGGGTCGAAAGTGGCAGTCTTGCCCGGGAAAATCTCCTGTGCACTCTTGTACTGTGAATAATTCTCGCAATCGAACATTCTGATATCTTTGTTCTGGAAAATCGTAGTAATGACATTTTTTGTAAGAATGGAACTAGGCTTGTGCAGGGTATAGGTAATGTTTTTAACAAGAGCCGGGAAAGAAGTTCCGGTAGTGCTTTTCCAGATATTGTATTTAATCTTCACTCCCCCGCTGTATGAGGTTGTAATGTCATTATCCATTATCAGAGAAAGGTCAGAGTTTATCCCGTCTTTTGTGTCGGCAATAACAATGCCCTCACGGAATGAGCTGCTTACATATATTGGCCAGCTCTTCTGATACTCCACCCCATGTTTTTCGTCTCTGGCTGTAAAGATGAGAGTGTATGAAGCAGATAATATCTTGTTCTTTATGGTCGTTTTCAATTCTTTATCAGTTCCAATCACTACCAGGTCAGTAGAACCCGGTGTCTGATTAATCTGCCATTTATAAGTCACATCTGTCGCACTTAGGGTTCTTCCTATTGTAACAGTGGGGTTGAAGGTCACGTCTTCCAGATATTCAACCCTCAGGATTGATGACATAGAAGGTGTTTCAATTACTATTTCGTCAATTTTGTTAGTATCGAGACCTGACTTGTCCGAAAAGCAGCTGTTGAACAGCAGAGCAGCCAGGGATAATACTATGAAATTATATGATTTTCTTTTCATGGTTATCTTAATTTAATGATTAGGGAATATAGACGGCTCCTGTTATTCTTGGCTGGATATCTTTTCCAATATCTATTCCGGCATTGTGTTTCAACCTCACTCCCCCGTTAGCTTCAGCGTAAGCATCCAGATAAGTTTTTAGCTTCTGTGCATACAAGTCTGTATAATAAACACCATAAATGGCGCTTGTTCCGGTATTAGGGTCGGCAAAGCCGCTTGTATAAGTTGGCCAATAGGTTATGGGCCATCCTAACGCGTCAAGTATAGCTTTGTGTGCATTTGGACTGTAGTAGGTAATTGCGGTGCTGGTTTTAGTAAGAGGAGTAAGCACTATGCAGTTGTATGTCCTTGTATAGGAAGAAGATGCCGGAAATTTGGCCAGCATGTTACTCCATGTTAGGATCCCTTTGCAGTATTCGTTGGAACCCACTTTTAGATCCTTGGAATCTTTCAGCTTCAGGCTCACCTTAACTGACGCATTATCCAAAGCAACATCTCTTGTAAGTTCGAATCTTATTCTTCCGTATTGCTTACCTGCCGGAATGAGGGCATCAACAATCTTATACTGAGTACTAAGAGCGGTTGTCTCCTCTGTAAGGATTTCATAAGAGACAACTCTGTCTACCTTGGCAGAGTCCCCGGATATTCTTATCGGGAAATCGACTATGTATTTATTCTGTGTGAGAGGAACACTTAAAAAGGATTCGTTTACATAATAAGTCTGATCGGTTGCATTGTATCCCTTATAGTCTTTACCATCACCTGCACCTGGGAAAACCACCCCACTGTCATTAGTGTCAAAAATCATTATATTATCCTTTTGGCATCCTGCTGAATAAAGGATAATCATTCCTAAAAGCAAAAATTTTATTTTGTTTTTCATAACTTTCTTTTTTATCATTATTGTTTTCTACCCATTTGCAACTCTGTAGAAGGATATGGGAGAACATATATTGCATCTGTTGCTGTCTGATTGTAGCCAGGAATAGTTTCCATTCCCAGACGTTTGTATAAAAAGAACATTGCACCTTCACAGTAGAACTCTTTTGTATACTCCTTTACAATTTCGTTCATAACCGAAGATGCATCGGAACTGGTCAGATCGGTTGTAATTCCTCGCTTTTGTCTTACTGTATTCAAAAGGGTAAGAGCTGCAGGAACATTAGGACTAGCCTGTTTAATGTAGCACTCAGCTGCAATGTAATATGCCTCCGGTATTCTCATTAAAGGGATATAGTTTTTAGTAATTTTATTGCTGATTGTTCCAAAATATTTAAGTGGAGTATAAGCATTGTTCCCATTAATAGTTACCGTGTTAGGTATAAATTGTTTTGAGAACCTATAGTCAGTGCTGCCTACTCCTGCTGCTTCATAAATACTTAAAATCCTGTCGTAGGAAACATATTGTGCCTTAATGTCGCTGGCAGCAATTATATCTAATTTGAAAAAGTCCGCAGTCCTTAGAGCTAAATTCTGGGTGTTGAGCGACATCAGATGTTCCGACTTCATTATTACGTCATCGGTAATGCTTGTACTTGTTGACCATGTTATAAGCCCTTTTGATTCAGCCTCAGTAACGACTTTATTAGCCAGAGTTAGTGCCTTTGCAATACTTGCACTGCTTCCTTCCCACATATACACTTTAGCAAGCAATAAGTTTGCAGCATAATAGTTGAATCTCTGCTGACGATTATTATAAAACCCGTCTATATTGATATCTGTATAAATCGATGATGGCTGAATCTTAGTGACAGGGTCTATCTCAAGCAGTGTTATTGCGTTGGTAAGGTCTGCAATTAGCAAATCCAAGGTTTCTTTGTAAGAACGCTGAGGAGTCATCTCTTTGCCAAGTGATGTTACATAAGGGACAGCAAATTTCGAAGTAAGATCTGTTCTTGAATTCAAATTTCCAAGGCCATATAGTCTCATAAGGTCAAAATGCATAAAGGCTCTGATGGACAACAATTCACCTTTTATTAACTGATAATTGATATTATCCAGAACATTTTTCTTAATCTCTATATATTTAAGAGCATTGTTTACATTGGCTATTACATTATATGCCTTCCCCCAAACACCGTTTATATAACGGATTGCATTGGACGAATTGTAATTAAAGACAGATATATTATAATCATTATTTGTTGATGCCTGTAGAGGCATATATTGACCTGCCATTAGTTCTATAGTAGACCATGATAATACGCGTCCATAGAGCGTGTCACTTGCCATTTCTATATAACAGCCAATTAAGACTTGCTGGAATCCATCAACGGAATTGAATTGTGCCTCTTCTCTGATTTGTGAAGGAGGAGTTACATCTAACCATGAACTGCAGGATGCAAAAACAAGGCTTAATGATAAAATTATTGTTTTTATGATATTTTTCTTCATAACACTCTATTTAAAAAGTAATTGATAATGAACAAGAAACAGTTCTTGCAAATGGGTAATTTAAGCCCCTCTCTGCTTGCACAGATGAAATGGTTACTACATCATTCATATATAGAGAGAATCTCATTCTTTGAATCCTCCAGTTTTCAATTACAGATCTTGGGAAATCATAATAGACCGATGCTGTTCCCCATGTCAGTTCATTTAAGTCCTGAACGAATCTGCTTGTTGCTCTTGTCATCTCCTGACGAGCGAGTGGGTCCCCTTCGTATTGGAAGGTGCCCAACCGTTTATACATTGCGAGTTGTCCCGGATATTGCCATCTGCCAGTTAGTACCCTTTTATCTACATTATTGTTGATGTCTATGTTTTCAACCCTGTCAACCAATGTCTGGTTATATATCTGTCCACCAACCTTATATCTGAATGTCGTGCTAAATCCAAATCCTTTGTATTCTGCTGTAAATCCAAAAAGACCTCGTGCCTTAGGTCTGGTGTCTCCAACAACAATCAGGTCTAGTGGGTCATATACATATGTCCTTGTCCCATCTTTCTTGACATAAATCTCCTGACCATTCATCGGGTCAATTCCTAGTGATTTTACAGCCCAGATTGCATTCATAGACATACCGTCCTGATACATGATAACCGGTTTATTGTTCCCTTTGTCGGCAGCTTCTTTCTCCTGAAGAGCATTATAAGTCTTCATACTCTCCGACAGTTTCATTATCTCATTTGTATTAGAGGCAACCGAGCCATAGATATTAAAAAATCCATTTTTATTTTGCCATAAATTGATATTTGCAGTAATCTCAAAACCCTTGTTTCTTACCAATCCCAGATTATCCTTTACCATATTAAACCCTACAGAAGGTGCGACAGAAACATCTGTTAACATGTTCTTTGTGTAGCCGTCATAATAATCCAACTTGAGTTTTAGTTTACTTATTTCTGCATCAATCCCAATATTATAATCTTGTCTCTGTTCCCATCTAAGTAGAGGATTTGGCATGTTTGCCAGGTATGCACCTGTAAATCCGTTGTAATTATAGTTAGTATAATATTTATATGTACCTACTGCATAACTTGTGTTGAAGTTCTGATTTCCTGTAACACCAACTGAACCCCTGATCTTAAACTGTTTGATTACTGTTGAATTTTTAAGGAAGCCTTCATTATGCAAGTTCCATCCAAGTCCCACACTCCAGTCTGTTGACCATCTATTGTCTTTTCCGTAAAGTGATGAGGCACCTAATCTGTAGGTCGCATCTACCAAATACTTATTGTCGTATGAATAGTTTACTGTAGATAGAAAACTCAATTCTCTGTTTAGAGAAGAGAGTCCCATTGGCCTTGTGCCCTCAGCATATTGGCGTGCAAATGTTATATCTGCAGTTTGATTATTAGGAAAACCTTCTGCATAGTTCACATAAGCTGAATACGTGCTTTCAGATGATAATGCTCCAATATATGCAGATATAAAATGTTTCTCTATTGTTCTTGAATAGGAAACATTTACGTCTCCCGAGAAGCTGCTGCTTTTACCATTATCGAGTCTGTAAGAACCTCGTCTCATCTTTAACTCTTCGCTCAACATATATGTGTATGTTGAATATTTAGAGTGGTTGGAAGGAAGAAACTCATCTGCATTGCTACGTTTTGCAGACACCCCAAAACGACCTGCCACTTTAATAAATTGAGTAGGCCTCAACTCAACATAAAAATTATTCTGAAAATCGAGGTAGCTAGAAGTGTTAGTTGTTCCAATAGTAGCATCAAACATCGGGTTTGCAGTATATGTCGTTGGTTCTGCCCATCTTAACAACATGCCGGTTACTGGGTCATTACTTCTCCAATATGGGTTCATTCTGGCATATACACCAAAGTCTCCCCACGGGCTTTCCTGACTGTTATTACTTACAGCAGTCATTATGTTTCTGAAAAGAATATTCTTATATCGATATGACATTTCGACATTGCCGGAAATGTTTTTTCTGTCTGAACCTTTCATTACTCCGGTAATAGTATTGTAAGTAAAATCGGCAATACCTTTTAAACTTTTACTATCACCTAACTCTATGTTGACATTGTGCTTGGAACCGATTCCAACTCTTAATGGTTTGGAAAGCCAATATGTATCTAGTCCCTCTTCTATTAATTTTTTTCTATCGTTATATAATTTATTGAGGGCCAATTGTACTTCAATAAAATTTGGACTACTGTATACTCCTTCTATCCTTTCAACTTCCAGTTTTTCTGCGGAGTTGGTAAGGTTATAACTAGTAAGATCAGGCATAGAAATATCTATACTTCCTGTATATGTAACCCTTTGCTCACTACCTGATAATTTTTTTGTTTCAATAACAACAACTCCGTTTGCTGCTTTTGATCCGTAAAGTGCTTTGGCAGATGCATCTTTTAGTATGGTTACACTCTCCACCCTGTTCATATCCATATCCATTACTCTCTCAATAGTTGTTTCAAAACCGTCAAGTATGAACAATGGAGTATTTGGAACATTCCCGTAATTTCCTTTTAACGAAATGCTTGTTGAGGCATCTGAAGGAAAACTAGAAGTACCCCTGAGTTCCATGCTTGGTAAAGCATTAGGATTAGATCCGTTGGTGATATTATCCATTATATATAAGGAAGGATCTAAGTTCTTCAGAGATTCAAAGACATTTTTGTTTCCGGTTCTCATCAGGTCTTTTGAGGAGATCGAAGTTACCGAACCTGTAAAGCTCTCCGCTCTTTTATTTACAATACCTGTAACAACTACCTCATCCAGAGAGAGTGTGTTTTCGGTTAGCATAACCGGATAGTTTGTTCTCTTGTCCAAAATGACTGTCACGTCATTCATGCCAATCATCCTGAAATTAAGGCTTGATGTAGTTTCAACCGGAACATCAATCGTAAACTCTCCTTTGATATCGGTATAGACTCCTTTGTTTGTTCCTACCACTGCAACAGTTACAAATGGCAGCGGGTCCTTATTCTTATCTGTCACCGTTCCGGAGATCGTTCTGAATCTCTTGTCGGCAACAACTTTTTGCTTTATTACAATTTGGTTGCCGGTGATCTCATACGACAGACTAGTTTTTTCAAAGACAACGTTAAGAACCTCTGTAAGCGTTTTGTTATTGGCATCAACGTTTATAAGTGGTGCGTTCTCAACCTGTGAGTCTTTATAGAAAAACTTATATGCTGTTCTGTTTTCAATCTCTTTAAAGAACTGCGTAATGGTAGCATCTTTAAGATTAAGAGTAATCCTCTCTTGCTGAGTAGCTCCTGAGAGCTTCCCGGAAAGAAGGAAGAAACATAATAACGGCAACAATAAAGGATGCCGCAAAACGAATAATTTCTTCATAGTTAGTTAGTTTAGTTATAAATAGCGTGGGTTATATATGAATTTATAGGGTTTGCTATTGGTCTTCGAGAATCAATTTACCGTCCTCTATTCTGTATTTTATGCTGGCACTTATCGATACAGCCTTTATTGCCGCCTCAATATCCTCTCTGTCGAATCGTCCATTGAATTTATCCTTGTTTGAAACGCCAGACCTGTCTACAATCTTGACACCATACCAAGATGAGAGGCTCTCTATAAGTTCTGTGAATGACTGACCGCGGACAATAAGAACGCCATCCTTCCACATTGTCATCAGCTTGGAATCCACGCTTTTGACCGTCATCTCCTTGGTCTCTCTCTGCAGGCTCATCTGCTCATCCGGACGAATAAGCTGTGTCCTTCCGTCGGCATGTACCTTTACCGACCCCTCCACCAGAATCACAGATGCGCTTGAGCCACTGTTCCTCGACTCAACGTCGAAAGATGTTCCCAGCACCTCAATATTCATATCAGCAGTATTTACAATGAACGGCACCTTCGATTTCTTAACCTCAAAATATGCACGTCCCACAAGAGTAACCTCCCGCTTGTCCTTGTCGAACCTTGCCGGATACTTCAAATATGAGTTTGATGTTAGGTAGACAACTGTCTGGTCGGAAAGCACCATGGTGACCCTCTCCCCGGAAGGGGTTGATACAGTGTTGTATACTTTCGCGGGCTGAATCTCCTGCATATTGATATTCTGGGCAATTTTGTCCTCAAGATTTGTTATTGTAGAAGTGGCATCCTTTATCCTCTTCACCTGCTTTCCGTTATTTAACTCTACTCTTATAGAATCCTTTGAATAGTTCAATGCGGTGAAATCCACATCTTTAACTGAAGAACCGTTGCCAATATTCACGAAATGGGAAATGCCCAGGAAGAGGACAAACGCAGCAGCGGCAGATAGCGAATATGTAATTCCCAGTCTTAATCTTTTTCTCTTTCTGGTTGTGCGCATATACGAGACGAACCTTCTCGGGTTATGCAGTTTTGCGTTTTCTGCTAAGTATGATTTATCGACAGAGACGTGCCACATCTCTTTAAATCTGTCGAAATAAACTTCATTGTGATAGTCTTTGATCCATTCGGAAAATTCGAGAATTTCTTCTTTGGTGGCAACCCCCTGTAGAATTTTGGCTAAAAGGATATCTGTCCCGGTGCGATCTGTTTCTTGCATCATTTTCATTTGTTCTATAGTTATGACGCAAAATAATCAAAACACCCTTAAGGTAAAATCAAAAGAATTAACAACCAATCCAATTTTTTCCTTAGCCTCCTGAGTGCTATTGACATTTGCGTCTCAACAGTCTTGACCGAAATATTAAGATCTTCAGCAACCTTAGGATATGTCAGACCGTTGATTTTGCATTTTATAAAGATTTCTCTGCACTTTTCGGGAAGCTCGTTAATTGCAGACAAAATTATTTTTCTGTTTTCGGAATCAATCATCTTAAGCTCCGCATGCGGATTCTGCACAATCCGGTTGAAGTGCAGGTCACCCAGCCCCAGCTCCACATACTTGGCATACTGCTTCTTTTTTCTGAGCAGGCTGATGCAATTGTTGTAAACCGATTTATAGAGATAGGAGTTAAGCGATTCGTTTATGTCGATGCTTTTGCGGTTGTCCCAGAACTTGCAAAACGTAAGATGCACCGTCTCCCTGGCCTCACCATTGTCGTTCAGGATTCTGTATGCATAAGAGCAAAGATGCAGATTATAATGGTTATACAATTCAGTAAAAGCCTCTTCGCTGCCACCCCTGAGATAAGCAACAAAATCCTTACTATTGATATCCAATGACATTTTTACCTAAGAACAAAACAAGAATAAATACTCCGAGCGGGTACAAGTGTAGTTATAATTTTTTTCTTAGACAACAGTCACCTTGCCACAGTTTTTGGCAAGTATTTGATAACCTGCAAAATGTAACCTCCATTTTTTGACTTGCCAAAAACTGTGGCTGGCATCAACTATTTACTCACTCAACAATCTGACAATTTCTTTTTCAAGCGCATCATCTTCGTGATATCCGACAATGTATTTTCTGACTATGCCCTTTTTATCTATCAGTACAGCATGGGGTATAGCTCCTACACCATAGAATATATCATTGAATGCCTCTTCGGAAATTCCAATCAGATAGTTGAAATTCTCCTTGTTTATGAATTCTTCAACAACTTTGGCTGACTGAGTACCATCCAACTTGGTAAGTCCGATAATTATCAGATTATCATTACGGTACTTGTCCTGGTATTTTCTTAGTGCAGGAAACATTTTTTTACATGGCACACACCACGTTGCCCAGAAATCAAGCAAGATAACCTTTCCGGTAGAATTATGAATACCTGCAAAATTGCCATTATACCATTTAGTCACCTTCAGTTCCGGGGCGGTTTTACCCAGAAGCGAATCGGGGAGCACAACCTTAGTAATCACTTCATTATCCAGACTCGCAGAAAAGGCCATGTTCATAAAATTGTATACCTCTACCCTCCCCTTTTTCCTTGCAAAAACAACATCTGCATACATGTCCCCATTAATGTTCCCAACAGCAAATTGTCCCGGGGTCAACGAAGTATCTGCAAAAACCTTCCATTTACCTGAATCGTACCTGTATATTCTGAAAAATCTGTTCCCGCTCGTAATTACTTCATTTTTACCATCCCCGTTCAGATCGGCAATCTCTATCTGAGAAACCTGATATTGACCTTTAATATCCTCTATAAGACTATAAGTACAATTCCCGTTTTTCTGATCAATGACAGCCAATCTGCTTCTGGCAATTTTTCCGTAATTCTGGTGCCAACCATCGCCCACATATATTTCATTCTTTCCGTCATTGTTACCATCGCCAATTCTTATAGCAGAATTGACCCCCCTGTATACATTAAGGTTAGTCTTCTTTTTTCCATCCAAAATATAAGCATCCCCCTCAGCTCCCAGAGTATCCCCGTAAACGCGGCCTACAGCCTGAATATTCTGGTTATTCCCAAAAACTACTCCAATGTCGCGGGCAGTTGCCATTCTTTCGACTGAACAGGCTCCTGGAATCCAGTTTCCTGACTCAACTGAAAGCACAACGGTTTCCACCATATATTTGGATTCAAAGTAGGAGGCAACAATTTCTTTCTTCCCATTATTGTCAATATCTGCAATATCAAGAAAGAGCGGCTGGGGCCTTGGAGATGGCTTTGAATAGATTTCAGAAACCTTCCATTTACCATTATCCAACGCTATAATGTACACTTTAACCTGTGAATCGGCATACTTTGACTTACCCGTGACAAGGGCAAGTTCATTTCTGCCGTCATTATCGGTATCACCTGTTTTCAGTTTCAACACCTCGTTGTCAAATGTATGGGTAAACAGAAGCTTTGCTGAGTCATTAACTATAGAGTATATAAACAGGTTGGAGTCTCTTCCTAAAATCAACTCATCCTGGCTGGAGCCATACAAGTTTCCAATTGCAACAACTTGTGCGTTCTCAACTAAACCATTAACAACAATTCTCTTAACCGAACTATCCTGCTTAGAAAAACCCGACACACTACAGATATTGAATAATAGCAACAGTACAAAAAATATATTTATCCTTTTCATGAGATTTTGATTAGTTATCAATCATACGGATTTTGTACAAGTTGTCCATTACTCAGTTGAATGTCAATGCTAGGAATCGGCCATGCGAATCTTTTGTCATTCGGAGCCAGAGTATAGGTTTTTGGAGTATTGACATCGGTTATTATACCATCGAACTGGAAAAAGTCACGAGTGATTGTAACTTTATCAACCAGATTGGCAGGGTCGGAGTTAATCCTTTTGATATCATACCAACGAAGAGTAAAAGGAAACTCTCTCCTTCTCTCGTCAATTACATACTGAGTCGCAATCTTATTGGTAGACAGATCTGAAGCTTTAAGATCTACATATGTACCGGTCTTATACCGACGGCTCCTTACAATGTTTAAATCTTGAACCGCCCCCGCTATATCTCCCTTCCTGGCCTTACATTCGGCTCTTATAAGATACATTTCTGCAGTTGTAGGTCCGCTGAGTATGCCTATTGAACCAAATTGCTGATATGCCGACCATCCCGGAACAGAAGCACGGTTGTAAGAGTAATTCTCCACAAAAAAAGCATAATACCGGAAATCATTAACCTTGTCATAAAGATTCATAAGGCCATCGCTGGGAACCGCATTTTGAGTATGGTTGTACAAAATCCGCGCAAAATAAAACTCCCCGAATTTATAATCTGTACTTGCATTCGGAGCAAAATAGGTTCCCCCGCCCGAAGAATAAGTACGCATAGTAGGTGTAAAATACGGTTGGTAATCTACCATTGTAGAATGGGCCGTCAGCGCAAGATTGGCATATTGACTAGCCTTGTCGTAATCATGAAGGTACAGGTAGTACCTGGCCGCAAATGCCTGAACACCGGGCAAACTAATCCGCCACAGCTTATTAATGTCTCTTGGCTCAGTTGTTTTTAATGCAATGGTTAATTCATCTTCTATGAATTTCATTGTCTCTTCAAGACTCTTTCTGGTAATATCTTCGTCATATACTAAAGTCCTCTTTAAAGGAAGACCCAATGCCGATTTGTTTTCCTGTGAATATGGGAGACAAAAGAGAGAGACAAGTTGAAAATATTCGTAAGCTCTTAAAAAGTGTGCATCTGCCGAAAGCCTCGTTTTGACTGCCTCGGACCCTTCAACATCATCAATAGAAGCCAGAATGGTGTTTGCATAAGCAATCTTTAAAAACTGCATCTCCCAGTAATAAGTTTGTAAAGCACAAAGTTCCGGGAACCAAAGAATATATTGAAGCTGAGTGTCAAACCTGCTTGGTCTTGCCAGATAATAACCTTTAAAAAGTCCAAAGTTATCAGTCGCTAAAACCACTTCACGGCTTCGGTCAAAAAAGACATTGTAGTTATTAAGAAGCATATCAAGAGCCTCTACCGTTTTAATCTCAAGATTGTTTTTCTTTTCAGGTGGCTCATCAAGGAATTTCTCGCAGCTTATGAAAATTGCTGCCATTAATAATAATATAGCCGGAGTAAAAATATTTCTTTTCATATTGATTCTTATTGTATTTCGTTAAAAGACTTCACTAAAACTCAAATGACAATCCAAAAGTGTAAATTCTGGCTGGTTTGATTAATGTAGTTGCTGCTGCTGAGCTACTATTCAGGATATACAACGGGTCCAACCCCTTTTTATTTGCAGTCCATAAAAGCCCGACATTCCTTACCTGGCAATAAAGCTTAATATCTGAAAAACCAATTGTTGAGATAAGTTTGGCAGGCAGGTTGTATGAAAGATTTATCTCCTGCAATCTTATATTGGAAGCATTCTCAATGGTTGTGTTAAGATATTGCGCGTAACCACCCCATGCGAGAAGGTTAGTCTCGGTGTTTGAAGGCATTGTAGGAATATCCTTAGATATATTGTCTAACACCCCTTTTACATCTTTATGTAAAGTTGATGTTACTTTGGAATTAGTCAGAATAGGGTAATCAAAAGTAGGTCTTCTGAAAATATGTCCGAACTCTCCGGTTAAGTAAACCGATAAGTTAAAACCATAGGCAGAAATAGTGTTTTGCCATCCTATCATTGTTGTTGGCTGAGTACTGCCGGAATAAATCATATATTGCCTATGATCATTTGTGCTGGGGGCAACATTGTTAAACGTCCATGTATTCTCTCCGATCCCTTGCATATACGGTAAGTTCTCTGTATTCATCCCAAGATACTTATATGAATATATCGCTCCAACCGGCTGACCCTCTTCAAAATGAGGAGTCTTTATGCTGCTGGCGCTATAACTGACACGCTTCAGGCTTAGAACCTCGCTTTTATTATATGTAAAGTTTAGCCTGGTCAGCCATGATAACCACGAACTCTTTGGTAAAAAATCGTAGTTGACACTCAATTCAACTCCCCTGTTTAATATCTCTGCAGTATTGAACTCCTGTAATGTTGTTCCGGTAAGACGAGGCAAATCAATTTCACCTACAATGTCTACTCCATGTTTGTTATATAATTCTATAGTGCCGGAAATCTTTGGCGAGCGTAATACAAAATCAACACCAAGGTTGGCAATTTTTGTCCTTTCCCAAGTGAGAGTCGGGTTGCCATAATCGTTTATAGTTGCATATTCTGCACCGGTTGGAGGATAAACACCCATCATAGAAACAAGTGGCACAAACGACGTGGTAGTTACAACGTTTCCTGTGTGACCGTATGAGAACCTTAAGTTCAATCTGTCAAAGACATTTGTCTGCTTTATAAAATCCTCTTTATCTGCTTTCCAGTTAACACCCACAGACCAGAATGGTGCATATCGGTATTTAGGATCTTTTACAATTAAGTTTGATGCATCAATACGAAAGCTCCCTGTCAACGAATATTTCTGGTTATATGTATAGGCGCCATTGCCTAGCACTGAGAAAAACCGGTCATCGGTATACCTCATATTTGCATCCATCCCATTCATTGTATATGTGGTTGCTCCCCAATAAGAGTGTATCGGATAATATATTTCGGGAACCTGGCTGGTGAGCAAGTCAGGATCGTAACCATATACTGTAGGAGAACCATACGATTCATTAACCTTAGACGATATCTCGGAAAAAAGGCCGGCTGTTATCTGATGTTTGCCGAATTCCTGATTATATTTTAACTGGTTGCCAAAATTAAACGCACTTGTATTGCCATAACTCTTAAGGAGTTGACCTCCATCAGGAACATACCGTTTCAATATTTTCTTATTAGGTTCATCATAATCGACCCATTTATTTATCTGGTCTCTTACATAATAAGAATCTTCGCTATAGTAGCTGCTGTTTTCTGTCTTATACTGTTCATATTGGAACTTGGTTTCATATGTCAATCCTTTTATTAGCTTAAAGGTCAACGATGATTGTAAGCGTAGAATATTCTGTTTTGACAAAATCTCACGGTTTCTGATCTCTCGCAGCAGATTGTAGTTCCAGTCTTTAGGGAAAATTCCGTCTACAGCATCAACAAATTCCTGATAATGGGAACCAACCATTACAGCATCGTCTCCACTATCATCAACAAGTCTTTCATAGGGCGACATGCTCTTAATGTCCGACAAAGAAGCTCCGCTGTTATTGCTGCGTGAGAACCTTGTCATTATGCTGAAATTGAAGTCCAACCACGGAGTAACATTATATATGTTGCGAAAGTTTGTCAATATATCTCTATTACTATTGTCTTTAAAGTTTGACTGATCCTGGGTGTAACGAATATTAAAGATATATTGGTTTTTCTCTGACGTTCCGTTAACAGACACATCATAATTCTGAGTGATAGGGTTTTGGATTATATACTTGTATACATCATCCTTATAGTCTGTCTGTTCAAGTGCCGACCATTTCTGGTTAAATTCGGACTGTGAAATTCTGCCAAGATCTCTCATATTAAGCAGAGTTATACCAAGTGTTACGGGATTGTTGTTCCCGTCTACATCTCTGGAAATAGAAAACGACGGCCAAGTCTTGTCATAATCCCAAAGATATCTTTCCCACCGTAATGCATCGGCAGATGAGGCAATCGGATTGGCATAAGCCAGATCCATCTTGTCCTGTATGCTTAAAAATGAGTTGAATTTAACATGCAATCCCTTTTTTGCTCTTTTGGTAGTAATTACAATGACACCATTTGATGAACGGGCACCCCAGATAGAGGCTGCAGAAGCATCTTTTAGTACGTGAACAGTCTCAATATCATTTGGATTGATACTATTCAGCCCATCCTCTACTGCAAATCCATCAACAACAACAAGCGGGTTTGAAATCCCCATGGTCATTGTACCTATTCCCCTTATTGTAAATTTTTCTGAGCCCCCTTCTCCATATACCCTGAGCCCTGTAAACATTCCATCCATCGCAGATGCGAGGTTAATAGATGGACGGCTTTGTATCTCACTGGCATTCATTATGCTCACCGCACCTGCAGCCCGGTCTTTCGAAATGGACTGATAACCTGTCACTACAACATTCTGAAGAAGTACATTCTCATTCGTCATTTCAACATTATAAACGACTCCTGTTCCAATAATCACTATCTCCTTGGCTGTCATTCCAATTGACGTGAAACGCAATCTGTCACCATTGCTTACCTCTATGGTGTAATCACCGTAGTTGTCGGAATAAGAGCCTTTTTTAGACATAAGATTAAAAATGGAGACTCCGGGCAGAGGTAGTTGAGAATCATCCAATATTCTACCTCTAATCGTGATCTTTTCCTGTTTTTTTATCTCCTGGGTAGAGCTTCCCTTGTTCGGATTACCGGGAACTATCTCTTTTGGAGCAAGCGTTACCTGCTTTTTATTAATTTTAAATGATATCCCTCGTTGAGAAAATAACAGATTAAACAATTTTTCAATCGGTTCTCCGGACGCTGAATAACTAATGCTTATTCTATCATTAATAGCTGTTAATGCGTTTGAATAAACAAAGTCGTAACCAGTCTGCCGGCTGACTTCATTGATAACTGTCTTTAGAGGGGTCTCCTTGAAGTTAATGTTTATCTTTTGTGCCGATACCTCATTACAAAAGAAAAGGAAGAACGCTACAAAAGGCAAAAGCCTTACTAAAGCTTTTGGTACAGTTTTACTGTTCATAATTTTAATGTTTTGGGTTTGTTTGTAAAACAATATCAACGATAATTACCCTAACAAAAAAATACACTTTATCTTCTCATTAAGATAACTTTATTACTGTCTACAGTGTAATCTACAAGAGAACAATATTTTATCATTTCCATGATTTGCACAATTGACTCAGATCTGAACTTTGCCGTAATATCAAATTTATATACTGACTGGTCTTTTACAATGAATTGCGTCCCATGCCATCTTTCAAGAATCTTTAGAACCTCCGACATTGGTGTCGATTCAAATATAATTTTCCCGTTCTTCCAGGCTACTTGCTTTTCTGCATTAACCGGCTTTAAATGGACAGGAGTTTGTCTTTCTCTTATTATGCAGGTTTCTAACGGCTTTAATTTTGTTATAACCTCCCCGGAGTTAGTCGTCCCCCTCTTGCCAGATGCCGACACAACATTTATTGAACCGGAATATAGTGTCATCTGAGCCTCAGAATCATTGTCGTATGAACGAATATTAAATTTTGTGCCAAGCACTTCAATCTTAAAGTTCTTGTTAGTTGTTATTATCATGGGTCTTAAAGAGTCTCTGGTAACATCAAAATAAGCCTCGCCGGAAAACGCAATCTCCCTTATATCCGATTCAAATTTGTCGGGAAAGGTAATTTTTGAATCTGAATTTAACCACACTTTGGAACCGTCCGGTAATGTAATGCGGGCCTTAACCCCTTTTTCGGTATATATTTCGTGCTTATTTTCTGAACGTAATTCAGACAGCCTTACAGGAATTACTTGTCCTGCTTCTCTTAGTTTTGCACTGTTATTAATCAGAAACAGATTTAAAGAGATTGACATGAGTATAAATATGGCTGCAGCATACGGTAGATACCTTCTTATACCGTTAAAGCTGAATTTCTTCTTTGTTGTGAGCAAATTTTTCTTTGTTGTGAGCGATTGTATCTCTCTAAGCTCTTCCGGTGTGGCCTTTTCGTCTGAAATATTCTGCGATATCCATAGATTATTTAGAAGCAGAAAATATTTCTTATTCTCCGGATCTCTCTCTATCCACTCAAATATCTCGCTTTCCTCCGCTTTTGAAACCTCTCCCTTAATGTACTTTAATAGTAGTTCTTTCTTCATATTAATATATCCCTGTATTAAAACAACTCTGCTGATAAATACCCTAACAATATTGGCAAATAGTCTTTGAGAATTTTTCTTAAAACTCTCAATGCATACATTATTCTGTATTCAACTGTTTTTATTGAAATATTTTGAATTCCTGCAATTTCCTCGTATGTGAGGTTCCTAAAACGGCTCTGACAGAACGTAGATCTAACCGTTTCAGGCATTTTTAGCAATGCTTCATTAAGTAAATGTTCTACCTCGTTTCCATAAAGAACATTAATTGTTGAATCTTTTAATGAGTCATAATTGAGCGATTCGCGATTATGATTGAATCCATATTCCGAATAACAATGTTGTACTTTATCTCTTTTTAAAATATTCAGACACCTGTTCTTAGCCAGAATAAACAGATATGGAAGCAGTTCATCGCTAAAATTCAAATTCTCCCTGTTGTTCCAAACAGCTTCAAAAACCTCCTGAGCAACGCTTTTTGACAGGTCATCGTCTCTGAGGTAATTTCTGCAAAAAGATCTGATCTTGTGATAATATGAGAGATATATCTCCTCAAAAGCTGAGGCAGAATTGTTCTTCTCATTATCTTTTTGTTTAACTATCATTATTAGGGTACTAATTTACAAAAAAATTCGAACTGCCAGTTGTTTTAACATATGTCTGAATATCTGTAGTTTACAAATGATTTTTCTTATGCATTCAAGTAACCGTTCATTGGGCCCCGCCTTTTATAGACAAAAAAGAGATCTTCATATTGAGGATCTCTTTTAGATTTGATTATACTCCAGTGGTTTCCATTTGTTGGGCAGGAGTTCGTGAAGTTTGAGATGGTTGTGATCCATTA
>Ga0209417_1003051_pt1 | contig 23606 bp, 15 predicted proteins | sample RifGroF2_FD_184002 | JGI IMG/M metagenome (GOLD analysis project Ga0209417, IMG submission 184002) | Groundwater microbial communities from Rifle, Colorado, USA - Groundwater F2 (SPAdes) (version 2) | ecosystem: Environmental > Aquatic > Deep subsurface > Groundwater | place: Rifle, Colorado... | reverse complement strand
TTCACTTGTAGCTGGTGTATATCTGGACAGATTTCCAAAGAAAAAAATAATCATGGTCACTCAGACAGTTTCCATGGTGCTCGCCCTTCTTATGACGATCCTTGTTTTTACAGAGGTCGTTCAGTTCTGGCATATAGCTGTCATTGTAGTGATCCTGGGATTCGTAAATACGCTTGACATGCCGACAAGGCAGTCATTCATGATCGAGCTGGTGGGAAAAACCCATCTTACAAGCGCGATAGCACTCAACTCAGTCACTTTCAATCTTGCTCGTATAGTCGGTCCTGCAGTAGGCGGTATTCTGATCGCCAATTTCGGCATAGCTTTCTGCTTCCTGTTCAACGCTGTGTCCTTTATGGCTGTGATAGTCAGCGTATATATGATAAAAAACCTGAAAATACGCACAGATGAAAATATTGTCGTTAGAAAAACCGTCCTGAAAGAGATCAAGGAAGGACTCAGCTACATTCGAAGCAAAGCCATCCTGTTCAGGCCTCTGCTTTTTGTCGCGATAGTTTCCACCTTCGCGATCAACTTCAATGTGATAATTCCTGTTTTCGCGAAAACCGTTTTAAAAACGGAAGCCCAGGGTTTCGGGTTCCTTCTGTCCGCGCTTGGGTTAGGATCGGTCATCGGTGCTTTGAGCGTAGCGATATACTCGCATAAGCTGAATCAGAAATTCCTTATAGCGGTAATGCCATTTTCAATAAGTATTGCAATGATCCTTATCGGATCATCGTCCCATTTCTATATAGCCTCTTCTTTCCTTATCCTTCTGGGAATATCCAACATTATGTTCTTTACTTCAGTAAATTCGACACTTCAGCTAAATTCAGAACCCCAGTTCAGAGGAAGGGTAATGAGCGTCTATACGATGGTTTTCGGAGGAGTGACACCGATCGGAAATCTGTTCGCAGGGTCAGTTTCGGGAGCCTGGGGAGGCAGAGCGGGATTTATAGTCAGTGCCGGTGTGGTTATAGTTCTGATAGGTCTCTGCTGGATATTTATGAGAAGCAAAAAACAAACTGCCCTATGTACCGATTAGAACATTTTCTATTAATTTCATTCTTGACTTATCGTGCTTTAATTATTTATAATTAGTAATAGTTTTATAAACGGGAGGGATCAATGAAAACCGGTAACATTCTGTCAGTATCAATGATCTTAATATTAGCTGTAATAATATCGGGATGCTCATCAGAAAATAAGCTTCTGAGGGAAAAATTCATTTCCGGAGGCTATAAAATGATTGTATGTCCCGTTCACCTGCTGGACAGGCAATCAAGCATTTACGACGGATCTCTTTCAAAGAAAATAGTCGATTATATGAATGAAAGAAAATATGCCGACGCAAGTCAGACAGAGCTTTGTCCTCCGCCAAACATTAACTGGCAGGGTGACCAGGCCGTCATGGTTGACAACAGTATAGAATTGTTTAAACAGTTCATCGTTATGAACAGGGTTCCCGTGAAAACATTCGTATTCTATGCTGAATTTCTTAGAGGTGGAAAAGACAACAGGGTGGTTGGAGTGCATTACTATCTGCTTAACAGCAAAGGCGAGATAGCGATGAGGGGAATTCTGAACTCGCATTCAAAGGAGTTTAAAGAAATAAAACCTGCTACAAATGAAGAATGCCTGAGAGTGATGATCGATTCATTCGAAAGTAAGATGATGGAATAAAAAAAGGGGTCGCGCGACCCCTTTTCAATTATTTTTTATAGAACTTTTTTATCGTATCTGAAATGTAATCGATCTCCGCGTTGGTTATATGAGGGTGCATCGGCAGCGATATTATGCCTTCCGCCACTTTTTCAGATATCGGGAACGAGCCTTTTCCAAGCTTAAGACCTTTAAAAGCGACCTGAAGATGTAACGGTATCGGATAATGTATCGCATTCGGGATCTTATTTTCGTTCAGGAATTTCTGAAGAGCGTCTCTTTTTTTGACCCGGATCGAGAACTGGTGATAAATATGATAGCTGTTTTTATGCTCAAAAGGCACAACGGCTACATCACACAGGTTCTTTTTGTACCTTAGAGCAGCTTTTCGCCTCTTCTCATTCCATTTGTCCAGAAAATCAAGTTTGATGTTTAATATTGCAGCCTGAATCGCATCCAGCCTTGAGTTGACGCCTACCACCTGATGCTTGTATCTCTCATTCTGGCCGTGATTTGCTATCATTCTTAGCTTAGCGGCGAGTTCATCGCTGTTGGTGAGCATAAGACCGCCGTCTCCGGCTGCGCCCAAGTTTTTAGCGGGATAAAAACTTACCGTAGCTATATCAGACATCGAACCGAGCATTCTGTCCTTATACTTTGCTCCGAATCCCTGCGCATTGTCCTCGATCACGAACAGGTTGTGTTTCTTAGCGATCTTATTTATCTTATCCATATCAGCAGCCTGTCCGTAAAGATGGACCGGGATTATAGCTTTTGATTTTTTCGTTATTACCGATTCGATCTTATCAGGATCGATATTGTAGGTATCCGGCATAATATCAACGAATACAGGTTTAAGGCCCAATATCTGGATCGTTTCTGCTGTAGCTATGAATGTGAAAGGAGTGGTGATAACTTCATCTCCCTTTTTCAATCCGAGAGCCATCATCGCGATCTGCAGCGCATCTGTCCCGTTTGCACATCCGATAGAATGTTTTACGCCTATATAAGTTTTTGTTTTTTCTTCAAAAGCCTTCACCTCAGGTCCGCCGATATAGTATCCGCCGGAGAGAACTTCTATCACTTTAGGTTCAACGCGTGATTTTATCTCATCGTACTGCTTCTTCATATCAACCATCTGAATATTCATTTTATTCTTCCTCTTCCTGACCTTTACTTGCTTCGTATTTCTCAACGATCTTCTGCTGAACTTCGCGCGGGACCACTTCATAATGGCTGAATTCCTGCTCAAACCATCCTTTTCCCTGCGTCATGGTTTTTAAAGTCGTTGCGTATCTGTACATTTCGCTTAAAGGTACTTTAGCCGTAATTACCTGTTTTCCGGCTTTTGATTCCATACCTTCCGGTCTGCCTCTTTTTGTGGATATGTCGCCCATGATGTCGCCTGTATATTCTTCAGGTACCGATATTTTGAATGTATAGATCGGTTCAAGCAGGATGGGATTGGCTTTTTTGAAAAGTTCTTTAAAGCAGGTTCTCGATGCTATCTTGAAAGCCATCTCTGATGAATCCACATCATGGAATTTTCCGAAGAACAGCTCTACTTCAAGATCGACTACCAAAGAACCGGAAATAACCCCGGTCACCAGGGTCTCATTGACGCCCTTTTCAACTGCCGGTATAAATCTGGCAGGTATAGATCCGCCTGTGATGGCATCAACGAAATTATAGCCCTCGCCTCTTCCTTTCGGACGCACTTTCATGTGGACTTCGCCGAACTGGCCTTTTCCGCCGGACTGTTTCTTGTGCCTGTATGAACCTTCAGCGTTGGCGGTAATAGTTTCCCTGTAAGGTATTTTAGGCTCGGCAACTTCGATCTCTATACTGAATCTTTCTCTTAATTTTTCGATCATGGTCTCGATGTGTTTCTGACCCTGTCCGTGAATTATGGTCTGATGCAGTTCAGGCTCGATAGTATATCCGAAAGTCGGATCTTCATTTGAAAGTGACGCCAGAGCCTGACCGATCCTTGCGTCGTCTTTTTTATCTTTTGTACGGACAGCTTCCCAGACAAGCGGTTTTGGGATTTCTATCGGTTTTATAACATAGTTCAGTGATTTGTCGGTAAGCGTGTCGTTGGTTTTTGTATATTTCAGCTTTACAACAGCTCCAATATCACCGGCAAATATTTCAGGTACCTCATGCCTGGTTTTTCCGGTAACGATATTGAGCAGTCCTACTCTTTCAACATTATCACCGTTTTTGATGTCCGTTCCCGACGAAAGTTTTCCTGAAAGTATTTTAAAAAAAGTCATGTCTCCGACATGAGATTCTGCAACTGTCTTAAAAACAAATGCGCTGAAAGGTTTAGTTTCGTCTGTTGACATTTCTTCTGTCAGAGTTTTTTCCATAACTGTGGTCTTAACATCGGCAGGGGAGAGGAATATCGTATTGAATTTATCAAGCAGAGAATGAACTCCGATTCCTTTGATAGCGCTTCCACAGAAAACCGGGAAGATAGCCCCTTCGGTAAATGCTTTTTTAAATCCCGCATTGAATTCTTCGGGAGTAAGCTCGCCTGCATCCAGATATTTTTCCATTAAAGCTTCATCAGAACCGGCTATATTTTCCACCAGCGCATTTTTTATCTCTTGTGCTTTGTCTTTAACATCGGCAGGAATATCTTTTGCGACCGGCTTGCCGTTTTCCATTGCATACATTTTCATGTCGAAAATATCCACTATTCCATGGAAAGTTTCGCCCTTGCCTATGGGGAACTGAACTTCAGTAACGGAAGATGAAAAAGCTGACTGGAGATCAGAGATCACTTTATCATAATCCGCGTTCTCGTAGTCGCATTTGTTGATGAAAAACGCGGTAGGTTTATGATTGTGACGAGCTATTTCGAAACCCATTTCTGTTCCGACCTCAGTACCCTGTGTGCTTGCCGCCGAAACGGTTACCACGACAGTGTCCGCCACCTTAACCGCGCTGTAGGTTTCGCCGATAAAATCAACATAACCCGGGCAGTCTATTAAATTGTACTTTATTTCTTTGTTGTCGATCGCGATCAGCGACGATCTGATAGAATATTTTTTCTCGATCTCATTCACGGAATAATCCGATATTGTGGTGCCGTCATCGATAGAACCCATACGGGTTATCTTGCCTGTGTGGAAAGCTATACTCTCAGCCAATATCGTTTTTCCGACCGAGTTGTGCCCGACGAGTGCGATATTTCTGATTTCCCTGGCGTGATATGCCTTCATTGTTCCTCCATTAGTTTATATTAATATCTTTATTTCAACAAAATTGCGCGGTAAAAATAATTATAATACAAAGTATAGTCAAGAAAATTAACTTAATATTTTTCAACCGTTTCAGCTTCTTTTATAATCGTCCTGATATCGGACGATGTCATCTTCTCCGAAATATTCTCCGGTCTGGATCTCTATGAACACGAGCGGCTCATTTTCCCTGTTCTCAACCCTGTGTTTGCGGTTTCTTTTTATTTTAACGCTTTTTCCGTATGTCAATTCCTTTTCCGAGTCATCTATAGTAACTAACGCTTTGCCTTTCACGACCATCCATAATTCATCTCTACGTTTATGCGACTGATAACTTAATCTCTGTCCCGCATTTACTACGATACGCTTTACTTTGTAGCTGGGGCCTTCTTCCATCACAATAAAACTTCCCCACGGTCTGTCTTCAACATACATAACAACTCCAGTTAATTAAGTTCAGAAAATAATATAAAAGGTTAATAAATTCAAGTATTAAATAATCACAATGTCATTTTACCGTGCCGGCTTTACGGGGCATCATTTGTGGCAGTGACATAATAGAATTTTTTTGCTGAGCTTAAAGGGGCCGTGTAAAACAGGTCAGCCGTGTGCGAAATCTCAATAAATGTTCCGAAGGGATCGTCAGAGGCATAGATTTTATAATAATTAAATCCGGGAAACGGATTCCAGCTGAAGGTAAAATCAGTGGCGGTGACGGAAGTCGTTACAACGGGTCCCGCAAGAATATCCTGATAGAATTCGTAAGCGCCCATATCCGGAGCCGTTCCGTAATAGTAAACTGTTTTTCCGGCGGAAAATGCGTGTATTCCGTCAATGATCATTCCAGCATTTATGCATGGCGAGGTAGAATTGAGAGTATAATCGCTGCGCCACGGCAGAGTGAATTCAGGGTTAACGAAAATATTGCCTCCACCCGTAATATTTGTGCTGTCGATAAAACAGTTATTAAAAAATTTAACGCCAAGCGTATCATTTACGGTCAGGCTTGTCGGCTGATTCGACCAGTAGATATTATTTATAATGTTTACCGGCTGATAGCCTGTGTCGTGAAGTATAAAGAATCCCTGCAGAGTATTATAAATCGTATTGTTGTAAACATTAACCGTATCCGCAGCGTTAACTATCTTTATCCCGGCTCTTACGGCAGCCGGATCCATATTTTCAAAACTGATCGTGTTGTACATAATATCGGCTTTTGATCCGTTGATCTCAATACCTGTAACGGAATTGCTAAGCCCGTCATAGCTGACTATTTTGTTGCCTGAGATCTCGCCCGGATCAGAGTTGTCGGTTATCAGAATTCCGGTTTTATAAGGAATATCCTCCTTTGTCGCGGTGTCGGTGTCAAAGCTGATCGTATTGTTCGACAATCTGCCTCCCGAGCCGTTCTTCATCATGATCCCGGCGTCTCCGCCGTCGATATTATTTCCTTCAATATCGGCCGATACATTTGTCACATCGATGCCGATTCTGTTTGCGGTTCCTGATTTTTTTGTGGCGGAATCAGCATCAAAACTTATAGTATTGTTTGAGATCCTCCCTGATGACGCCTTGCCATTATCGCTTTTAAAGGTACTGCTGATCTTTATCCCGCCTTTTATTGTGCCGGAAATACTCGAATTTTCAATTTCTGCATAATCCTGATCTATTATTTCAAGGCCGAAAGTCCCGGTGCTCAGAGTATCTGCATAAAGGTCTAAGTTATTAATTGAAACCGCTGAGGGATTAACTAATTTCTGAGCCTTGACTGTTACATTATATAATTTAGTATTGTGGAGAGTCAGGTTTTCCGATACATTGAAATTGTGTGCCGGTAAAGGGCTCTGTTCCCGTTCCCTGAGAGGTTCTATTGAGCAGAACCCGTCAAATTTTCCTGTCGGTGTAGTGAGGGATCTGATATAGAATTCGGTACTTTCAGCAGCTTTGATGAACAGCTGAGAATTAACTCCCAGCGTCAAAGTATCCATATAGAAATTACCTTTGTCAGCTACAAGTATCGCGGCTCTGTTGTCAGGAACGGTATAGTCATCTGTAAGATAAAAATAAGTTCTGGCGGCTTCAGGTGTACCTCCGTAAGCGCCGATATTCAGCCTTGTGCCGTCGGGATCGTAAAGATACGGATGTCCCGAATCTACGCAGGGGGAAAAAAGAGATTCATGCAGATCGTATTTATCAAGATCGAAATCTGATGCCTCGGCTATAACCGGCGGATTTATAAAGAGAGGCCCCAGACTGAAATTCGTTCCGCCATAGCTGTAATCCTGTATGTCGCAGTAGCTGAAAATGTCGTCTGGAAGGGGAGAGGATATGTCGTCAATAAAGTAATTGCTCGGAGTAAAAGTCTCATCGGTATTGTTCCAGAGGATAGTGTTTTCTACAGCCGGGAAATTTCCTGTCGATCTGATATATATACCTGATGTATTGCCCTGTTTTGATTTGGCCAGCATTATAATATTGTACGCGACCGTAGCGTTGGTGAACCTCAGGTTAAGAGGATTCTGCGTAAGACCCATGTCGATATGCACGCTGGACTGAATGTAAGAAGTGTTTTTATAAATGAGCAGATTTGAAAATTCCTGAAATGGAATATTGTCCGGCGCAGAGGTCATGAAAACGCTGTAAATCGCGCTGCCTTCTCCCGAGGTGTTTCCGAAAAATCTGCATCTTGATATTTTTCCGGTTATTTTGCTTTCGTTCTGGTAAAAAACAGCTCCGCCGATGCCTGAGTTATTATATTTGAAATCCGATCCGGTTATGTTTAAATTCATGCTTCCGGAATTATAATTATCCATTATATATATCGCGCCGCCTTCAGAAGTACTGGTGTTCTGGTCGAAAGTGCATTTGTCAATTGTAACTGAACTCGGGCTTAAAGAATTGTTCAGAACACAGACAGCTCCACCCATATTTGCTCTGTTGTAGTAAAAGTAAGAATTACTTACACTTACGCTCCCGCCGTCTATCTTTAATGCTCCTCCCGATTCGCCTGTGCAGTCTGTAAAACGGCAGAAAGATATGTTCAGATTGGATTCTGTAGCCGTTATACCGGCATTGTCTGAAAGATATTCGGGATACATAAAACTGAAGTTTGTAAAAAGAAACTCGTTATTCGACAATGAAGAGCTTATAATAATTCCTCCCCATTGAGGGTCTCCGCTGTTGAGATAAGTAAAAGTGACAGGCTCTCCTGCTGTCCCGTTAGATTTAATTTCGCCGTTAACTATAAGCTTGGCTCCCGGCAAAAACTTTATCAGTGCTCCGGGTTCAATTATCAGAAGGTCGGATGTATTTACGGTATAGTCGGACAAAATCTCTTTATAGCCTTTCCATGTGACCGTAGCTGAAAATGATATAAAAACAACAGAAATAAGTGCGGTAACGATAATTTTTTTCATAGCTGGCTCCGTTTGCAGAAATTCATATATTTTTGAAATATACATTATTCAAAAGATTTATTCAAATAAAAAAGCCCCTTAAATAAGAGGCTTTTTTCGAAAGAAGCTTATTTTTACCTGTCAGAATTCCGGTTAATTCTGATCTTCTTTTTTGATGGTTCGTCAGGTTTTATTTCCGTCTTTTTATCGGTTACTGTCACTTCAGGCTGTATAATCGAACCCGATTTAGAAGGATCAGTAGTGGCGATCACATAATAGAATTTTTTCGAAGTAGAAATTGAAGCGGTGTAGTATGTGTTAGTTGTTGTTCCGATCGAGCTAAAATCGCTGTATGGCTTGTCCGAAGCATAGATTTCATAGAAAAATCCCGGAACCGGATCCCAGCTGAAAGTAAAATCTGTTCCTGTTACTGAAGTAGTACCAATCGATGGTGTAATCAATTCCTGATAAAGTTCCTCAGCCCCTATGTCGGGTGCCGTTCCGTAATAGAATACAGCTTTACCGGCATCAAAAACATGTACTCCGTCAATTACCAGGCCGGCGTTAATACATGGCGATTCCGAGTCAAGCGTAAAATCCTGCGAACCCGGTGCGTTCAGCTGAGGATTAACGGATATATTATCTGATCCGATTATTCCTGACGGCAGGCTGTCAATAAAGCAGTTGTTATAAAATTTTACTTCTGTGGTATCGTTCACAGTAGAATATAAAGCCTGTTCTGACCAGTAGATGTTGTTTGTCAGGTTTATTTCTTTCGGAGAAGCGCCCTGCGTTATATTGAAAGCTTCAAGAGTATTGTATATAGTGTTATTGTAAATATTTACAGCATTTGTCGGACTTGCTACTTTAATCCCGGTTCTTATTGTGCCGGTTGTTGAACTCTCAAAGCCCAGAGTATTGTACATGACAGTAGCCTCTGAAAGATTTATCTCGATACCCGTGACGCTGTCTAATGTATCATCTTCATTAATAATTAAATTATTGGAGATATCGGATGATATAGACTCGGAAAGAAGAATACCTATTTTAGGGAACAAACCTTTTTTTGAAGCAGTATCAACATCAAATGAAACAGTGTTGTTCGATATTCTTCCGCTGGAGTTGGATTTCATAACTATCCCTTCGTCTCCGCCTTCAATATCATTGTCTTCAATGTCAATATTGGCATTATTGACTTCAATACCAACTCTTTTCAATGCTTTAGAACTTTTCGAAGCGACATCAGGATCAAAGCTAATAGTATTGTTGGCTATTCTTCCTGAAGCTTTTGCGGCTTTTCCTGTCGTTCCCGACCACGGCAGCCCGACGCATATTCCGCTTTGATAATCAACGAACTTAGAGTTCTCAATTGTTATCATATCGGTTTCGACTATGTTTACTGCATAAGGAGATATCGTTTGAGCTTCAGAGAAGAATTTGGCATCTTTAATTGTTACTGAAGAAGCAAGGCCGGCTTTGTCTATATTTAGCATCACATTGTAAAAGTTCGCGTTGTTTATAGAGGCATTGTCGCTTACTGTAAGTCCCTGAGCAACTGAAAGATCTCCGGTATTTGCGTCTCTTGAAGCTTCGATCGAAACATATCCTTCGAATTCCGTATGAGTAGCCGGTGGAGTGGACAGGGTTTGAGTCAGAATATTGGCATTTTCTGCCGATTTTAGGAAAAGCTGAGAATTAGGACCCATATTTATGTTATTAAAGAGAAATTCTCCGGCTTTACCCTGAAAATCCAGAACCATTGCTGCTCCGGCTGCTACAGATACATCTGTATTTGGTACAGGGAATACTGTTGATGGATTGGCCTTTGTAGCTTCGGCAGTTCCGCCGTAAGCGCCGATATTCAGCCTTGTGCCGTCAGGATCGAAAAGACCGGGATCTCCCGCATTTACAACCGGGGAGCCCAGTGCTTCATGCATGTCGTATCTGTCAACATCGAACACTTCCAGAAGTGAGTTCTGAGGCGGTCTGATAAATACTGGCGGAGCGCTGATATTGTTACCGCCTTCAAAATTCTGAATGTCGCAATACCAGAATATATCAGCAAGAGGAGGATTTGAGTCATCATCTATCCAGAAATTGCAGATTCCGACATTGTCTGTGTTTCCCCAAAGCGTAGTGTTTTCAATCTTTGCAGGATTGCCTGCGGATTTAATATATATTCCTGATGTAAACATCATTTCAGCTTTTTGAGGCATTATAGAATTGAACGCGACAGTACAGTTCGTGAATTTCAGATCCAACGGATTCACGGTCTGTCCCATATCAATATAAACACCCGACTGTTGCGAGCCTGCGTTCTTATAAATAAGCAGGTTCGCGAATTTCTGCGGAGGTATTATTCCCGGCGTGAAAGGCTGGAATCTGGCATATATAGCCGAACCCCAGTCGGAAGTATTTCTCAGTATTCTGCATTTGGAAATATCTGCGTCTATTTTTCCCTCATTCTGATAGAATACTGCTCCGCCCAGTCCGCTGCTGTGATTATCGAACATCAGGCATCGTGTTATATTGATCTCCATTGAATCCGCAGAAGCCGGATTATCCTTTATGTAAATGGCTCCACCGCTATTCCATCCGTCATTATTCTGAAACCGGCAGGAATTGATATTTATCAGAGAAGGCACATTCGAATCATTATAAATATGTATAGCGCCTCCATTCGGAGAGCCGTTAAGCGTAAAATAAGTATTCTGAACCGTAACATTTCCGCCTGTGATCTTTATAGCTCCCCCAGCCTCGCCGTGGCAGTTTATGAATTTACAGTAGTTCAAACTGGCGTTAGACTGGAAAATGGAAAGTCCGCCGTTTCCCGATCCGATAGGAGCGGTCATGAAGTTAAAGGAGGTGTAATTGAACACATTGTTTCCTGACATTGAATTGATAACTATACCGTCCCATTCTGTTGTAACTCTGTCGAGTGCGGCAAGTATCACGGGTTCGGTTTCTGTACCGTTCGATGTGATCTGACCGTAAACAGTAACGGATACCCCCGGCGCGAACCTGACAGTAGTTCCGGCTTCGATGATTAAGTTGTCGGTCGAACTGATCGTAACATCTGTTATAATCTCTTTATATTTCCGCCAGATTATGTCTGCGGAAAAAGCGTACGCCATACTTAGCAGAACGGCTGTCAGAATAAACTTTTTCATAACACACTCCCCAGTTTGTTATTTTAAACTTTCTTTTTTATTAATGCTGATCTTCCTTTTGGTTGTGCCGGTGTTCGTTATTTCATTTTCATTGTCATCTTCGATCACAGCCTCAGCTTTGACTCCGTCTCTATATGCCGTTACGCGGTAAAAATATTTTGCTCCGGCAGAAGTTGAAACAGACCAATAAGTGTTGGCAGTATTTATTAGTAATGTAAAAGTACCATAGGGGGTATCGGACCTGTAAATGTTGTAAGAAAGTGCGTCAGGAACGGCTGACCAGTTGAGGGTCAAAGTAGTTCCGATTACTGAACTTGTCAGGTTTTGAGGAGCGTAAAAATAAGATTCCTGATAGAACTCAACAGCGCCGATGTCAGGAGCAGAGCCATAAAAATTAACATTGTAAGAGTGATAATCAGGTTCGTATCTTCCCGCATCTATACATTTTGAATCCCGCCATAAGTAGTAGTCATTGATCTTTGAAGACTGGAATTGAGGATCAGCCGCTATTGTGCCGTATTCATCTTTTACAGCTTCCCAGTTTATACTTCCGACAATGTCATTATTGTAAAGCACCAGATTTCTCCGATTTCCTGATATGGACGAAGAATAAGGACCGAAGAAAATATTGTTGTAAAGTTTTATGTTGTAGGGAGTGTAATAATCCATTATCCCGTAATTTGAATTGAAAACTGTATTGTTGATAAAGATCGAGTTGTCAAGAAGGTTATAAGTATAGAATCCGTACCTGAGAAGTTTGGGATCATATCCTGCGCTGAAACTTATAATGTTATAGTGCGCATTTATATACGAATCTGTGACATCTATGGCGCGGAATTCAGGAGTGGTCATGTCATCGCAGTTTATTTTATTATGATCAACTTCGTAATATGCCCCGCCGAAAAGATAAACGGCTCTCTTCAAAACCACTCCTTTCGTGGCTGTGTCCGCATCAAAACTTACTGTATTATTTGAGATCCTTCCCGAAGAAGCAGAGGCTTCGACACCTTCATTTGGGTTGTTTATCGTGTTTCCGGTAACCTTGGTACTGTCACAGTTTTCAACTTTTATTCCCTTCGCTTTTGTCTCTCCTTTGGAAGCCGTATCCACATCGAAACTGATCGTGTTGTTAGATATTCTTCCCTTTGTCGCTTTATCTGATTTTTTTGGGTATCCGTAATAAATCCCTATTCCGAAATTGTCGATCGTGTTATTTAAGATCTGAGCATCGGGAGACTGAATGTTTAATCCCGTAAGGGAAGAATCGTAATCGGAAACATATATATGGGAGTCGTTCAGATATGAGGTATTGCTTGAAGCCACGGCAACGGCCATTTCATTAAATTTCACGCCGGTACAATTGATATTTGTGATATTCAGGATATTAACTTCGCTCTGTTCTAAGGTTGTCATTCTCTGAATTCTTGTTGTATATTGATCTCCGATTTTTCTACCATAAGTTTCAAGAGTTGTAATATAGATGTTCGGATCATACATACTTGGAGCTACGAATATCTGTCCGCCGTCCTCTACGATCACATCGTTTAATCTTATTTCTTTTGAAGTATTTCTGCAGTCCAGTTTTATTGTTTCGCCCGTTTTGACCAAAATGCTTATCGGGTCTTTGTAAATAATAGTTTCAAATTTCGAAGTTGTTGCTTCGAATGTGTTCCCCCACGCTCCGATATTAACAGTAGTTCCGTCCGGTTCGACCGATATCGTTTTCGGATCGCCGGCATCAACGCATGGTGATTCAAGAGATATGTGATAGTCGCCTCTCAAATAGTTCTCATATGGCTCGCAGCCGTAATAATTCACACTTCGCTGATAAAGCGAATTGGCAGAAATGTTGCCCGTCCCCTCAATGTAATTCGTGGAGTTGGAATAAATGACAAATGCGCCAGGATAAATTGAAGGATATGCCGCTGCATCGTTCGGTATTCCTGCCATGCTGTTATTCCAGAGAATACAGTTTTTTATCAAAAAGTAATTACCAATGGTTGCGCTGTATCTTACATAGAATCCGCCGGCTCCTGTTTTTGAGTTTAAATTGAGATTATTTACGATGTCGTTATTCTCAAAAATTATGGATGACGGGTTGACCAGCTGATCCGTATTATAATAGACACCGCCCGAATAATCAGATGCGGTATTATTTGATATGATATTATTGGTTATCACAACCGGCAGTATCTCTGAAGTTGATTTGTGAAGAACAGTCAATCCTGCACCGTAAAAAGAACGGTTGTACATGATTTTGTTGCCGAGTATTTGAACAGAATATTTCAGTTTTGTTCTAACAAGAATTCCGCCTCCGCTTCCGCCTACACCCTCAATGTTGTAAAGTGAATTGGACACTATATCGTTTTCCTGAATCCTGATAAGCGAGTTGTACGATTCAATCTCATCTACAAATATTCCCCCTCCGCCGGCGGTCGGTGATTCAAGCGAAGTGACCCTGTTGTTGATAATCACATTCTTATAAATGAATGAATCAGTGAATCTGTCATCAATATTGTTACTGATGTAAATCGCTCCTCCACCGTATAATGCAGTGTTATTTTCGATCCTGTTATAGGTGATATTAACCGAAGAACTGTTGATATTGATCGCTCCGCCTGTGTCTGCTTTATTATTGTGGATCAGAGAGTTTTTGATATTAACAAGTGAGTACTCCAGAAAAAGACTTCCTTTTCCGTCTCGTCTGTCGATATTTTCTATTATACAATAATCAATTCTTGAAGTATCCTGCGCAGCTCCCAAAAATTCTATTCCGCCCCAGTAATCAAATTCTGAAAATTCCGGTTCATAAGAAGTGAATTTTATCATAGCCTCGGCCGTTCCAACAGCGAGCAGCTGACCTTCAATGATCAGTCTGGCATCGTGGGCAAACCTTACAACCGTTCCCGGATAAACGACAAGAAGGCTACCGCTCCCTACAACATAGTCTGATTCAATATTCACATACCCGCTCCACTCATCAGCAGAATATATACTTGAGAAAACCGCTGTGATAAGAATAATTAGGGCGCTGATTTGATTTTTCATTTTAGATCTCCTTTTATACAATCTGCAACAAAAATAACCGGATCTCAACAATGTTGCTGTGATTGCCGTCACAAATAAATAATAATAATAATATTCGGTAAATACAAAAGAAAAAGTAATTGTTTTTTTTTCGATGTCAGATATAATAAGCTTGATTATTGTATCGCGAAATCATATCTTATCGGTTGTAAGAACAGGCTAAATCAATCAGGATGAAAAATGGTTAGAACGAGATTTGCCCCGAGCCCGACGGGATACATGCATATCGGGAATTTAAGAACGGCATTATATGCATATCTTATCGCAAAAAAGAACAACGGGAAATTTCTTCTGAGGATAGAAGATACTGACCAGAAAAGGACAGTGGAAGATTCAGTTGAAGTGATCTATTCCAGCCTGTCTCTCGCCGGGATTTCATATGACGAAGGTCCAGATAAGGACGGCGGATACGGGCCTTATATTCAGAGTGAAAGGAGAGACATCTATAGAAAGCATATTGAAGAACTTATATCAATGGGCAAAGCTTACAGATGTTTCTGTACGAAAGAAGAACTCGATCGGGATCGGGACGAATTTTCAAAAAGATATCCGGATAAACCGTTCAGGGATAAGTGCAGAGATCTTACAGGATCGGAGATCAAAGCTAAAACTGATCAGATTGCAAGCTGCGTTGTACGGCAGAGAATACCGGAAACGGGGACCACAACATTCACCGATATAGTTTTCGGCGCAATAACTGTTGAGAATAATACGCTTGACGAACAGGTTTTAATGAAAGCCGACGGTCTTCCGACTTACAACTTTGCCAATGTGATAGACGACCATCTGATGGAAATATCACATGTAGTCAGAGGCTATGAATATCTTTCTTCAGCACCTAAATATAATTTACTTTATGAAAGTTTCGGATGGAAGATCCCCGAATACATACACCTGCCGCATATAATGAGAGAAGACGGAAAAAAGCTGAGCAAAAGGGAAGGAGACGCTTCATTCCAGGATCTTCTCGACCTAGGATATCTGCCTTCGGCGATAATCAACTATATTGCCATGCTGGGCTGGAATCCGGGTACCGAGGAGGAGTATTTTACCTTAGACGATCTGATAGTAAAATTTTCTCCTGAAAGGATAAACAGATCGAACGCGATATTCACAAGAGACAAGCTGACATGGCTGAATAATATACACATAAAAAAAATGCCTTTCGAAGAGTTTCAGAAAAAAGCTTCGGAATATTACCCGAAAGACCTTTCATCAAGGTATGATATCGAGAAGATAGGAAAGCTTATTCATGAAAGGCTGGAAACATTTGTTCAGATCAAAGACAAAACCGATTTTTTTCTAAAAGTTCCGGATTACGATATTTCATTGTATGAAAACAAAAAAATGAAATCAGATCCGGCTACAGCAAAAATTATGCTTGAAAAGATAATTCCGGTTTTTGATACGGTAACAGAATGGAACAATGAAACCGTTTTCTCGGCAATGAATGAACTTATTCAGAAACAGGGATGCAAGAGCGGAGCCGTTCTGTGGCCTGTAAGAATAGCTCTGTCCGGAAAATTATCAACCCCCGGAGGCGCGAGCGAAATTGCGGATATTATAGGTAAGGCTGAGACAGCAGCAAGATTAAAAGCGGCTGTTGAGAAACTTGGAGAATAAAAGGATCAGCGGAGTAAAAATGAGCGAAGAAAAATATATCAGGCCGACATGGGACCAGTATTTCATGGAAGTCATGAATGCTGTTTCAAAAAGAGCGACCTGCGACAGAGGAAGAAGCGGATGCGTAATAGCCCGTAAGGGACAGATTCTGACAACAGGTTATGTGGGTTCTCCGATCGGACTGCCGCACTGCGACGAGGCCGGCCATCAGTTCAAAAAAATGCTACATGAGGACGGAAGCATTTCCGAGCACTGTGTTAGAACGGTACACGCAGAGCAGAACGCTATCTGTCAGGCGGCTAAACTCGGGATTTCGATCGAAGGCGCTACTCTTTACTGCAGGATGACGCCGTGCAGAACATGCGCGATGCTTATAATCAACAGCGGTATAAAAAGGGTAGTGGTCGAAAGGAAATATCAGCGCGGCCAGGAATCAGAGGATATGTTCAGTCAGGCCTGTGTGGAACTAGTTATTATAAATGATGAAATTCAAAAATACTAAATAATTATATCTTAAGGCATAGATGATCTCCCGCGAGCAGATAGAAAAAGTACAGAATACAGCTGACATTGTAGATATCATCGGCGAAAGGATAGATGTAAAAAGAGCAGGATCGAATTATAAAGCCAGATGTCCTTTCCATGACGAAAAAACACCATCTTTCATGATATCTTCATCAAAGCAGATATTCAAATGTTTCGGATGCGGAGCTTCAGGAGATTCCATAAAATTCGTAATGATGTACGATAATGTTTCTTATCCCGATGCGATCAGGCATATTGCTACAAAATACGGAATTGAGATCGTTGAAACATACGGAGACCGTGTAAAAGATCCCTCTTCTGACGATAAGAAAGAACTGTTGAGGATTTTAAATAAAAATGCATGCGATTTTTTCCATGAAAATCTGATCAGAGAATACGGAAAAGAAAATTCAGGCGTTATAAAATATCTTAACGATAGAAAGATAGACCGTGAATATGCAGATAAATTCATGCTAGGTTACGCTCAGGATGACTGGCAGCTTCTTGTTTCCGATCAGAGATTCAGCGTCTATAATGACGATGTACTTGTAGAAGCGGGATTAAGAAAAAAGAATGAGAAGGGAAATGTTTACGATCAGTTCAGGAACAGGCTCATATTTCCGATCTATGATCAGATGGGGAATGTTGTCGCTTTCAGCGGAAGAACTCTCGACGATGAAATTCCGCCGAAATACTTAAACTCCCCGGAAACTTCTCTATATAAAAAAACCAATGTTCTATACGGTCTTTATCAGGCCATGGACACAATTAGAAAATCAAAAGAAATAATACTTGTTGAAGGGAACATAGATCTTATTTCCATGCACAAATTCGGATTCACAAATACTGTGGCTATATGCGGCACGGCATTCACGGAAAGTCATGCGCTTCTAATTAAAAGAAATTCAGATAAGATCACTGTTCTTCTTGACGGGGATGAACCCGGCAGAAAATCAGCGCTGAGAACTTCAGAGATACTTATTTCATGCGGTGTAATACCTTCTATAGTTATACTGCCGGAAGAATCAGATCCTGACAGCTTTTTATACGAGAGAGGGTCTCCTGAGCTTAAAATGCTGATGGATGATCCGATGAACATAGTTGAGCTGAGTATTCTGCTTCACAGAGGTGATAATCCTGAAGATCCGAACAGCAAAGTTTCATCGGCAAAAGCCGTGATAGGCACATTAAAAAAAATAAAAGACATGATCACGCTTGATCTGTTCATGAAGGAGGCTGCATTAAAACTCGGTATAGATCTTGCGATTCTAAAAAAAGAGCTGTTGCATACCAGTAATGACCATACCGAAAAAAATAGAACAAAGCATGAAAAAGAGCAGGAATATATAGCCAGAAATGACGATATGATAGAATTCAGCATTGCATACCTTATGCTTTCCGATGAGACATCGAGAAAGAAATTTCTGACCGAATTAAGCGAAGAGGATTTTAAGAACGACGACATATCAAGGTTGTTTCGAAGAATTTACGAACTGTTTGAAGAAGGTGAACAGATAAAATTAAATAATATTTTATTTGACTTTGATGAAAAATTCAAGGATTTTATGATAGGTTTTGTTATCGAGCAGGACAGAGCGTTTTCCGGTGATACGGATAATGCGGAAATCGAAACTCAAAGAAAGAAAATGGAAAAAGCTTTCTCTGATAATCTTTTTAAGATGAAGGCAAGAAAGATCGGGGAAAAGATAAAAAATCTGAACTCTGAGCTTAAGTACACTGCCGACGCTGATAGGCAGAACCAGATCCTGAACGAAATATCAGGACTAAAAAAGCAGCAGAAGGAATTTATCAAAAAGTAAGATGCGGGACTAAGATCATGAAAGAAAAAATCGAATATCTAAAAGAACTTCCGATTATCAAACTGCTTAAATCTGAAGAATTAAATAAACTCGAAGATAAATTTCATGTCGAGAATGTTTCGAAGAACAAATTTGTGTTCGAAGAGGGAAATTCCTGTATCTGGGTTTACTTTGTTTGTTCAGGCAGGGTCAAGCTACTTGCTCATTCATCCGCGGGAAAGGATTTTATAATAAGGATAGTATCATCCAACGATCTGATCTCTGACAATAATCTTATATTTAAAAGGGACCCTGAATGCGCATACAGCGCAAAAGCGCTGGAAAGTTCAGTCGTTGCGAAAATCTCTACAAACGATTTTTTATCATTCCTTGATAAAAAACCTGAACTTTTCAAAAGTTATGCAGAGATCATTGATGCTCATCTTTTAGAAGCTTATCAGAGTTTGAAGAACATGGCTTTCGAAAAAGTTGAAAGAAGGATCGCCCGTCATTTAATACAGTTCGCAAAAAACACAGGCGAAAAAACTGACGAAGGAATAAAGCTCGGAGTGAAACTTTCAAGGCAGGAAATTGCGAACCTGACCGGCACTACTATAGAAACAGCTATACGAGTTATGAGCAAATTCAAAAAACTGAAAATAATTTCAGAAAAAGAAGGTCATATTTTTATAATCGAAAGGCATAAACTTGTAAATGTAGCCGAAGAATTTTAATAAGTAAATTAAAGAGACCAAAAATGAACAGCTCAATGAAAGACACAGCAGGCAGGATCGAAAAACTTTTTAAGGAAGATAAAAGATTTTTCGTTTTTTATGCGGATTTGATCAGAGAGTACGGGAATCAGGACAGGGCATTAAAAATACTGAAGGATAATATAAACCTGTTCACGGACTATTCTACCGGTGAGCTGGTTCTTGGAGAAATGTTTTTCAATCAGAGAAAATTCGATCAGGCGGAGATGCTTTTTAAAGGAGCTTTAAAAAAAGATAAAACATGCGTAAAGGCTATGAAATATCTTTCAGTCCTCGAAGAAGCTAAAGGAAATAAAGCTGCTCAGATCGATATTTTGAACGAGCTGCTCAAGTATGACCCATTCGACCAGGACGCAAAGAATTTTATCAGAATGAATGTGCCGGCTACAGCTGCTCCGGAAATAATACCTGAAACCCCCGAAAAGGAAATTAAACACTCCGCTCCTGAACCGCTGAAGGAGGGACAAGCTTTTGATCCGGATGAGTATTTCAGCAAGATCAATTCATCAGATGACATTCAGGTGCCCGAGATATCATTCGAGACCGCTGAAGAAAATTTTAAAAAACATAAATTCAGCGAAGAAGTCCTTAATAAAGAAAAAAGTTTCTCAGAAGATATTACAGAAAGCCTCGATTCATTGACAAAGAGTTTTATTACCGAGTCAAAAGCGGCAGAGGATAAAGCCAAGTTGACGGATTATTCCGACATAATTAAAGTAAAACCTGAAGTAAAACCTGAAGTAAAACCTGAAGTAAAACCTGAAGTAAAACCTGAAGTAAAACCTGAAGTAAAACCTGAAGTAAAACCTGAAGTAAAACCTGAAGTAAAAAACGAGCTGGATCTTAATTATCAGGATAAAGACCCGAAGATAGCAAAGATTCTTAGCGAACTGAATCTTCCGTCAAAAGAGTATAAAGAGAAAATGATGGCTTTATCAGAATATCTGAGCGAAGATCCTGAAGATTACGAAAGACAGGTAAATTTTGCACGCGCCAAATTCAAATTCGCGGCAGCTTCAATAAAGAAAGAACTCCAGTACTATTCAAAAAAGATCAAAGAAGAACCCAAAAATGAAAAATACAACCAGATCATGAAAACTTATAGAGAAGAGCTGCTTAAGCTCGATAAAGATCTTATTGAGGATTTGAACAGACTTAAAAATCTGTATTATTAAATGAAAAAGCTATTGTTAACAGTATTTTTAACCTGCATTATTACTACTGCCGGAAGAGAGGTGTTGCGTTTAGAGGCATCATCCGGCTTCTATGGTATCGATTACTTTAAGAACGACACTGTTAAAAGCTCACCGGTAAGTATTTACGCAAAGACCGACATTCCTGAGCTTTTCGAAACAAAACTCCAGCCGGCAGTACTACCGGCTGCAGACAGCGTTTATCAGGATGTGAACGGTTTCAGACTGCAGGTGTTTAAGACCGGCAATATTAATGAAGCAAAAAAAAGAGAAGCGATGTATGTAGAAAATTTTGGAGAGGAGAATGTGATTTTAATATTCGAAAATCCCTTCTACAAAATTAGAGTGGGAAGATTCAGGAACAAAGATGAAGCAGCTGAATATCAGAATCTGTTGAGCAGAAAAGGAATTAGCGACACCATAATAATTCCTGATGTGGTAAAGGTGCTTATGCCGGCTAAGAAACAGAATAATTAAAGTGATAATAAAATGATCATATCTTTTGAGGGTATAGACGGCTGCGGGAAATCCACACAGATAGCTTTGTTGACAGACGAATTAAAAAGGCATAATAAAAAAGCTGTTGTTTTGAGAGAACCCGGCGGAAATAATATAAGCGAAAAAATTAGGGAACTTCTTCTTGACAATAAAAACAGTTCCATGCGCAGCGAGACAGAACTTTTGCTCTACATAGCCAGCAGAACACAGCTTGTTAGAGATGAAATAAGAAAGATGCTGGAAGATAACTTCATAGTTATCCTAGACAGATTCGCAGATTCAACCACTGCGTATCAGGGCTACGGTAGAGGTCTTGATCTGGAAATAATCGGGCAGCTGAATCATTTTGCTACAGACATGGGCAAATATATGCCTGACATAACTTTCTTTCTTGACATGCCGGTTGAAACTGCTTTTTCGAGAATGATGTCGAGAGGTGAGGAAATAAACAGAATGGAATCTTCCGATAAAGATTTTTTCGAAAGAGTCAGGAACGGATTTATCATTATCTCCGAAAACGAACCGGAGAGAGTTTTCCGTATGGATGCCATACAATCAAAAGAAAAGGTATTTGAACAGTTAAAAAAAATATTAAAATCGAGAAATATTATATGAAAAGATTTACCGCGCTATTTTTATTGACTGCAATCACATTTTTGTCGGCACAGGACAAATCGACTGACTATTATAAAGAACTCTCCGATAACATCAAGCTGTATTTTGACATACTTCTGACGCTGAATGAAAATTATGTGGATACAGCGAATGTAGAAGAGCTTATGACCGAGGGGATCAATGCTATGCTTTCTGTTACAGATCCGTACACGGTTCTTCTTAAAGAATCTGAAATTGATCATTATAGCGAACTTTCGACAGGAAGTTACGGCGGGATAGGAATTTATCTGGGGACGAGCGGTCCCGAGAAGAGACTCACGGTAATATCTCCTATGGATGACACGCCTGCTTCAAAGGTGGGATTACGGGCAGGTGATCAGATCATTTATATAAATGACAAGGACACAAAGGGAATGTCTGTAAAGGACGCATCGGATTACCTGAGAGGTGAAGCAGGATCCAAGCTTAAACTGAAAGTCAGGAGGATAGGTGCCGAATCACTGCTGATCTTTAACATAACCAGGGCTAAGATCAATATCCAGAACATTCCGTACTCTGAGGTTATTGACAATGAAGTGGGTTACATTAAACTTACTCAGTTCACGGCAACAAGCTATTACGATTTTACAAAAGAATTTGAAAAACTGATATCTCAAGGCGCAAAATCGCTTATAATCGACCTCAGATACAATCCGGGTGGACTGCTGGAGTCAGCCGTGAAGCATTGCAGTTCATTCCTTCCGAAAGGCAAGCTTATCGTATCCACTAAAGGAAGAGGCAGCAGAATTGATAATGAATATTTTACAGAAACTGCGCCTTTAGATACCGAAATACCCCTCGCGATCCTGATAAACGGATCAAGCGCATCGGCTTCTGAAATATTTGCAGGCTCTCTTCAAGACCACGACAGAGCAGTAATTATCGGTGAGCCTTCTTTCGGTAAAGGCCTTGTGCAGCAGCTGTTCGATGTGGGAATGATGAAAAAAAGAAATCTGAAAGTGACGGTAAGGAAATACTACACAGCCAGCGGCAGGCTTATTCAGAAAGAAGATTATTTCGGGGATAAAACCCTCAACGGTACCGATACTGTTTTTTTTAAAACTTACATCAACGGCAGAAAAGTGCCTTCAGGCGTTGGAATAATTCCGGATGTAAGGATCGAAGACAAAAAATATTCCGATTATGTGTCTTCTCTGAAAATGAACAATCTTTTCAGTAATTTCATGTACGATTTTCATATCGAGAATCCTGAGTTCAAATATAGTGGAACAGCTGATGACGGTCTTGTAAATGAGTTCAGGGAATACATTAAGAAAAATAGCTTCGAATATGTAAGTTCCGGTAAAACCATGGCGGACTCACTCCTTTCATTCTCTGAAAAAAACAAATATTCAGAAGAGATAATCAGGCAGATAAAACAAACTCTCGATGTTTTCAAAAAATCCGGAGGGAATGATTTCGAGAATAACATTGAAGAGATAAGGTCGAATATAGCAATTGAATTTGGCGTTTATAAAAACGGCAACAGGGAAAAGTACAGAATAATAAATCAGAGAGATCCTCAGATAAGAAAAGCAGTAGAAGTTCTTAAGGACAAAAACGAATATAAAAGACTTTTAGGATATTGATGACCGGTGAAAGCACAAAGCTGTTTCTTCTTAATCTTGCAAGAGAGAGTATCAAAAGCCGTTTCGAACAGACTGATATAAGAAAAACTATAGATAAAGGAACTGTTCCGTCTGAAATCCTGGCGGACGGAGCCTGTTTTGTGACTTTAACGAAGAAAAATGACCTTAGAGGTTGCATAGGATCTCTTGAAGCTTACAGGCCGCTTTATGAGGATATAATTTCAAATGCAGTTAATTCGGCTTTCAGAGATACCAGATTCGCTCCGCTTGATAGATCAGAGCTTAGCGAGATCAAAATCGAGATTTCAATATTATCTGAAAGGATCTTGATAGATTATGAAAATTTTTCAGATCTTAAGAAAAAGGTCATTCCAAATAAGCACGGTGTTT
>Ga0209417_1003049_pt1 | contig 23614 bp, 21 predicted proteins | sample RifGroF2_FD_184002 | JGI IMG/M metagenome (GOLD analysis project Ga0209417, IMG submission 184002) | Groundwater microbial communities from Rifle, Colorado, USA - Groundwater F2 (SPAdes) (version 2) | ecosystem: Environmental > Aquatic > Deep subsurface > Groundwater | place: Rifle, Colorado... | reverse complement strand
TCTGGCTCCGGTCCATGCCCAATTCAAGAAGCTGGGTCTGGTTGTATTCCAGTTCCCATTCCATCGGGGTGGCTCCATAGACCCGGATTTTATAGAGACCGGGAATAGAAGCAAGCCTGGGCGCCAGGTTCTCCTCGGCATATTGCTGGATGATGCGAGGATTTGCCGGGGCATTGAGGGTATAGGTCAGCAGTGTTTTCTCTTCTGATTCAGTTTGATAAGAGGATATCCGAGGATAGGTTACCCGGTCGGGCAGTTTGGGGTAAATCTCCCGGATCTTGGAAGCCACCTCAAAACGCATGGCATCCATATCGGACTTCTTATCAAATTCAAGGTCGATCCGGCCCATTCCGGTGGAGGATCTTGAGCTTATCTTGCTCACTCCGCGAATCGTATTAAGCAGACCCTCCAGTGGCGCCGTAACCTCCTGTTCCACAAGCCTTGGAGATGCATTCTGCCAATACCAGGAAACCGAAAGGCTGGCTGAGGATCGGGTAGAAACCAGATGTACCGGTAACCGGGGAACCAGTGCCGCTCCTATGATCATGAGGATCAGGGTAATGATCAGGATCGAAAAAGCAGAGGTTCGCTGCGGTTGCGACATACCGTTATGCCGGGTTAATTATTGGTTGGGTCCTGGGGGAAAGACTTCTAAAGATAAATTAAAATACCCACAAAATATAGACGCCCCTTGAAACAAAAAATGGAGAAAAGCCGGAAACTTTTTTAATCCTGTATTCTAACAGTGAACTCCACCTCACCATCATCCCCTGCGATAATCCGTTTAACCAACAGGATGCCCTTCCTGCCCGACTGCAATTTGAACAGATATACATCCCCCACCTTGAGTGTTGCGGCCTTGCTAACCGACTGAGTTTCAGACCAGGCATTCAGGATCGGAGCATCCGTTAAGACCTTGTTAAAGTCAGCCTCGGTATAGGATATTTTCAGGAAGCGTGTAAGGTTGCGCATATTCCAGAGAATCGGGTTGCGGGAACCGGCAAAAACCGTTTCAGGTATATCGGCACCAGGAGAGGCCAGCGTGGATTGAGTAGAATTATCAGAATAAAGAAGCAGATCGATTTTGTCCTGATTGGGAAAAGCCTGCTCAAGGGTAAAATACTGGTTGGACTGAAAACTGAACAATCCCGGTTTTGAAAGGCTATTCTGAGCGCCCAGAAGGATTGGAGATATTTCGATCACATTTCCGTATTCGGAGCCGGGATCTTTCGAAAGGGTGAGCTCAACCTGTGCTGAATTAGCTCGCTTATCGGAAACGATGAATTCCCAAAGTTCTGTTTCAAGCGTGCTTTTCACTAGTGTTATTGTAAAAACAGCACTTTCCGTCTTTAGAGACTGTGAACTCACTTTTTCGCCGTCGAGCCGGATTTCCAACAGGTTCAGCTGGTCGAATCCGTTCCATTCTGCCTCAACGGATATCCGGATGCTGTCATTGACCTTAAGGATTGTATCCTCGTAAACCAGCCCCGGTGCGGTTCCGAATTTTATTGTCGGGTTACCGTTATCCTTGCCGCAACCGGTGAGAAGAGAGGCTACCAGGAGGGTAGCGATGAAACTGAGGGGAGTTGATTTCATTAGTATGGTTTTCGTTTTCGTGATGCGTGACGCGCAATGCGTGACGCGGGATTGACTGCTAACCGGTCGTCGGTCTTCCGTCGTCGGTCTTATTCAGTTGATGAAAAAACTTCTTTGTTGTGGTATGTATCGCCAGAGTGATGCCCTCATGGAGTTGACGGAAGGCTTCGACAAGCTCAGTCCCATCGGTAGTGAGTTTTGACTGGCCACCCGATTTCCCGCCCCTGACCTTTTCAACCAGCGGAAATCCGAGGAATTGCTCTGCTTTCCTGATATCTCCCCAAGCTTTCCGATAACTTATATCCATCTCAACGGCAGCCGACCGGATAGAACCTTTTTCAGCAATTTCCCCAAGCAGCTTCACCAGGTGATCGCCAAGGCAGTTGCCGGTTTCACGGTTTGTGAGCCATACCTCGTAATCGAGGAATATGTTGTAATATTTAGATCCTTTGGGGCCGGCCATGGTTCTTTACTGATAAAGGCATCTGTAGGAGGTATCCTCGGCAACCTTAACCCCGAATTCTGATTTTTTAAACATGGTTTTGGTCTTTGCTTCAAAGGTAATTAAAATGGGGATAGGGTATCGGGTTTCAGGTTTCGGGTATCGGGCGCCAGAACTGTCATTCCTGCGAAGGCAGGAATCCCCCGGCATTAAGCGAGGAGATCCCGGCATGCGCCGGGATGACACTTCAATGCGCCCGATACCCGATACCTGATACCTGATACCTGATTCCCGGGACCCAATCGCCTATTTCTTTACAAACCGCACGGCCGTGGCCTTAAAGCTCGCCCATACCGTGTTACCGATTGCGAGGTTCAGCCGGTCGATCCCTTCCCTGGTTAGCAGGGCATACAATGGAAATCCGGCATCGATGGTGACTTCGATACCATGTGGCACCGCTGCCATATCCCTGATAATGCCCCGAAAGGTATTAGCAGCGCTGGTATCGACCGGATGGGTGGAGAGGAAAATGGCTTCTTCGGGGATGATTACATACCCCCACCCGTCCGATTTGTGAGTTTCGATCGCAATAGGGATACCATTGCCGGTCATGCTCCGGGTGTTTCCGGTAACGGGGTCCTTATCCAGCGTGACTTTAATAAAATTGCGGATTCCGGTAAAATGAGCCGTAAAGGTGTTAACCGGATGATGAAGTACCTCCTCTGCAGTCCCGTGCTGGATCAGTTTTCCCTTTTCCATAATACCGATATGACTCGCAAGTTCAACGGCTTCCTGGTAATCATGGGTAACGTGAATGATGGTCTGTCCTTCCCGGTGCAGCCAACGGAGCACTGATTTTATCTCTTTCCGTATCCTTGAATCAAGGGCAGTCAGTGGTTCATCGAGCAGCAGGCAGGCCGGATGCGTGGCCAGTGTGCGGGCTAATGCCACTCGCTGCTTCTCCCCTCCGGACAAAGTTCCGGGAAAGCGCTCGAGCAGGTGGGAAATCTCAAATTTTCGGGCAAGCTTAGCGACCTCATCATCAACAGAGGATCGCAACACCTTTTTCATCAACAGGGGATAGGAAATGTTTTTACGCACACTCATGTGTGGAAAAAGAGCCAGATCCTGGAATACGATTCCGAAAGGCCGGTCCTGTATTAGACTACCCTGAACTTCAAAATCATCAACCAAAATCCTGCCGCTATCCGCGCGGTGAAGGCCTGCCAATAATTCAAGCAGAAGTGTTTTTCCGGATCCTGAATCTCCCAGTATAACAGTATAGCTTCCCTCGGCAATCTCAAGGGTAATATCCTGCAGGCTAAAGTCCCCGATTTTTTTAGATATGTTTTGAAGCCGGATCATCGTAACGTTTATTGGCAAGAATTCGGAGAAGGACAAAAAATACCAGGCAAATCAGAACAAACAGAGCGGCAATGGGACGGGAATATTTCAGGCCGAAGGCTCCGAACCGCTCATAAATCAGCACAGGCGTCACCATCGGATGATAGGCTATAATCACAATCGCGCCAAACTCACTGAGTCCCCGTGAAAACATCATAACCAGTCCGGTAAGTATGTTTCTGCGGGCCAATGGGAGACTTATGGTGAAAAAAGTCTTCCAGACTGAAGCCCCCAGGTTCATTGCTGCTTGCTCAAGTCTCACAGGCACATGAGAAAAGCCATCCTGTGCCGACTGGATCAGGAATGGAACACTTACAAATGCCATCGCGACGCCAATGCCTAAGGGATGACCTACAAAATCAAGCCCTATTGTCGATGCAGCCTGGCCGAGCCAGGTATCCCTCGACACCATGCCCAGCAAGGCGATTCCGGCTGCTGAATGCGGGATGACAATCGGCAGGTCGACCAGCGACTGGACTACAATCTTGCCTTTAAAGGAATGCCTGGCAAGCAGGTATGCCAGTGGTACCGCACCCAGTGCAAAAACAACGGTGGTTGCAAAAGAGACCCCGAGCGTCAGGTAAATGCTGCCCGTAACTTCCTGATCAGCTGCCGTCTCAAAGAACTGGGCAGGACTTGTGTTCAGAAAGAGACCAGCCAGCGGGGCTACGATAAAGAGTAACACCAATCCTCCCAGGATAGAAAACACAAGGGTAAGTCCGGATCGGTTCATGGCAATGACTGCATTAATGCCCGGCTAAGGTAACGATCAATGCACCAGCCGGATCTCTGTCATGGATTTAATCGCCCTGTCTGAGAAAAAATCTGCACCAAAAAGGCAGGAAAACTTACCGGCATCCTCATAATTATTCTCGTCCATCACCAGCACCCCGGCATTATCGTTCCGGTTCATCAGTTCAGAATAAGTCATGGCACACCGGTACCCATCAACCGCAGCAATCACAAAAAGACCCGTTTTAATCCTCTCCTTCGTCAGAGGTAGTTTGTCTGTGAAAAGATCTTTGAGCCAGGCCCCTTTAAAGGTGGTGATACCATGAATTCCCATTCCCCGTCCGTAAAAAACCAGGTCCAGATCCTGCGGATTCAAACCCGCCGGAAGGTTCGTTAATGTAACCTCCTGGTCACCAATCCCCTTGAGAAGCATTTCGGGTGCCCAGAATTTAACCGTCCGATCCACCTTATACTGAATACCCACCGTCCGAACTACAATTCTGACCGGTTCCTCAATATTTCTTCCGGTCACCAGGTCGGCCCCTGCAACAACCTTTGTCTTTTCCGGCAGCGGCCACTGATCCTTTGTTTTGCTCGGTACGATCCTCAATACCCTGTCTGCTATTATAATCTGATGAGGAATCACAGGGTAGTAAATCTCACCCCAGCTGAACACCACAGAATCCCCGGAGGCCCCGTAAACAACAACATACTGGTCAATGATCGGTTTGAATTCCTCCAGATTTTTCTTATGGACCTGAACACGGTTCAGGATATCATACAGCGACACGCCATCATAGCGATATGCACCGACAAAGACAACTTTACCTTCCTCTATATCAGTTTCTTTAACAATAACACTTCTCCTGGGCAGATCGCTGAGATCCACCTGAAGGATTCCGGCTACTTCACCACTGATTTCCACAACCGTTGTGCCATTCAGACTAAAGGCATGCACATTGTCATAAAAATCATGGGTCTGATCCGTGGAATCAACTGCAGCCGACAGAGTCAAAGATTTCTCCTGTCCGGATTGCCCGGCAGGATTGCAAGCCGGAAGCAGCAAAACTACCAGCCATAAAAAATGTAATATCTTCATTAGTATATTTTTTCAATTCCAAAATAGATATGCAAATAAAAACATATCGGTAACTATTATTCCTAATTTTTATCAGGATCGTCAAAAAAGTCCATTTATTCCGATGCTTTTTTCCGTGTAGGCCGGAGGGATCACATTCTGGCCAGCAGCCCGGATAATTTTACCGCCCTTCCCCGGGTCCAGAACGAACTGAATAAAACGTTTTGCCAGGGCTGGGTTTTGGCTTCGTTTCGGAAGGGTGACCCCGTAATACATGGAAGCCCCATATTTCACAACGCGCCGCCCGGGTTCCGATCCGGGAATATCAACTGAAACCGATGAATACCAATCATCCAGATCCGGGTCACTGAGGTTCACGGAATCTGAGAACCTGATATACAGGAAGTTATGCTGAACTGCGACAGATCGGTAGGTAAAAATGTAATCTATACTCCTGGATTCCAGCAAGGCATTGAGATCGGTTTCTTTCGACCGGATGTATTGCTGATCCTTTGCAAGAATGCGTTTCCATCCGATTCCACCCGGATAACATTTGTCGGCCAGCTGCAGGGCCATGAGGGTGCGATAACCGCAGGGATCGGAATCCGGATCACTGCGCCCGTAAGAGATATCGGGATTCAGCAAAAAAGTGAACCAGTTACTGTCATCGATTTGCCTGTTCCCTCTGGATTTCTCAGTGTATGCAAGGCAGAGTTCGTTTGTGGCAAACCGGATATTCCAATCGGCATATTCGGGAAACATCAGGTCATCAATCAGGGAAAAATCTGCAACAGCCAGAACATCGCAAGTCTGGCCTAATTCGGTAATTTTACGGATGCACTGGATGCTTCCTGCCGGTTCCATTCTGATTTCAATCCCGGGGTTCTCAAGCCTAAACGCATCTGCCAGATTCTTCATCGGTACAGCCAGGCTCCCTGCATGTATAATATTCAATATCTGAGAATTACCGGCCTTTTGCCGGCTTCGGCACGAGGGTAGCCCCGCGACAACTCCGGCAACCCAGACAAGCAGCAAGAATCGCAAAACTTTCATAGTCTAGATGATAAAATGATATTTCCCGCTTTTGTACAGCCGGACCCGTCCCTCACCGGCTAACTCTTTGTTGTTCCACCCTTTTGGATGGTCAACAACCTCAATACCGGATTTTTCCGATTCCGGAACCCATTCAGCCTCTTTTCCCGGTGGCACATCAAATTCAAGGTGAAGTTTTTCACCCTCCCACCACCATTTGCTTCTTATGGTGCCCCCGAAGATTGTTTTTTCTGCGGTTAGCGATCCAAGGTCCCTGACCGGCCGTGGTTGTAAAAGGATGATTCCGCTTGCGGGCTTTTCCGGATCGGGCTGGATCCCTCCGAGCCATTTGTGATACCATTCTGAAACGGAACCGAACATAGGATGGTTTTGTGAAAAAGTATTGTCGCTCTCCTTCCAGGTTTCCCATAGTGTCGTTGCACCTTGGTCCACCATATGTTTCCAGCCTGGGAACCCGGATTGGGTAACCATTTTACAGGCGATGTCCGTACGGCCGTTTGAAGATAGGGCATCCAGGAGGTACTTGGTCCCAAAAATTCCTGTAGTCACATGATAATCATTCTGTTGTATTGCCTCGAGCAGCCGATCCATGGCGATTTTTTCCTGATCCGGGGTCAGTACTCCGAAGTAAAGCAACGAAGCTAAAAGGGTCTGTTTATTCTGGACCTCAATATCCGGTTCATCCCAAAAACGATCTACCAAAATGGCACGGATTCTTCCGGCAAGACCGGCATAGATGTCAGCATCCTCTTCCCGGCCGAGGAGCCTCGCAAAGCGCTCCATGGTTCGGGCGGCCTGGAGGTAATGGCAGGTGCCTGTCAATTCAACCGGAACCTTCTGGAGGCTCTCATGGTCGCTCAACCCATTATCAACCAGCAGACCGGGGTGAATCCGGGCTACTTTTTCCATCCATTCCCGGTCGATATTATAGAGATCATGTATAAGTTCAGTATCCTGATAATGAATCAGTAGCCAGTCCTGCAGAAAAAGAAAGGCCGATTCCCAGCTTATTCCGCAGTACTCTATACCCACGAATGGAGCAGTATCGATGAAACCATCCGGTTTCATCGCATCAACCCAGTCATAGATCACCTTGCGGTAAACCTCCTTCATGTCGAAATTGTATATATATGCTTCGGCTGTTGCATTAATATCACCGCCGTACCCGAACTTTTCACGGGCCGGACAATCGGACTGAACGCTGAACAAGTTGCTCAGGAACGTCCATTGGCACAAATCATTCAGCTTATTCAGATATTGCGATGAACTTTGAATTCCACCGGAGCTCTTTACATCGGTATTCATCCTTCCTGCCTGAATTTCTTCCTTTACCGGGATGTAGTCCAGCCCTGATATTTCCATATACCTGAAACCATGAAAGGTGAACCGGGGTTGGAAAAACTCCGGATCGACGCCCCTGGCAATATAGACATCAATCTGTTCAGCCACAGAAGGAGCGCCTGGTCCGCCCACTCCGGGCCTTTTGATCTGGCCGCAAACGGCTGTCATGGGATTGATGGAACCATCGGCGTAGATCCGCTCGCCATAGCGGAAGCGGATGGTGTCGCCCTTTTCTGCCCTGATCCTGATCCTAGCCACACCGGCAAGGTTCTGTCCGAAATCAACAACTGCCCGGTTGATTGAATCTCTCCGGATTGCTATGGGGTCGATCCACTTTGTCACCCTTATGGGTGGAAAATCTGCCTCGATGAGTTTGCCGCCCGGGCCATCAACCTCTTTTACCGGATTCCATGCCGACAGGTCAGTTCCGGGCAGGCACCAATCCATGATTTCCTTTCTGGCATCAAACCATTCCCCCAGGTAAACACTGTTCCTGATAACGGGTCCGCCCGTATAACGCCAGCCGCCGGATGTTGCAACCCTCACTTCCCTGCCGCTGCGAAGGGTAATCCTCATGGATGCCATTACCGCGGGCTTCCCAACAGGCATGGAAGTCCGGATATTCCGGCCACCCCACATTCTGAGCGGCAATGGATTATAGAATCCGTTCCCGGGCATAATTCCCCATACGTTCTCGCCTTTAATTATCTGATCCGTAACGTCAATGGTTGTTACATACACCCGTTTGCTGTAATCCGTCCAGGCCGGATCCAGCTGCTGGTCGCCAACCGGCCGCCCGTTGATCCAGGTTTCGTAATAGCCGGCCGCTGTAATATGCAATTCCGCCTTTCGAATCCTGCCCGGAACACTAAAGGAAGTGCGCAGAAGCGGTGCAGGTTGATCCTGGTAGTAGAGGCTGTCTGATGAAGGAAGAGGTTCATTGTCGGTTATCCATGCGGCTCCGTCCAATGGCGAGGTGGTTTCCCTGAACTGACACGAGGTTATGGACAGGATGCCGGCAGCGGCCAGTACCATTGAGCAAAAAAAAGACTTATTCATCAGGTTTGATTTATCCTGATAAAAGTAGGAGATTATTCCGGTGTCACAATCTGGAAGGTCTCAACAGCCCGGGTTGTTGCTTCATCATCCGGTCCAGGATGGGGCTTGCCGCCGGCGATCTTATCGGGGTCTTCTGTTCCAAGTTTTCGAACCTGCCATAGGAGGAAAGATCCTGTAATGATGGCTGAGGTTACATCGGCTACCGGACTGCAGAGCCAGACACCTTTCAGCCCGAAAATATCGGGCAGGATGAGCAAGGCCGGTACCAGGATGATCAGTTGCCGGAGCAATGAGAGGAAGGTGGCCATTTTAGCCTTACCGATGCTCTGGAAAAAATTGGCGGCAATAACCTGGAAACCGATCAGGGGTAAGGTCAGCAAAAATATTCTTAGCCCTTTATCTGCGATATCAAACAGTACAGGATCATCGGAGTTAAACAACCGGACAATAAAATGGGGGAAGAGCTGGACGATCAGCCATCCGAAAAGGCCGATTCCGGTTGCAGCTATAATTCCCGTTTTAACAGTCTCCTTAACACGTGAGTAATTTCGAGCCCCGAAATTGAATCCGATGATGGGCTGGCTTGCCATGTTGATGGCAACCATGGACATGATCAGCAATTGGGATACTGAGGCAATTATCCCCATTGCGCCTACGGCCAGGTCGCCGCCATGTTTGATCAGTTGACTCATAAACAGTGCATTAACGGCACTTGAGCCCAGCTGCATAAAGAACGGGGCCATCCCGATGGAAATAATCAGCCCGATAATTTTCCAGTTGGGCCTGATATTTGGCATGCGAAGCCTGATCACTGCGCGCCTGCTTGTAAAATGCAGAAGCACCCATACATCCAGCGCAATCATGGCAATGACGGTTGCATAAGCAGCGCCTTTGACGCCAAGATCGAAAACGAAAATAAAAACCGGATCAAGCACCAGGTTAATGCCACCGCTCAGGAGCATGGAAAGCATTGCGATCCTGGCATTACCCTCTGCACGGATTATGTTGTTGAGGCCAAAACCGATCATTTGAAAGACAACGCCAATAAGGATGATATTGAGGTAATCCTGCGCATACCGGATCGTTTCATCGGTAGCTCCGAAAGCTCTCAGCATGGGGCCTTTGATCATGAACCCCAGAAAAGTTACCAAAAGCCCCACCACGACCATCAGGAATACCCCGTTCCCCAGCACCTTTTCAGCCCTGGAGAAATCTTTTCTGCCCATATTTATGGATACCTGAACCCCAGCCCCCATGCCTATGAGCATGCCAAAGGCCATCACAATCAGCATAATGGGGAAAACAACGCTAAGCCCGGAGAGCGCCATGGACCCAACACCCTGACCGATAAAGATGCGGTCAACGATGTTGTAGGTGGCATTCATGATAACCCCGACGAACGCAGGAAGGAAGTATTTCCACAGTAACCGGGGAATTTTCTCGTCGCCCAGTTCCCTGCTCTTTGCCGCAAGTTTTTCTTCAGTCATCGGGGCGCAAAGATAATAGAAAAGGACGGATGACGGACGACGGATGACCGACGTCGGTCATCCGTCGTCAGTCGTCCGTCACTCTTGAAACGGTGCAACCACCTCCAACACTTCCGGGAGGTCCATCCCTATCTTCTTGAGAAACTCGATCTTGGGAACACCGTTTTTATTCCAACCCCTGCGATTATATACAGCATCAAGGAGTTGTTCATACCGTCCTTCGCGATAGGCCCGGAGTGCCTTGTGCTTTTCCGCGGTGGTCTTACCTTCGGGATCAAACCCAACTTGTTCTTTCAGTTGCTTATCGTAACGTTCGGCTCGGCTTTCATATTCTTCAAGGGTAACCGGACCTGCTGCCCTGAAGGGTTGGGCATCATACTTCCTCACGCCATAACCTCTCCTGAGGTTAAAAACCCGCTGGAAATTATAGACTCGTTCGGAGTCCTCGATCAAGCGTTTGTTATCAAAGTCACGACCCGTAACAGCCTTATAAATAGTAACATAATTGTCAACGTGTTCAGGAACCTTGGCCGGTTCACTGGTTTCGGCATTATCGGCGGGTTCCACATCATTCCAGGGAAGTTTGCATAAACCAACCAGGCCAAACCAGGTTCTGAACATCGGAAAATAGTGAAGTGCCTCTGCCTTTGCTTCAAAGGTAGGAATGTGATTATTAACCATATCCATAAAAATCAGCCAGGCCTCATCATGCTGGGGGCCTTTATTGGTCATGGCAAAACCGCCCTGTTGGGCGAGCGACTCTTTGGATACGTACTCGGAATACTCCAGCCCTTTGTTTTCCATTCCGATATCCTGCAGAAATTTCGGATCCGCGCCGAATTCCTTTGCAAAATGTTCTTTCATCTGCCGGATGCCTTTGCCCGCAATCAGGCCAAATCCTTCTCCCCGTGCAACCTGGTGAAGCAGTTCAATTGCAGCTTCCGTATTTCCCCAGTTCAGTTCCAGACCTCCGGTCCGTTCCTTGTTGAGTACACCGGCTTCATAACACTCCATGATAAAGGCCATCATCGTGCTCCAACTGATGGTATCCATGCCGTATGTATCGCAATAGAAATTGGCCTCAATAATATAGTCAGGATCGAAGATGCCGCAGTTGGAGCCCAATCCGGCAGCATTCTCATACTCAGGTCCGTCTACCAGCACATCCTCACCGGCATAAGGACCCGTTTTTACGATATAGGGATCCACTGCCTTTGCGCAGCCCATATTGCAACCAATCCAGCAGCCGTCAGGAGTACCCTGCTTAAACCTTGATTTCCATATTTCTGAATCAATCTTGTATGCATCCGGGTGAGAACCATATTTGTAGTTCATTGTGGGCAGCAGATCATAATCATTCATGATCTCCATCAGGTGGGCAGTCCCTTTGGTACGCATTTCGCACTGTTTGTCATCCAGCTCACGGATCTCGGCATTAAAACGTTTACCCCTTTCCATGATGGCCGGCAGATCGACTACATTGTTGAGATTGCCTTTCACACCCGGAATCTTGCAGACAATGGCCTTAACCTTTTTGTTGCGCAGAACGGTTCCGGTTCCTCCCCTTCCAGCTTGCTTCAGCCGTACACGATTTTTCTTCTTATCAAAGAAACTGAAGTTCATCATCCCAACCCAGCTATGTTCTGCAGCCATTCCGGTTGTAATCACGGAGACATTCTGCTTGCTGTCGGAGTCCGATGCATACATCTCTGTCAGAATCTCGCTGAGCACATGGCTGTCGAGCGGCTCCCGGGGCGCCTCCTCAATACTGACCGTTCCGGTGGTTCCGTCGATGATTATAATCACATCCGATTTAGCCTTACCCTGTAACTCGATGGCATCAAAACCCGAGAACTTTACGAAAGGACCGAAATATCCGCCCGCATTACTATCTGTAACAGAATTACTTGCAGGTGAAAGGGTTACCACCAATGACTTTCCGGTGCCAGAATATTGGGTAATCCCGGCAATCGGGCCCGATGAAATAATGATCTCATTTTCCGGATCATTCCATTGGGTATCGGGTTTTGTGGCATCCCAAAGCAGCTTGAGTCCATATCCCTTTCCTCCGATGAACTTTTCCTTCATAAGGGGAGGTACATCCTTGATTATAAATGAATTATTGGATAAATTTATGTATAGAACCTTATCTGTGTACCCTTTTTCCAGCGGCGTAACATCATACCGGAATTCTGCCAGCAGTTTGTGGGCTTCAAACATCTTTTTAATGTCCATAAAACTATTTTTTTGCTTTCGTTTGTGACAAAAATAGCACATAAACGACACCCAACCCCCTATGATTATATGATTTATGTCATTATGCATATTTATACATATCGAGTTTGTCTCCCCAAGTTTTTTACCTTTGGGCATCATTTGCAGCTATGACAGACCCACTGGTATTTCTTTCAGAAAGGTGCCCATATAATGCGGGCAACATCCTCGCATCAGTCAGGGGTAAAATGTATTTCGGGATTATGCTGGCAAACGGACAGATCGGGGTATCCTCCACACTGGGGATTACACTTGAGACGGATGCGTTGCTGGTTACAAAAATCGATCTTAACCGGCAGGATCACAGGATTTTCCAGCTGGCATATGCCAATGCCGTATTGAATTACGAACAGGAGTATCCCCTGACGGGTGATATTTTCGACCTGGTACAGTTCGGCAAGGATAAACCTACCGTCATGATAGGGTACTTCCCGCCCCTGGTGGAGAAGTTCAGGAGTGCCGGACTTCCCCTGAAGGTATTCGACCTGCAGAAGGAACATGCTGACCTGTCCGGAGCCGCTGAACTCCCCTCGGCGACAAGTGCAGCAGGCCAGGTGATCATCTCAGCTACCAGCCTGATTAACAAATCGGTTTCTGAGATTCTGGCCTATGCGAAAACAAAAACCGACCTTTATCTGTTAGGACCTTCAACCCCACTTAATGAGCAAATGAGGAAAAACTTTGGTTTTACACATCTCTTCGGGATGATATTTGAACCTTATGAATTTGCTGTTATGGAAATGATTGGTCAGGGTCTGGGCACTCAGTCTTTCAGTTCCAAAGGGGAAAAAGTCAAACTATAACCTTCTATTTCACAAAATGAAAAAAAATCTGATTTCAACAACCCTCGTTGCAATTGTTCTGCTGGTCTCCGCTTGTTCAACCGGGAAAAAGGCACTTCAGGAAGGCAATTATCCGGCCGCAGTGCTCAAAGCTGTCGAACGGCTGCGCGATAATCCCGACAGCAAGAAATCTGCCGAAACCCTCAAGGAAGCCTATCCGCTGGCGGTGAGTACCTCAAAGGATGAGATAGATCAGCTGCTTACCAGTAAGGATCCCTTACGGTATGCCGGGGTGGTTGACCGATATGAATCTCTGAACCAAATGGCAGATGAAATACGCCACTGTCCGGCAGCTTTGAAAATCATCAAATCACCGGAATTTTATGGAGAACAGCTGGCTGAAGCCCGTCAGAAGGCTGCACCTGAAGCCTATACTGCAGGCGTCAACCTTATGAAACAGGGAACACGGTTTTCAGCAAAGGATGCCTATTATCAATTCCTCAATGCCGACCGGTTTGTTCCCGGGTATTTGGACGTTAAAGAAAGAACCGAACAGGCAAAGTTCGAAGCAACCCTCAAGGTTATGGTTGACCAGATCCCCGTTCCCGGCCGTTATAAACTCAGTTCAGAGTTCTTTTACGATCAGGTTTATTCCTTCCTGGCAAAAGGATTGAAGCAGGAATTCGTGGAATTCTACAGTCCCGCAGCTGCAAAGAGTCTGCCCTATGTTGATGAGATACTTGTTATGCAATTCGATGATTTCGTAGTTGGGGCGACCAGCGACAAGGAATCTGAGAAGGAATACACGAGTAAGGATTCGGTGCTAGTGGGAAATACCACCGTCAACGGCCAAAAGGTTAATGTATACAACCAGGTTAAGGCAAAGCTGACAACCCACAGACGGGAAGTCATATCAACCGGTGTCCTTATGGTCCAGGTTATGGATGCCAAAACGAATAAACCCAGGGCTTCACAGAAATACCCCGGCACTTTTGTCTGGGTTACAGATTGGGCCAATTATAATGGTGACAGTCGAGCCCTCTCCCCGCAACAGCTAGAACTGTGTAAAAGAAAACCCATGATGCCGCCGCCACCGCAGGATCTTTTTCTTGAATTTACCAAGCCGATCCTGGAACAGGTAAAAGGCTTCCTGAGAAATAACTACCGGAATCTTTAAGCAAACGAAGAAATAGGTCGACACGGGCGCGCGCAGCGCGCCCATACGGGGACAAACCATGCAATTAATTCAATGAAAGTCACCTTGAACAACAACCCCGAACAGCTCCCGGGCGATGAACTCACCATCCGTCAAGTTCTCAGAATTAAGAATTTCACCTTCCCAAACCTGGTGGTAAAAATAAACGGGCAGCTGGTGCGAAAGCCGCAATGGGAGGATGCTGCCATCAAGGAAGGCGACACGGTTGAGATCATTCACATGATTTCCGGAGGCTGAGATCATGTCTCCATATTATTTAAGTGCTGCAACTTTTTCTTAAAAATTGCAGCATTTTTTTTTCCAACACGTCTTATGATTGAAAATGGAACCCGGAACCATAAATAGGATCAAGCACCATGAGCTGCTCGAGAGTTGCCGGAAAGGCAGCACCGAGGCACAAATGAAGGTATACCGGCTCTACTTTAAGCCGATGTATCACGTAAGTCTAAGGATTCTGGGCGACAGAATGGAAGCGGAAGATGTTATGCAGGAAGCCTTTTTAACGGCTTTTCAGAATCTGGGAACCGTAGACCTGAGTTCAAGTTTCGGCGGATGGCTGAAACGGATTGTGGTGAATCGTTCTTTAGATGCGTTGAGAAAAAGAAAAGACCAGGTAGATCTGGTTGCAGATGTACCTGACGAAATGGTTCCCGAACCGGATTGGCAATCTGAAGAGGAAACAGTTGAGGAAAAGGTAAGCAAAGTTAAACGGGCGATGCAACTGCTTCCCGAAAAATACAGGCTGGTCCTGAACCTGAGTCTTTTCGAAGGGTATGATCACGATGAGATCGGACAGATCCTGGGGGTGCCCCCGTCAACAAGCAGGGCGCAGCTCTCAAGGGGGAAGCAGAAACTGTTGCAAATTATGGCAGCAGTATAAATGTTGAAAAGTGGAAATGTGGAAATGTGATAAGATGTGATAAGATGGACGAGTTAGAGAAATTTATAAGGGAGAACAAAGAGATGTTCACAAATGAGGAACCGATGGAGGGACACTTTGAACGATTCGAAGGCCGGCTAAGGTTTCAGCAGCGCAGGAACCGGATACGACAGATTTACAGGATAACCTCCATGGCCGCCGTTGGGCTCCTCCTGATTGCCTCATCAATATTTGTTTATGACCGTTATTTCGATGCAGCACCGGCCAGCTTCAGGCTGGGTGATATTAGCCCGGAATTGCAGAAAGTAGAATACTATTTCACCAGCCAGATCGATCAAACAACAACCGGAGTTGACTCATTATCACACTATACAGATAAAATCACCAAGGATGCGATGCATCAGGAAATAGCCAGAATGGACTCCCTCCACACGAATCTTCAAAAGAAAATGGGCCTGAATCCGGGAGATGAGCGGATTGTTAATGCAATGATTAGCTACTACCAGGCGCGGTTGAAAGTCATGCAGGATTTCGTTGAAATGCTTAACCAGATCAAACAAAACAATAATTCAAAAAATGTAAATCATGAAAACACGTTACTTTAAATCATTACTCCTGATGGCAGGTTTTCTTAGCGCTGCTATCAGCCTGCAGTCACAAACCCTTCGTGAAGAGAACCAGAAGGAGTATACCACCAATTCTGCCTCAACCCTGAAAATCGAGAATCAGTTTGGAAACATCACCGTTACCGACTGGGATCAGAACAAGGTAGTAATCACCTATATCGTTGAAGTTACCGCTACACCGGAATCCAAGGCGAAGAAACTGCTGGAGCAGATCAAGATTGAGTTCAGCGAGGGCGGCAATGAGATTTTTGCCAAAACCAGGATCGGTAAAGACGGCGAAATGAACATGAAGAATGATCGTGGTGAAAAGCAATCTTTTAGGATTGATTACCACGTGAAGTGTCCGAAAAACATCCCGATAAGCCTGACCAACCAGTTTGGAGATGTAAGCCTCAGCTCGCTTACCGGCAAGACTGACCTTAGCGTTCAGTTCGGATCCATCAATGCAGTCAGCCTCACGGGCGCACAAACCAGCATCGAACTTCAGTTTGGGAAAGCAACAATAGGTGAACTCAGGAATGCATCAGTAGAGCTTCAGCATAGTGAAATGTTTAAAATAACTTCAGCTTCATCGCTCGAAATTGAAGCCCAGTTCAGTACGGTTTCAATCGGTACAGTAAATAGCATGGACGCCGAATTCAGCAACTGCACCAGTGATATTGACAAACTCACCGGAAGCCTGACCCTTGAAGCCAACATGGGTTCAACATCTGTAAAAAATGTTGCACCCGGCTTCACATTGATTGAAATTGAACAGAATATGGGTGACATAAATCTGTCCATAGATCCCAAAACCGGTTATAAGTTATCAGCGACTGCAACAATGGGAGAGATTTCAGTTCCATCAGGGTTCAAGGCCGAATTGAATGAAAAGGAACACGTGCCAGGCGTTACTGATACAAAGGTTTCCGGAACCTATGGTGACGGATCCGGAAAAATCAGGATTGATATGACAATGGGTTCAATCAAGCTGAAATAATATTCAAACCAAACAGATCTGTAATCCAGCGAAAGCAGCCTTAACAAAAGGCTGTTTTCTGCGTTTAAGAGGGTATAATAACAGCTGCGCCATGATTAGTATTTCCACACCTCCGAAACCTGTTAACGAAGAAATCAAATCCTATTCGCCGGGATCTCCTGAACGGGAGCAACTCGAAGCGGCTCTTGGCGAATTGAAGTCGGTGATCCGGGAAATACCGATGATCATTGGTGGAAAGGAAATCACAACCGGCAACCTTGAACCGATCCATGCCCCTCACGATCATCAGACCATCCTGGCGCACTATCACATGGGGACAGGTGAGCATGTTAATCTGGCTATAGAAGCGGCCCTCAAGGCACGCGAGCAATGGTCACAAACAAGCTGGGAGCAGAGAGCCTCCGTGTTCCTCAAGGCAGCAAGTCTCCTGTCGGGTCCTTTCAGATACAAGATCAACGCATCAACCATGCTTGGTCAATCAAAGAATATTCATCAGGCTGAGATTGATGCAGCTGTAGAGTCCATTGACTTCTTGAATTTTAACATTCAATTTATGGCTGATATCTATTCGATCCAGCCAGAGAACAACCGATATACATGGAATCGTCTGGAACAAAGGCCTTTGGAAGGGTTTATCTATGCAGTCAGTCCTTTCAACTTCACCTCGATTGCCCTGAATCTGGCAACAGCCCCGGCTTTGATGGGAAATGTGGTGGTGTGGAAACCGGCGCATACCCAGATTTATTCAGCAAGAGTTCTGATGGATGTTTATCGGGCTGCCGGACTGCCTGATGGGGTCATCAATATGGTTTTTGCTCCGGGCAAGGAATCAGCAGATACGGTAATGGCCCATACTGAACTCGCAGGCATTCATTTTACGGGATCGACCGAAGTATTTCAGTCAATCTGGTCCGAAGTCGGAAAGAACATAAGGAATTATAAGTCTTTCCCACGATTGGTCGGGGAAACAGGAGGCAAGGATTATGTTCTTGCACATCCCAGTGCGAGGCCACTTGAGGTGGCAACTGCACTCTCACGGGGGGCTTTTGAATACCAGGGGCAAAAATGCTCCGCAGCTTCACGCGCATATATACCTGAATCCATCTGGCCGGAAGTCAAGTGCCATCTTCTCGATGATTTACGTCAGTTTAAAATGGGTAGTCCTGAGGATCTGACCAACTTTGTCAATGCGGTCATCGATGAAAAGGCTTTTGACAAGTTGTCGGGATATATTGAGAAAGCCCGTCAAAGTAAGGATGTTGAGATTATAGCCGGGGGCAGGTCCAACAAGGAGGTGGGGTATTTCATAGAACCCACCGTCCTCCTTACCCGCGACCCGCATTACGAAACCATGCACACCGAGTTGTTTGGCCCTGTACTTACCATTTTCGTCTATGCGGATATGGACTTTGAAAAAACCATGGATCTGGTCAACCAGACATCGCCCTATGCGCTAACCGGCGCAATCTTCGGACGCGACCGCTACGCGTTGGATATGGCCAGTAAGAAGCTCGTCAATACCGCCGGGAACTTTTACATTAACGACAAGCCGACCGGGGCGGTGGTTGGCCGCCAGCCTTTCGGAGGCTCAAGGGGGTCCGGTACCAATGATAAGGCAGGCAGCATGCTTAACCTGCTTCGCTGGGTATCTCCAAGAACCATCAAAGAGTGTTTTCTGCCTCCGGTCGACCATTCCTACCCATTCTTACGGGAAGAATAAGTGTATTTGAGCATTCTGTTTCGTACCTTTATACATATGAACGATGTCAGATGCCATTTGCAATAAAACCGGGCTTGGCAGCCGAGGGACGATGGCTCCCCCTTGATAATGCGGCTAAGATCTTCCCTGCCGGAACCAACAAAACCCGCACACTGGTTTTCCGGCTGATGGCCGACATAGACAGGCCTGTTAAATTCAGCACCCTGGCCGAGGCCACCCGACTGGCATCGTTGCGCTACCCCTACCTGACCATGCACCTGAGAAAAGGTTTTTTCTGGTACTGGCTGGATGAGGATTCTTCTGCAATTCCTATTCTGCAGGACACCGGCGAACCCTGCCAGGAATTCCGGTCAACCTGGAGCCATCAACCACTGTGCCGGATCCTGGCAAGGGAAAACAAAATCTCTGCAGAGTTTTACCATGTAATAACGGATGGTACCGGTGGGCTTGAGTTTTTTAAAACCCTCCTGGCTGCCTATGCCGAGCTTGAAGGAATTGCTGTACCGAAAACAGGTTATAACCATTACTCATCAACTCCTGACCCGGAAGAAACGGAAGACGCCTACAACCGGTTCTTTGAACGGCAGGTTCAGTCACCTCCCAAAATCTCCAAAGCATATCATTTGCCCTTTGCAGCCGTCAGGCCGGCAAGTCTTCAACTGCTTCATTGCGAAACCGAGGCTGGTCCTGTGAGGGAAAAGGCAAGAAGTCTGGGAATCACTATAACCGAATATTTTGTATCCATCTACCTGTGGGCCCTTCAGGATATCTACCAAAATGTCAAAAACCTGAGAAATATTGGCCGGCGGCCCGTTATCAGGATTCAGGTTCCGGTTAACCTTCGCAGCCTTTTTCCCAGCCGGACACTCCGGAATTTCTCCTTGTTCGTAACCCCCGAAATCGACATGAGGCTGGGTACTTACACATTTGAAGAAATATCCCACTCTGTGCATCACTACATGCAGCACCAGACCGATCCCAAACTGATGAAAAAAATCATTCACCGGAATGTCCATGGAGAAAGAAGCTTCTTAATCAGGATCATCCCGTTATGGCTTAAGGATCGCGTCCTCAAGTACTATTTTAAAAGGTCCGGGATAACCCTCTATTCCGGGCTTGTCACCAATCTGGGCCGTATTACCTTTGACGGAGATTTCTCCGGTTTTATTCAAAAACTGAGGATATTCCCTCCTCCACCGGACAGGAGCAGGGTTTCACTGGCCGTTGTGACTTACAATGAAAAAATGATTCTCACTTTTTCAAATACTTCAACATCCCGTCACCTTGAGAAAACTTTTATCGACTTTCTCAGGACCGACCAAATCAGGATAAAATTTATTAACCCCTGAAGCAATGAAAACATGTCCGAAATGTGGTATTGAGCATGAATCGGGCTACAGCGAATGCCCGCTCTGCCACAACCGTTTTGTCGACGAGACGGACCCAATTCCCGAAAGGAAATCAGCCATTACGGGACTTGAAAAGCCACTGACCCGTAAAGAAACTGTGAACCTTTTCTGGGAACTTTCCGGAGTCCTGCATTTTTCAAGCCTGATCATGATCTTTTTTATCGACCTCATAATCAACAAGCTACCCGGCTGGTCATGGTATGCCATTTCCGGACTGACAGCATCATTCATTTACATAACCCTGATTGTATTCACTGCACGAAAACCTGTTATCTTCCTGTCGGGCATTTTGCTCAATACCTGTGCACTACTGTTTACCCTGGACATGCTTAACGGTACACTTACCTGGTTTGTAGTTCCAGCCTTGCCACTTGCTGTTTTCCTTATTCTGTTCATTGCCATGATCATCCTCTTCAGCAAACTCACGCTTCATAAGGGACTCAATATAATCGCAGCGGTATCCGTGGGCATTGCGGCATATATTATTGTCATTGACGTGTGTATCAGCTGGATAGAGCATAGAACTTTTTCTCCAACATGGTCGATTGTTGTAGCATCCGCAATACTTCCGTTCGCTTTATTCCTTCTATATTTTCATTACCGGCTTAAACGGGGCACAAGCCTTCGAAAATTCTTTCACCTTTAACCGATTTTAATGTAATACGATATCTTTGTCCTGATACAATGAATAAGAAGTTTTGGCATATTCTGTGGAAAGTGGTCGGGAATAAATACTTCCTTGGGCTGGTCGTATTTGCCGTCTGGATCATTTTTTTCGACCAGAATAACCTGATCGACAGGAACGAAACCCGGAAACGGCTATACCAGTTAAAGCAGGACACCATGTTTTACCGCGATAAGATCAGGGAAGAAAAAGAAAAAATCAACCAGCTGCAGACCAGCCCGGCTAACCTTGAAAAATTCGCCCGGGAGCAGTACATGATGAAAGCCCCTGATGAAGATCTTTTTGTAATCCTGAAAAAAGATAAGGCTAAGTAACCCGCCTGATTCCCCTGCCTTTTTCGAAATTACGATAGTTAATCAACAGTCTGCAGGCAGTTGTATCCTGATCGATACCCGCCTTGGAGGCAAGTTTGTTGGCCTCCGCCAAAACTGGCAATCTCGCTATACCCGATGCATGATACGCGTTTAGAAAACGCAGGACCATGAATCCGTTAAACCAGGCAAAAAAACGATTCCTGAACACCGGGTAGGTGTTGCTGGTACGGACAAGTTCCGCTATCTGCTGATCCGCTGAGATTCCTGCCAGGAAGCTATGCAAAGGATCTGACATGAGTTCCGGGATGACCCTAGCCTTTCCGGATCCTCCCTTTTTACTGAAAAACAGCGGGAGCAAAGAAAAAAGAGCAGATAAGGATTCTATGGAATCAAGGGAGTAAACAGCAAGGGATTCAATCCTTCCTGCTTGCTTCTGAATGGCCGCCCCGGTGCCGAAAATCACCCGGTCGGATTGTCTGGGCGATGGAATAACCATTGGAGTATTGATCTCATAAAAACGGCCAAGCTGTATGCACTTATGTAAAAAATAAAAATCCTCGCCTGCCCGGTGACGCCCCATCCCATTGACCTTTGTATAAGTGGAAGCTCTCACGGAGAAGCTCGAGCCAACCGTGTGGATTGCATGAGGGTGTCCGGTCAACTCGAGTGCAAGTCTCAGGTATCTCAGGTAAAGCTCATATTCTGCAATGGATGCGTAATTCTCAGACGGCAGTTCCCCTTCAAGTGGATGTTCGAAAAACAGGTTGGCAGCCCTGGCTTGAGGATTAACCCGATAAAATCCTGCGATGCCAGTAAGATAATTCACATCGCAAGTTGAATCGGCATCAAAGGAAACGATAATACCCTCTGGTCTTTCAAGTTGGTTAAAGCGCCTGATGGCAGCGTCCATTCCGATCTTGCGGGCTAACCCGACACCCGCATGTTTTTGTGCCAGATCGGGACACCAGAGTGTGTGAATCCTGACATCTGAACGATCTGATTCACGACTGATCTCTTGAATGCAATCCATGGATAATCTGCTGATATCCCGTATTTCAGCTGATGAATTTTCGGGAAAATTGATCACCACGATAATCTCCCAGACAACCCCCGGCAGATGGCAATTCAGGAGCGACCGTACACTGCCTGCAATATCTGGCTCCTTGAATGACGGGATAACTACCGATAAAAACAGATCCGGATCGGGCTCAGGAAGCCCTGGTCCCGGTCCGGATGAATACCGTTCGAGGTACAGATCAGCAAAACCCGGCTTATTTCGCCAGAGATTTGCGGTAGGATTCATTCAGCCTGTCAAGTATTTTAGAGGTGATATTCATATAATCTTCTGCATACAGCAGCCCACCACCAAAAGTATTACTGAGAATAACATTGTAACCCAGCAGCTGATTAACATCAGTAACTGCTGACATGACACTGTCATGCAACTGAATGTTGACAGCCTGCTCATCCTGCAGAAGCCTTTGCTGCATCTCGTTCTGAAGGTTGACGAGAACCTGCTGCTTTTCGGTCAGCTGCTTCTGGCGCGATTCAGCATCCCAGGAGGTGATCAGTTTTTTCTCTACTTTATATTGAAACTCATTAACTTCCTTCTGAAAAGCTTCTCCTTTGGAACCCAGTTCCTTTTCGAGGCTGGATTTGTTGGCCAGAAGCTTATCGGTCAGAACTTTATAGTACTCGTAATTAGCCAGAACTGAATCAACAAACACATATGCTACCTTCAGATCACCGGGCTTCTGCATCCCGATACTTTCATCAACCTTTTGATCCTTGGCGGAACCACTTCCTGAATCTGTAAAATGCAGAATGAACAATACGACTACTGCAACTGCAAGTGCTCCGATGATAGCTTTATACGACTTTTCCATATTCTTCTGTTAATCTGAGATTTAAAATACAAGACTGCAAAATTAGTAAAAAACTACATCCATTCAGGAAGCTTTTTGAGCGATGGCGCTTTTCCGTATATTAAATGATCGAAATAAAGGGCAATCCTTTGCAAAAACTGAATTCTTCCAATGATCCACCGGATTGAATTGTGAATCAGATTGTCTTTATGAGCATATGGACAAACAGAAACGCACCTTCCGCAATCGGTACCGCAGGTGCACCAATAGGTATAACACGCTGTCTGATCGATGTACCAATCCCTGCCCGGTGTTCCTGGTTCACTGGAAATTGCACCGGCCGGACAATTATCGGCACATTTTTTACACAACTCACAAAATTTTCTCAAACCGGGAATCTCTTTCCTGATATTTTCCGGAAGATCAAGTTCGGTGGTAACAACGCCAATCCTGACACGCGGTCCTAGCCGGGGAGTCATTAACAGAGACATTCGCCCAATCTCACCGAGTCCTGCATCCCGTGCAATTTGGGGACATCGAACGAGGTAATTGGAATCAATATGCGCTCGTGCCGAAAAGCCAAGATTTCTTAGCATGGACGCGATTTGAACAGCAATAGTGCCTGCGTGCAGATATTGATAGGAGGATTCAAGAATAATCGGTGCCCTTGGA
>Ga0209417_1003045_pt1 | contig 23633 bp, 20 predicted proteins | sample RifGroF2_FD_184002 | JGI IMG/M metagenome (GOLD analysis project Ga0209417, IMG submission 184002) | Groundwater microbial communities from Rifle, Colorado, USA - Groundwater F2 (SPAdes) (version 2) | ecosystem: Environmental > Aquatic > Deep subsurface > Groundwater | place: Rifle, Colorado... | reverse complement strand
TTCGTTCATCTGGGTGGGTCACAATAGGTGCTGATCCGACGAGGAAAACTAATCATGGTCACTTGAGAGAAAGGCGGGAAATCGCAACTTGCTAATACTGCGATAGGCTAAGGAGGACATGTTATGCCTATTAGCGTCCTTTACAAGAATAACACCTATGGCGTGATCGCAAGAAAGCTGCTCGAAGGATTTATCGTTTCAGGTAGTATTACAAAGTTTTATCGTTCAACAGGATGGGTCACATTAGGTGTTGATCATATTAGGAAAACTAGTCATGGTCACTTGAGAGAAAGGCGGGAAACCGCAACTTGCTAATGCTGAGATAAGCCAAGGAGGACATGCAGACCTTGCGGCTACTAATTCTTCCGCGCCGATTTATCCCGATACATCCTCTCTTCACTCAGCTTCAGGGCGTTCGCAATCTGATCCTTGTTTTCAGCGGAATCAATTCCAAAAGTGATTCTCACCTGCCCATTCAGAATTTCAGTACTGTTCATAATCCTCTCGACAACTTCCTCCGCAATAGTCGTATCCGTTCCAGGGTGCTGGGGTGGGTCAATTTTGGACGCCGATTTAGGCTAAAGGTGGGTCAATATTGCACGCCGATTCACACAGAGCCGCCGTTGCAGAGTATACCGTCGGCATCCAGAGGGACGCTGTTATTTATTTTTCTATTGAGTCCATGATCTCTTTCATCTTCACCGGAGCAGCTTTCAATACCTTTTCGCCACGCCTTGATGCCAGACTGACTCCGGTCGGTCCCAGATGCAGAAACTTTCCAACCTCACTGCCGGTATAGCCAAGCTCAATTATCGCCAGATGACAGATTATCCCGCGCGCCGCAGCTGGGGCTCGGCTTTTGCTCGGCTTTCTGATGGAATCGGGATCAAGCTTTAATGCCGCCGACACAATGCTCAGCAAACGTGCGAGGGTAATTGAACTTTTCATCTTATCCCGCAGTTTTTCCTCCAATTTAAGGCTATCCACGAAATCGCCGCTACCCAATATTCTTTCATCGAAACTTTCGTATTCGTTATTCTCGCGTTCACCCTGGCTACGCTTTAGTCCGCCGCCTACAAGCTCATCACGACGGCCGGACTTGATCCCTTCCGAGACGAATTGACGATAATACTTGCGTGCTGTGGAGGTCCTTTTGCCAAATCGTTCCAGAATTGCTACTGTATCCTGACCGTCAATCTGTCGATTCCCCATTATAACCGCGTGACCGGTCCAGGGATAATAATCCAGTTCTTCCAGGTTCGAGACCATTCCAGCCCTTAACGGATTCAGGTGAATGTATCTGACCAGTTCAAGCAGATAGGTTTCTTCCTCGCATACAATCGACTTGTATCGATTCTGGAATAAATGCCCGGACCGCTTGTTCCGGCGATTGAAAGATACGGCATATCCGGTAAGCAGTCTGCGCATAAATAACGATAGTGATGTGGTGGTCGGCATTAACAACAGATGTGCATGATTTGATAAAAGCGTCCATGCATAACAATGAACGCCGGTTTCTGAGCATAGTGAAAATAGCCGGTCAACAAAAAGCTGCCGGTCGTGATCGTCATTGAAAATGTCACGACGTTCAATTCCGCGCACTATTACGTGCTGGAGAAGCCCGGAAATGTCGAGTCTTGCTAAACGTGGCATGGGCAAAATGTATAGCAGTTAATAATAAAATTCAATAGAAAAATAGATAACAACGTCCCTTAAGGCTCTTCCAATAGAAAAATAGATAACAACGTCCCTTAAGGCTCTTCCCAATAGAAAAAATAGATAACAACGTCCCTTAAGGCTCTTCCTTAAGGCTCTTGCACCACTAACCCACGACATTGTGCGGTTTATTGCATATATCCACAACATTTGGTGGGCGAGGTGCCTCCCCAACAATTGTAAATTACTCCTCTATCTTATTCAATATACTGTTATTACGTGATAATTTCCCTCTTTTATATTTATCCAGTAATTGGCTGGCTATTTGCTTTTTATAAACAAGACTTGAGCATCTCGCGAATGCAATTATGAAGAATATTAAAAAAACATCTTGGATGCAGTAAGGGTAAGTTCTGATTTATTGAATGTTGAGATTTAAAAAGGGAATTGCTATGAAATGTTTTAAGGTAACAAAAGCGTAACATGAAAGGCCGTCTTCGGACGGCCTAAACGAAAGAGGAGTCGAAAAATGTTAATCTTAATGACGGTATTAATTTCACTATTTGCACTATTTGTTGTTATGTTCCTGGTTGAGTACAGAGCATATGATCATTCTCGCCTTATTAGAGTGATTTACGAAAATAACACTTTTGGCATGATCAAAAGAACGCGGCTCGAAAAATTTATCTTTTCAGGGAGTATTACAAAGTTCTTTCGTTCATCTGGGTGGGTCACAATAGGTGCTGATCCGACGAGGAAAACTAATCATGGTCACTTGAGAGAAAGGCGGGAAATCGCAACTTGCTAATACTGCGATAAGCCAAGGAGGACATGCAGTCCTTGCAGCTACTAATTCTTCCGCGCCGATTTATCCCGATACATCCTCTCTTCACTCAGCTTCAGGGCGTCCGCAATCTGATCTTTGTTTTCAGCGGAAGCAATTCCAAAAGCGATTCTCACCTGCCCATTCAGAATTTCAGTACTGTTCATAATCCTCTCGACAACTTCCTCCGCAATAGTCGTATCCGTTCCAGGGTGCTGGGGTGGGTCAATTTTGGACGTCGATTTAGGCTAAAGGTGGGTCAATATTGCACGCCGATTTACACAGAGCCGCCGTTGCAGAGTATACCGGAGGCTATTCTGCCTGAGCTGAAGCGGCAGATAAAAGCCGTGAGTGAGTTGCATGACCGGTGGGGTATGACGGGGTGTTTCTGGTTGATGCGGTTGAACGAAAATACCTCTGGACCTGGATGCGTAATGGTTTGATCTCTGCCTGCTTTACTCTTTCCCCGGTAGATATACGTAAGAACCGGTACAGTTCACCGCCTTGAGATCCTCTTTGTTCTGAATAGGTATTACTTAATCCGGCTGCACGGTCATGCTCCTAACCAGAATTTCGGTCAGATGCATGATCCTGACATCCGGCAGATGATCGGCCAGACCCTTTTTGAGCTGAAGCAGGCAGCCGGGATTGCCGGTGACCAACACCTCGGCCCCGCTGGACCTGATAGTGTCCAGCTTGCGCTTGAGGATACGGTCACTCATATCCGGGCGCTCGATGTTGTAGGTGCCGGCGCTGCCGCAGCAGGCATCGGCTGCTTCGAGTTCGCGGTAATCGATTCCGGGCACGAGTTTCAGGAGATCACGCGGTTCCCTGCGGATTCCCTGGCAATGGGCGATGTGGCAGGGGTCGTGCCAGGTCACTTTTATAGGCAATGGCTTCAGCCTGGCTCGCAACTCATCTGCATGCAGCGTCAGCACCTGCGAGATATCACGCACTTTGCCACTGAAGCTTTGAGCTGCTTCATAACCATCCAGATGATGCCCGTATTTTTTCAGCTCGGCGCCGCAACCGCCGCAGTCGGTGACGATGAAATCAACCTCGTGGCCGGAGAAAATGTCGATGTTGGTATGGGCCGCCTCTTTCAAGCCGGCCATGTCGCCACCCAGCATGTTGGGCGCTCCGCAGCAGACCTGGTTTCTGGGGGTTATGACCCTGTAGCCCAGCGCGGAAAGCAGCTTGATCGTGGCACGGCTGGCATCGGAAAAGACCAGGCTCATCACGCAGCCCAGAAAGAAGCCCACCGTGCCGCGCTCTGGGCCGACAGCCGGTGTCACTTCCTGTATTTCCTGGCGCAATGGCCGGGAGGGCAGGGCAGGCAAGAGTCCCTCCATACGCTCAAGAGGTTTGGGGAACATCTTGAGAATGCCGAGTTTTCTGACCAGTTTCTGCAGGCCGCTCTTCTGGTACATACGCATCGGAACCATCGAACTCTCCAGCCGGTCGGGATGCGGCACCAGCTTGCGCAGGATCAGATCCTCCATGAAGCCCATTTCTGACCCTTCCTTGCGTTCGCAGGTGAACTCTGCCACCAGTTCGCCGGCATTGACTCCGCAGGGGCAGGCCGAGGCGCAGGCCTGGCAGTCCAGGCAGAGCGAAAGGTATTCCAGCAGTCTTTCGGATTGGTCCAGCTCCCCCTCCTGCAGCTTGCGCACCAGGGCCACCCGTCCACGCGGTGACGCCGTCTCAAGAAAGGTTTCCCTATAAGTCGGGCAGGCCGGCAGGCACATCCCGCAGCGCATGCAATTGATCAGTTTGACGTAGTCCATATTTACACCATTTTTCCCGTAGGGGCGTGGCCTCGGCCCGCCCTGATACAATATCCGAAATCGCCATAACCATCAGGGCGGGGCAAGCCCACGCCCCTACAAAAACGGATTAAAAGATTTTCCCCGGATTCAGGATGCCCTTGGGATCAAAGGCCTGCTTGATGCCGCGCATGACCCGGATGCCCGATTCGCCCACCAGCTTGGGCAGGTACTTCTTTTTGGCCAGACCGACACCATGCTCGCCGGTGATGGTGCCGCCCATGGCGATGGCGGCGTCGAAGATTTCGGCAAAGGCGGCGTGGGCTCGCTTGATCTCATCCTTGTCGCGCTCGTCGGTCAGGCAGGTCGGGTGCAGGTTGCCGTCTCCGGCGTGGCCGAAGGTACCGATGGTGACGTTATACTTCTTGGCCGAATCCTGGATTACCTTCAGCATCGCTGCGATACAGCTGCGCGGAACGGTGGCGTCCTCCAGGATCGTGGTCGGCTTGAGCCTGGCCAGGGCCGACAGGGCGGTGCGCCGCGCCGCAGCCAGTTTGAGGGCCTCGTCGGCATCCCTGGCGGTCTGGAAGAAGGAGCAGCGGTGCTTACCGCAGATCTGTGCCACCGCGGCAGCCTCCTCGGCGATCACCACCGGATGCCCGTCCACCTCGATCAAAAGCACCGCGTCCACATCCAGCGGCAGTCCCACATGGGCGTAATCCTCCACGCACTTGATGGTGACCTTGTCCAGAAACTCCAGTGTGGCCGGAATCACCTTGGCGGCGATGATGGCCGAGACCGCCAGCGCCGCATCCTGCAGCACCGGGAAGTGGGCCAGCATGGTGATCTTGCCCTGGGGTTTGGGGATCAGCTTGACGGTGATGCCGGTGAAGAAGCCCAGGGTGCCTTCCGATGAAACCAGCAGCGGATTCAGGCTGTAACCGGCCACGTCCTTGACGACCTTGCCGCCGCTGCGCAGCAGTTCGCCGTCCGCCAGAACCGTTTCCAGGCCCATGACGTAGTCGGCGGTAACACCGTACTTCAGGCCGCGCAGACCGCCGGAATTCTCGGCCACGTTGCCCCCCATGGTCGAAATATTCATGCTGCCCGGGTCTGGGGGATAGAACAGCCCGCGTGACTCGACTTCGCGGTGCAGCGCACTGGTGATCACCCCCGGTTCGACTGTGGCGGTCAGGTTCTCTTCGTCAACCTCGATGATGCGGTTCAAGCGGCTGGTCTGCAGCACGATGCCGCTGTTGTGAGACAGCGACCCGCCCGAAAGGTTGGTACCGGAACCGCGCGGGGTGACGGTAACGCCGGCCCCGTGGCAGAGGTGCATGATACGGATGATCTCATCACTGGAACCGGGCAGCAGCACCGCGCCGGGAACGCTCTCGATCTCCGGGGTGGAATCGTAACCGTAGACCGCCAGGGACTCCCGGTCGGTCAGGGTGTACTGCCCGCCGACTATCGTTTGCAGCTCTTTTATGAATGATGGTTCCATGGGAAACTCCTTGTGTCTTAGACAATAAATCAAACCCAACCACCCCCAACCCCTCCTTTGTAAGGAGGGGAGCTATAAAATCCCCCTCCTATTTTAGGAGGGGCTAGGGGTGGTAAGGTTCTGCCGCTACGGTATCATCCATTGAAGGAAGTAGGCCTGCAGATACACTATTACACCTACCACGATTGTCAGGAAAATCGAGTGTTTCAGGGTAAAGCGGAACAGGGTGCCTTCCTCGCCGACCATGCCGCAGGCGGCGGTGGCCACGGCCAGTGATTGGGGGGAGATCATCTTGCCCATGACGCCGCCGCTGGTGTTGGCCGCGCCGGTCAGGATCGGATTCAACCCCAGTTGTTCGGCGGTGGCTTTCTGCAGGCCGCCGAACAGCACGTTACTGGAGGTGTCGGAACCGGTCAGGAAAACCCCCAGCCAGCCCAGAAACGGTGCGATGAACGGGAACCAGTGCCCGGTCTTGGTAAAGACCAGTCCCAGGCAGTTGGTCATGCCCGAGGCGTTCATAACATAGGCCAGACCCAGCACCGAAGCCACGGTGACCGCGGGGAAACGCATGTCATAGAGGGTCTTGCCGGCGATTTTGAAGACGTCACCGAATCCAACTCCACAGATCAAGGCCGAAAGGAAGGCTGCGATCAGGATCGCGGTGCCGGCGGCGGACATGAAGTTGAAGTTATACTTGGCTGCCAGCTTGATCGGCAGCTGCTCGGCCACCGCTTTTTCCAGCGGTTTGAACTGGTCCTTCATGGTGGCGTTGGTCTTTACCAGCTCGCCGCAGAGCTTCTTGGTTTCGGTCATCTTCTTGGAAACCAGGTCGCAGGCCTTGAGACGCTCATCGGTCAGCACCGCGCCTTGTCCGGCCAGCCCGGATTCAACCGGCAGAAAAGCTTCTTCGAGCCCTTTAAGTTCCTTCAGCTTGCCAGCCAGTTCGACCTGTTTCGGATCTGTTGTTGAGAGGCTGGCCAGCTGTTTGTCGATCTCCTCGTTGACCTTGGCGATCTTCTTGAGACCATCTTCCGGCTTGGAAACCTTCTTGACGATCATGTTGTCGAGTCCCGCCACGGTGATTACGACCTTGCTCTTGTCCAGTTCGGACTTGATAGAGGGGATGCCCCACAGAAGCACCATCACGGTCAGTGCCAGATAGGGAGACCAGGCGCGAAACACTTCACCGACGGTGTAGTGATGTTGTTCGACCCCGTTGCTGGCCGTTTCATGGTCAAAGACGTAGTTTTCCCTGGGTTGCCATACCTGCAACAGTGCCACCAGTGCTGCCATGGCCGCCAGCGATGAAATGATATCCGGAAGGTATGGTCCCAGGTAGCTGGCTGTGGCCCACTGGCATACCGCAAAGGTGACGCCGCAGACGACGATGGCCGGTAAAACTTCGATGGTTTTTTTCCAGCCGACCATGATCATGATCACGTAGAAGGGGATAATGACAGAGATGAACGGTAGTTGGCGGCCGACCATGGTGGAGAGCTTCATCATGCCGTCATCGCCGTAGCCCATCACGCCGGCCAGGGCCACCACCGGAATACCGATGGCGCCGAAGGCAACCGGCGCTGTGTTGGCGATCAGGCAGACCCCGGCGGCGTATAACGGGCGGAAGCCGAGTCCGACCAGTGTCGCCCCGGCTATGGCCACCGGCGTACCGAATCCGGCGGCACCCTCGATAAATGCCCCGAAGCAGAAAGCTATCAGCAATGCCTGGATGCGCCGGTCGCCGGTTACGCCGGCCAGCGAGGCCCGGATGATCTCGAATTGCCCACCTTTGACGGTAATGTTGTAAAGGAACAGGGTCGTTATCACAATGTAGAAAACCGGGAACAGACCGAAGGCGGCGCCCTGCATGAAGGCCAGGCCGGCCAGCTTGGCCGGCATGCCCCAGACCGCTACTGCGATCGCAAGTGCCGAGGCAACCGCCAGCGGTCCGGCCTTGTGCGCTTTCATTTTCAATACGGCCAGACAGACGAAGATGACGACCAGAGGGATCGCGGCGATCAATGCCGAAAGTCCCAGACTACCTCCCGCGGGTGTATAAGTTTGAATCCAGGGCATAGCTGACTTCTCCTTTCAATGGTGAGACTTGTTTGTCGTGATTTTTAATGACTGCGCCTGTGGTGAAAGCATTGATACAGCTTGATTTCAAAATAGAATCAAGTTATGTAAATTTGTATTACCAATTATCCTTTTTGAAAAAACCTGTCAAGAGTTTTTTTGTGGCATCTAAAAACGCTGTTGACAAGCAGATATAACTTGATCTAGGGTGAGATGTAATGTGGCATTACAAGTATACATATTGATTGCATTGTCACATATCCGCTGCAGCGCCGAGCAGATTGATTTTCAGTAATAAAACCTTTTTTCAATAGTGTGGCAGCGCAAGGATTCAGCTGGTCAGATTTAATCACGTGCTATATTGCTGTTCAGAACGCATCGGGAATCAATGTATGAAGGGAGAAGGTTGTATGTATGAACAGTTCAAGGCCAGGGCCGAGGGGGTCAGCGCGGAAGTGCATCGTTTCGATACCAGAGCGGCAACGCTGGAATTCATAATCGCTTTTCTAAAAGGAGAAGGTCTGCGTGATGCTCCACAATACCATGCAGTGTGGGCCGATTGCCCGTTTCTGGAAGGAAGCGTCCGTAAATCGTTGAGCGAGGTTGCCGGTCTGAAATTCGAAGTTTCACAGAAACTGGCTGCGGAAGCGAAGTTCGGCATCAGCCAGATGCAATGGGCCTTGACTGATACCGGAACGCTGGTGCAGGATTCCGGCGCGATCGAACAGCGACTGGTGTCATCGCTGCCCTCGATTCACATCGCGCTGGTCCCGACCTCCGGCCTCCTTCCCGATCTGCCGGCCCTGCTATCCAGGATTCATCCGGAAGACTGCGCCTATATCGCAATGATTACCGGGCCCAGCCGCACCGCCGATATCGAGCGGGTGCTGACCATCGGCGTGCATGGACCGGAACGGTTGATCATAGTTTTTTGCGACGAGTTGGGAGGTGGCAACTGATGTCAAACGAATTCAAGGAATCCATCCACAGGGCGGTCAACAACGCCAACCTGACCGGGGCTCTGGGCAAATTTTCCGAGGCCTACAAGGTCAACCGGGCCAAGGCCTATGAAGGGATCGACTTCGAAGAGCTGCGTGGCCGCATTGCCGACCTGAAATCCTACGCCGCATCCCATCTGGACCAGTTATCGGAACAGTTCGCCCGGAACGCCGAGGCGCGTGGAGCCAAAGTCTTCAGGACCAATGATCCGGCCAGGGTCAGGGAATACATCCTGAAGGTGGCCCAGGAGAACGGCGTCAAGAGTATCGTCAAGTCCAAGTCGATGGCCACCGAGGAGATCCATCTCAATCCCTTTCTGGAAAAGGCCGGTATTTCGGTGGGAGAGACCGACCTGGGTGAATGGATTATCCAGCTGGCCGGTCAGACCCCTTCGCACATGGTGATGCCGGCCATCCATATGACCAGGGAGGAGGTCTCCGACCTGTTCAGCAAGGAGGTTGACGAGCGCCTGACCTCCGATATCCCCAGGCTGGTCAAGGTGGCCCGCGAGCGGTTGCGGCCGATGTTCCTGGAGGCCGACATGGGCATTTCCGGCGGCAACATCGCCGTGGCCGAAACCGGCAGCATCGTGCTGATGACCAACGAAGGCAACGCCCGGCTGGTGACATCGCTGCCCAGAATTCACGTCGCTCTGGTCGGTGTCGAAAAGCTGGTCGCCAACTACGCTGATATCGCGCCGATCCTGAAGGCGCTGCCGCGCAGCGCCACGGCCCAGCTTTTGACCAGCTACGTCTCGATCATCACCGGCCCGACTCCCAACCCGGACGGTTCGCTGAAGGATCTGCACATCATCCTGATGGACAACCGTCGCAGCGAGATGGCGGCCGATCCCAAGTTCAAGCAGGCCCTGCAATGCATCCGCTGCGCCTCCTGTCTTAACGTTTGCCCGATTTTCCGCCTGGTGGGAGGACATGTCTTCGGCAAGGTCTACACCGGCGGCATCGGCACGATCCTGACCGCCTGGTTCGATGAACTGAAGAAGTCCGAGGATATCCAGGGGCTCTGCATCCAGTGCGGAGCCTGCAAGGACGTTTGCCCCGGAAAGATCGACATACCGGAGCTGATCATGGAGATCAGGCGCCGTCTGGTCAAGGACCAGGGGCTGCCGCTAATGCAGAAGGCGATCTACAGTGTGGTCAACAACCGCCATCTCTTCCACGGCATGCTGCGGGCGGCCTCTCTGGCCGGCAAGCCCTTCACCTCCGGCAGGTTCGTCCGCCACCTGCCGATGTTCCTGGCCGACCTGACGGATGGGCGCAGCCTGCCGGCCATTGCCGGTGAACCGTTCCGTGACCGCTTCAAGAACATCAAACAGCCAAAGCTCAAGGAGAAAGCCGCCTTCTACGCCGGTTGCCTGATCGATTTTGCCTATCCCGAGATGGGTGAGGCGCTGGTCAGGGTCCTCAACAAGGCCGGCATCGAGGTCATTTTCCCGCAGGAACAGACCTGCTGCGGCGCACCGGCCCGCTACAGCGGCGCCTACGAGGTGGCAGCAGGCAACGCGATCGACAATATCAAGGCGCTGCTGGACGAGGAGGTACAGTATGTGGTTTCAGCCTGCCCGACCTGCACCGTGGCACTGGACCATGAATTCATCAGCACCTTTGAAAGCCTGGGACAGTCCGAGTGGATTCCGAAAGCCAGGGAGCTGGCCGCCAAGACGGTAGATTTCTCGACACTGGTAAAGAAGCTGGTCGATCAGGGGAGGCTGTCGCTGAAGGATGGTCAAAAGCTGGGCAAGATCACCTACCATGACTCCTGCCACCTGAAGCGGACCCTGAAGGTTTCGGAGCAGCCGCGCGAGTTGCTGAACAAGGCCGGCTACGAGCTGACCGAGATGTTCGAGTGCGACATGTGTTGCGGCATGGGCGGCTCATACTCGATCAAGCTGCCGGAGATATCCGGTCCGATCCTGAAGCGCAAGCTGCACAACATCAGGGAGACCGGAGCCCCACTGGTGGCGATGGATTGTCCCGGCTGCGTGATGCAGATCAGGGGCGGCCTGGACCAGGACGGCTCGGCAATCAGGGTGCGGCATACCGTGGAGCTGCTGGCGGAGCAGTTGGAGGATTAACAAAGGGTAGGGCTGGGATAGCTTGAGAAGGGGGGTCGGGATTGTGAATTCCGGCCCCTTTTTTGTGCCCGGCGGATCGATGAAGCATGAGATTGATTGCGCCGCAATGACGCGCTTTGAAACTGATTGATACAGCATGAATGCGTTTAAGTCTGTTTGGTTGGATGACACAAAACAAACAAGATGGAACTAGATCTGGTACTCAATGCATTATGCCGATATGATACGCGCTGAGCTCTTCAATATGCAAAACTGATTTAACTTTAATATCCAGCCAAAGGAGATGAATATGAAAGTACTGGTAGACCTGTGCATAGTCCCGATCGGTGTTGGCGTGTCCCTGTCCGCTTACATTGCGGAATGCGAGAAGGTCCTGTCGCATGCGGGGCTGAAAACCTCGCTGCACTCCTATGGAACCAACATCGAAGGCGAGTGGGAAGAGGTGTTCGCGGCGATCAGGAAATGCCATGAAAAAATCCACGCCATGGGGGCGCCCCGCATCACTACCACCATAAAGCTGGGGACGCGCACCGACAGGAACCAGACCATGGAAGACAAGGTTGCCAGCGTGAAGAACAGGCTGGCCGCCGGGTTAGCTTGAACAGGAACGCATAAAAAATGTCTATCCGGATATGGGGTCCATTCAGTCTTGAGAGAGTTCCTGACCTACATCGCTCCGGTGGGCAAGATTAATAGAATATGATATATATGGCATTATTGTTGCTTAAATTAGTAGGCTTAATGTGTATCTTATTTTATACAGGTTATCGGATTATGCATGAAGCTGTATTTTCAATGCGTTATCATTGCAGCTTTACTGATCACCGCGTGGGTGACGACAGCAACAGCCGCTCTTCAGTGCAATGGCTGTCATGGTACGTCAAACCCAGTAGACTTCCGTCCGCTTGACTCCATTTTCCGTAATCCTTCCACCGGCGGTTTCTCAGGAAATCACCGCACCCACCTGGACTCGCCGGCTTCCTCCACCGCTTGCAGCATCTGCCATCCCGGCAGCGGCAGTTTTACCTCATCCCACCGTGACGGCAAGCTCAAAATATCGTCACGCATCAACAATTCGCCGAACACAACCTATTATCCGGCTTATGACAACAATACGTCCGCCTGGTCTCAGACCGCGACTCCTGCCATGGGAGCCTGTGCCAACGTCAACTGCCACTTCGAGACAATCTCTCCTGTCTGGGCCAGCGCTCCGGAGCTGACTACCTGCAGCACATGCCATGGCGCGCCACCTTCAGGTACGGTTTCTGCCTACTCTGGCGGTGCAGCTGGAAGCCACGCCAAACACGACCAATATTATCCCGGCGCCAGCAACTGCAAGAAATGTCACCCGGACAACGCCACCTTTGCGCATGCCACCAGTGCAGTCAATCGCGATCTGAAAATCAGCTTCGCCGCTGCTCCCAATAACGGCAGCGGTTCCTATACCGGTCCGCTCAACGATTATCTGCCCAGCCAGAACAATATCTTCGGTAACTGTACTGCTACCTATTGCCACAGTCCCGGCAACAAGGCGACAAGTTACAATGCCCCCAAACAGACAGCCACCTGGGGGGGCACGCTCGGGTGCGGAGGATGTCATGAGGCGGCTCCGGTTACAGGAAGTCACAGAACCCACCTGGATCCGGCTTATTCGTATGGTGTTCCGGTAACATGTCACAAATGCCATGCTGCAACCGTGACACCCGGGATGACAATTTCCACGACCATGAACCATCTTAACAAGCTGGTAAATGTGGCTTTTGACAGCACTACCACGGCTGTTTTCGGCAAATACAGCGGGCGCCTTTCACCAATGCAGAAAAATCCCGGTTCGGGTTACGCGAACTGTGAAAACGTGTATTGTCACTCAAGCGGACAGGGGGCTGGCGGAAGTTGGCCACCAACCTACTCCACGCCTAAGTGGGGGCTGTCAGCAACCGGCAAATGCGGTACCTGTCACGGCGATGGCTATCACGGCGCGGCCAACAAGATGCTTTCTGGCAGTCATGACAAACATATGAGCTATGGTTTTGCCGGGAGTGTGACCGGCTGCGGCATTTGCCACTATGGCGCCGGCTTTGCCAGTACTTCATGTAACCAGTGTCATTATGGATCTGATACCAATTTAACTGACTTGCATATAAACCATAAGGTGGATGTCAGCTTCTTAACCAAATACGGCGGCGTCTACGGCGGCACACCTGAACCGGGCGACGGCTACGGCTCCTGTTTCAGCGTTTACTGCCATTCCGACGGAACCTCGCTTGCAACTGGAACTGTTCCGCTCAACACTTCGACCGTCTGGGGTTCCGGAGTCCTGAGCTGCGGCAGCTGTCACGGCAATCCTCCCGCATACGGCAACGGCAGCCCCAAGGCGAACAGTCACGCCAGACACGACTTTGGCTGCAATATCTGTCACAGCAGCACCACCTCTGATGGAATTGCCATTTCAAGCATCCTAAAGCACGTCAACCAGGCCTATGAACTGTCTCCGGGTGTCGGGGTTACCTTCACTTACGTTTTTGCCATTACCGGGGGCACCTGCAGCAACATCAGCTGCCATAATAACGGCACCGCTGTCTGGGGCACAGTCCTGACCTGCGAGGATTGTCACAGCGTGTCACCCGGCGGGGACTGACAGTAATTAAAGCAAACCCCGAGGTTAATATTTCAACAGCTATGTCCGGAAGATAAGGTGGAGTTTTATGCGGAAAATTCGTATTCGCTTGTTACTGCTTGTGGCCTGTTTGGTATTGCCGGTTGTGGCCTGTGCCTGGTCGCTGAATACATGGGTCAGGAGCGGCGGCGGGAGCTTGCAGGTGCGTACGGACACCCCCCAGACTTCGGTCAATGGTTCCGTATTTAAAAACTATACCTCGCAGCAGAATTTCCCGATTACTCTTTCGGCAAGCCCCGGTTATAAAATATCGACTTATACGGTAAACGGTGCAGTTACAACTCCGGAGTCCCCGGTTGCATCATTGACTTACCAGATGGGCCTGCTTGCGTTTCCGGATAAACCATCGCAGAGCATCTACGTTAATTTTGTGCTCTGGACCACTTCAATCACTGCCAATACGGGCGATACCGGCGGCAGCGTGTCGCCATCCGGGACCCTCAGCCTGCAGTTGGGCACGAACAAGAGTTATACTTTTACCCCCTCTGCCGGAAATCAGGTCATTGCCATAAATGGTCTTCCTGCATCAGGCTACACGCTTTCACCCGCCACCCTGCCTGCGAGTCTCAATACTCCGGTCACCCTTACCCTTACCATTCCGGAGAATCCACTGACGATGACCGGCTATTTCCTGGGGGTAATCGCCAATGCCGGCCCGACCCAGACTACTCTGCCCGGCAGCAGTGTCACTCTTGACGGGTCCGGAAGCAGCATCAAGTACGGTGGCGGCAACCTGACCTATGCCTGGGTGCAGACCGGCGGGCCCGCGGTAACGCTCAGTGCGGCCAATGTGGCAAAGCCGACCTTCACCGCTTCCGCTATTGCCACCCATAACTTTCAACTGACCGTCAGTAATGGCACATATTCAAACAGCGCAAACACCTATGTGGCAGTTGCCAGCTCAGCCTCTGCCGCAGCCCGCGCTTCGTGTATGGTTTGCCATCAGGCGAGCGGTGTTGGCATCACCAGCAACGTATTTGGGAACTGGTCGTCATCATCACACAAGAACCTGTTTGTCATGTGCGCCAATTGCCATGTTGGCGCCGATACCGGGGGGCATCCAGGCCCACTGGGCTCGGGAGCGGTGAACGAGACAACCTTCACCTATAATTCACCTTATGGCAGCGGTAACTTCTGCTTTACCTGTCATCACAAGGGTAACAACCTGCACTACAACACCGAGGTACAGCTGGCGAATATCTGCGTTGCCTGCCACAACCCCAACGTCCACGATCCGGACGCCACCATGTCAATTGCCCTGGGCGCCAGTCACTTCAACGGCTATACCTCAACCTTCAATCCCAATTACCGGGCCGCCTACGTGACCCCGAACACCGAGTGCGCCAACTGCCACATAACCACGGCAAATATCCCTAACGCCTCTGATCCGGCCTTGTCGGCACAACGGCTGGACTGGGCTGTTTCCGGTCACGGCAACACCAACGGGCAGTCCTGGCTTGCTTACGATTTCAAGACCCTGTCCGGCTGTGTGCAGTGCCATACCACGGCAGGTTTTATCGCCTATTCCACCGCAAAGGTTACCAGCGCCTGGGGAACAGCCTCAGTAACCAGGGATGTACTCTCCTGTATCGGCTGCCATACGGATATCAGCTCCGGGGCGTTGCGGACGAATCATCCGGTTCAGCCCTATGCGGACGACACCTACACCAATCCGAATGTTGGCAATACCTCCAACCTGTGCGTAAAATGTCACTCCGGCAGGCAGAGCGGCCGGAGCATCAGGGCCAAAGTTGCCGCCAGCGCCGACTTTACCAATATGGCGTTCATCGGTTCCCATTCCGCGGCAGCAGCCGGTATACTGTTCAAGTCCATCGGCTATGAGTTTACCGGTCGGGATTACAGCAACAAATGGCACTTCAAACACGATAAGGTCGGTATCAACAACTACACAGCCTATAATTATGATACCGGCAGCAATGGCCCCTGTGCCGGTTGCCACATGAGCTCAGCGAATAAACACACCTTTTCGCCCCTGACCAGGGATGCGGGTGGTGTCGTAACGGCGATCATCAGCACCTCGTGTGCCGGTTGTCATACCGGTCCGGCCTATCTGGACGGAAGCAGGATGAACAGCCGCGAGACGAAATTTGCCGCAACGTTGCTTGCATTGCAAAAAGTTTTAGAGGCTAAAAATATCTACTATGCCGATGTCTCTCCATATTTCTTCAAGAGCAGCGGCAATAGTGAGCCAGGCAACGCAATCACAAATTGGGGCAACGCCGATACCATGGGCGCCGCATTCAATTTCAACCTGCTCCGGCACGAACCTGGCGCCTATGCCCACAACATGATTTACACCAAGCGGCTGATCCATGACTCGATCGACTTTCTGGATAACGGCGCGTTTGACAACTCCGTAAGCATCACTATAAACAGCCTGTCAGGCCTTGATGCAACCCAGAAGACATTAGCCACAGGCTATCTGACACCGTCCGGAACCAGACCATAGTTGATAATTGCTTGTGCAGTTAAAGCTGGGCTGCCCAAATCTGAATTGTATTGAAACGGCGGCCGATAAGCCGCCATTTCTGTTTCTGCAGACTTTCATTTATGGTAATGCTGGGAACCAGTGAGGTTAACGAATCATGAAAATTGTCATTGCTCCCGATTCATTCAAGGAGAGCCTGTCTGCCTTCGAAGTGGCCACTGAAATCGAGGCCGGTTTCCGTGAGGTCTTTCCGGACGCCGACTACATAAAGGTTCCCATGGCAGACGGAGGTGAGGGTACCGTTGCGGCCATGGTCGCAGCTACTGGCGGAACCCTGGTCGAGGCGGTGGTGACAGGGCCTTTGGGAGAGCCTGTCAGGGCCTGTTACGGCGTGACCGGGGACGGGCGTACGGCGGTGATCGAGATGGCGGCGGCCAGCGGACTGGTTCTTGTCGCTCCGCATCTGCGCAACCCGCTGAAGACCACCAGCTATGGCACGGGAGAGCTGATCAAATCCGCGCTGGATGCCGGAATCCGCCATTTGATCGTCGGCATAGGCGGCAGCGCCACCAACGATGGCGGCGTCGGCATGCTCCAGGCGCTGGGGGTGAAACTGCTGGATAGTTCCGACGCCGGGATCGGTTTTGGTGGCGGCTGTCTGAAAGAATTGTTTCGCATCGATATCAGCGGCCTGGATCCGCGTCTGAAAAACTGCCGGATCGAGGCCGCCTGCGATGTGGACAACCCTTTGACCGGACCTGCCGGCGCCAGCGTCGTATTCGGGCCGCAAAAAGGGGCTACTCCTGCAATGGTGGCAGAGCTGGATGCCTGCCTGACCCGCTATGCCGGCCTAATACACAGGGACATCGGGGTGGACGTGGAGCGGACACCGGGAGCTGGCGCTGCCGGCGGCATGGGAGCGGCGCTGCTGGCGTTCTTCGGAGCCGTTTTGCGACCGGGCATCGATATTGTCATGGATACAGTCGGGCTTGAGGCGGTGGTGCGGGATGCCGACCTGGTGATTACCGGAGAAGGGCGCATGGACAGCCAGACTATTCATGGAAAAACGCCGGTCGGTGTGGCGCGGATGGCCCGGCGCTACGGCAAGCCGGTGATCGGAATCGCCGGCGCTCTTGCGGAAGATGTGGCGGTTGTACATGAGTATGGCATCACCGCGGTTTTCAGTGTACTCTTCCGGGTCTGTACACTGGAGGAAGCCTTGAATAACTCAGCAGCAAATATCCGTAGCGCATCACGCAACATAGCTGCTACAGTAAAACTTGCCCGGAACATCGCATGACCGGGGGTATTGAGGTTCCGCTGGAGCGAATCGACCCGGACACTCTGCGCAGAATGATCGAGGAATTCGTCACCAGGGAGTGGTCCGAGCTGGGTGATGCCGGCTACAGTCTGGACGACAAGGTCGAACAGGTCATCGGGCAGCTGAAGGATGGTACGGCCAGGGTGGTCTTCGATATTACCACGGAAAGCTGCAACATCGTGCCTGTCACATAATAAGGGCGGAAAGGTCCAATATGTTTGAATGCCAGTACAACGAGGAGATGGAGGCGGAAGTCAGGCGGCTGGATGCCAAACAGCGGGCCATCAGCGCCGGTCATCCGGATTGGGACAATGCCTGCCGGAAGTGCGGCTGCCGGCTTCAGGGCACCAGCGATGATGTGTGCGAGGAATGCGCCTGATGGACCGTATTGCTGGTGTGAACTACATGCTGAAACTGGTTGATACAGATTGATACAACTTCTCGCAAATAAATTCAGTCCAAGGAGCTTTAAAATGAATGAATTTGAAACCGGCTATAATCGTACCGCAACCCAGGTAGTAGTAAGGCAGAATACCCTTGTCCGCCAGGTTTACGCCTGGATGGGGGCGGGACTGGCGATCACGGCGCTGATGGCGCTGATCACGCTCTCCTCGCCGGCCATACTCAACGCAGTGTTTGGAAACAAGCTGGTGTTCTACGGCCTGATGATCGGAGAGCTGGCCCTGGTGTTCACGCTGTCGGGTGCGATCAACAGGTTGAGTGCCGCCACCGCCACGCTGATATTCATCGCCTATTCCGCGCTGAACGGCATCACTCTATCCGCCGTTGCGCTGGTCTACACGGCCAACTCGATCACCACCACCTTCGTCACCACCGCCGGCATGTTCGGGGCAATGAGCATCTACGGTTACATGACCAAGCGCGACCTGACCTCATGGGGCAGTTTCCTGTTCATGGGACTGATCGGCGTGGTGATCGCTTCGATCGTCAATATCTTCGTCGGCAGCAGCGCGGTGTCCTGGGTCATCTCCGGCATCGGGGTGATCGTCTTCACCGGACTGACCGCTTACGATACCTGGAAGATCAAGGAAATGGCGGCCCAGGGAAGCGAGGGAAGGAAACCGGCCATCCTCGGCGCGCTGACGCTCTACCTGGACTTCATCAACCTGTTCCTGATGCTGTTGAGGTTCACCGGCAACCGGCGCTGATCCGGCTTCTGCAAGTTAACGAGAACGGAAATTCCATGGGTGATCCCTTTCCTGATCATCGGCCACTCTCGGGTCGCTATTTCTATCCCTGTTGCTTCCGGAACGTTTCTTGCTGAATATTCGATCAATATCTCATGCATGGAGTCCAAGGCACTTGAATCATTGCACACGTCCGAAGTCTTTCTTATCCCTTTTCCTTCGATATGTTCTTAGCCTGTTGGCCCTGTTTCTGGTCAGCGCCTGTGCGCAGCCCAACTTTACTGTCATTGCAGACAGGATACTCTGGCCTCCCGCTCCAGCCAGTCCGCTGCTGGAATTCAAGGCGCTCTATTATTCACAATACAGCGTGCTGAGTTCACAGTATCAAGGGCTTCCAACCATATTTGAAGGCTCTGAGGAAGTCCTTCTCCGCAGGGCTTCCGGTGTCGTTTCTGACGGTCACGGCAAGGTGTTCGTTTCTGACTCGGTTCTGAGGAATGTGTTGATATTTGATTTTGTCACAAAGATTGTTCGCGTGCTGGATGTTGATAATCTGTTTGGCAAGCCCATGGGCATGGATATGGGGCCGGATGGGCGCCTGTATGTGGCCGACGCCGGTAGAATGAGAGTGCTGGTTTTTGGTCCTGACGGGAAATATCTTGACAGCATAGGTGATGAAAGTCGTTTGCTAAGGCCCATGAATGTTGCTGTTAACAGTTCATTGGGCAGGATATACGTGTCGGATGCCCGTAAACACCAGATCGTGGTATTCACTCTTTCAGGTAAATTCCTTTTCCAGTTCGGCGGCATGGGACGTGGGGACGGAAAGCTGGCCATGCCCCATGGATTGAGATTCGACAGGAACGGCAATCTATTTGTTGCTGATATGCTGAATTCCAGGATCCAGGTTTTCGATCCCGAAGGACGCTTTGTTTCATCGATCGGCGATCGTGCCCCATACCAGCTTGAATTGGAGTACCCCCGCGATATAGCTTTCAGCAGCGATGGCAACCTTCATATCATAGATATAAAACGGGCTTTGCTGGTCAGTTGTGAACCAAACGGTAAACTGCTGCTAGTCACAGGTTCCGACGGACATACCACCCATCCCCTGGGCCTTTCCAGCCCTACCGGCATCAGCATCGGCAGTGATGATACGATCCATATCGTTGACCAGATCAACAACCGCTTGACGCTCTGGAAATATTTCGGGACTTCATCGGAACAGGCTTTGCATAAGGAAGTCGATCTGCTTGTGAAGTAATGTGATTTAGTGAGATATGCCGGGGAGGGTCAATGAAGGTTTTAGTTACCGCACTCGTGTGCGCCGTATGTTGTCTGGCGCCGGTCTGGCGGGTCGAGGCACTCACGGTTGTAAATTCAAAGCATGACTTTTCAGCTTTGGGTGGTTCTCCTTGCGGTTATTGCCATAGTGTACATAACGGCCTGGGTGGCACAGGGATGCTGAATCCAGGTTTCGGAGCATTTCCATCGATTACAAATGCTTACAGTAGCGCCACAAGGGTCTATAAACCCACCTTGGCCAGTCTGGACAGCAGTGATGCTCCGCTGTGCCTTGCCTGTCATGATCAATCCACAATAGCCGCCAACCCCAATCTCAGCGAAGCCAAAACCCGTCTGGACAGTCGTTCTGACTTCCCCAATGCATATATCAACACGGATCTTTCCAATGATCACCCGGTTGGTTTTGTATTTGATCCGGCACAATCGCCCACAAAGATCAAGTCTCCTCTGCTGGCTAATGTCACGTTCGGTCCCGGACGAAACCAGATGTGGTGTTCTTCATGTCATAATGTTCATGATAACAACTTTGGCAACTTTCTGGTTGCGTCAAATGACGTATCCGCACTCTGTCTGGATTGTCATATCAAGTAGCCGGTCTTAAGGATCTTCCTAAAAAGTGTTGACGGCATCACAATTTGGGAGTGTATTCTAACTGCTGCTGGCATTTTAGAAGATTGTCGTGGCGTGACAAAAAATCAATTTTTGTTATTAATCAAATATAACTATTAATTCAGTAAAGCTTCTCATGGCTGTTCCCTAAGTTCAGGATCAGAGAGTATGTCGCGTATAACCACAATATTCATGTCGGGCCTGCTTGCCGTTTTGCTGCTGCTCACATCCGCTTGTTTACCGCTGGTAAATTCCCCCGGCAAGCTCGTTATACAACCGAAGATTGAAAGAGGCTTCTTTGTCGCCGGTGACGGAACCCGGCTGCCGGTGCGTTCCTGGCTGCCGGAGGTTGCCCGGATCAGGGCCGTGATCGTCGGACTGCACGGTTTCAACGATTACAGTAACTCATTCACCTCACCGGGAAAGTATCTCAGCCGCCACGGCATCGCCGTTTATGCCTATGACCAGCGCGGTTTCGGCGGAGCGCCGGGACGCGGGCTCTGGTCCGGCAGCGATGCCTATGCCGGCGACCTCGGCTGTTTCGTAAAGGAGGTCAGGAAACGCCATCCGGCTGTTCCGGTTTACGTGCTGGGTGAGAGCATGGGAGGGGCGGTTGCCATTGTCGCCGTGACCGGCGACAAGCCGCCGGACGTGGACGGCGTCATCCTGGTGGCCCCGGCGGTCTGGGGACGGGAAACCATGCCCTGGTACCAACGCTGGCTGCTGGCGCTTACTTCGCATACAGTCCCCTGGATGGAACTGACCGGGAAGGGGCTGCACATCATTCCTTCGGACAACATCGAGATGTGCCGGGCTCTGGGACGTGATCCGCTGGTGATCAAGGCCACCAGGGTGGATGCGGTGTACGGACTTACCAACCTGATGGACGAGGCGCTGTCCAAGGCCGGGAAACTGAAACTTCCGGCCCTGGTCCAGTACGGTAAAAAAGACCAGGTCATACCCAGGGAGCCGACCCTGCTGATGCTGGGCAAAATGTCCAAGGCAACCCGGAAGGCTTTCTATGCTGAAGGTTACCACATGCTGCTGCGTGACCTGCAGGCGGAGAAACCGCTGGCGGATATCGTCGCCTGGGTGACCGATCATGACAACCCCCTGCCCAACGGCAGGGATAATTTTTTCTAAGTCATTCCCCCGGTGTTCCATTCATGGAGGATAGATGGTTCCGGCACTGCCCGCGACATAGCTCCCCGGCCCACCCGCCGCGGAAATATTAGCTCTCGGGATCAGCAGTTGACCATCATACATCAGGGATATTCTTCCACCTCCGCCACCGACCTGATTCCCACCGCCGTTGGCCCTGATGGCGCCGCTTCCCGAGAGTGTGGATGTGACGAGGTTGATGGTTCCGCCTGAGCCGCTGCCCGGCATCTGGTCAGTGCTACCGGTCCCGCCATCGGCGGAAATAACGCCGTCAAGGCTGATGCTGTTGGCATGGATTGCCACCCAGCCGCCACCATCTCCACCAACACGGCCATAATCCCCACAGGACCCTCCGGAACCGAGTCCTGCCGGATCAGTCATGCTGCCGTAAATACCGTTGGGTGTTCCTCCCCAGGCGCCGCCCAATCCTCCATATGAACCACCTGAACGATGCAATGATCCATCGACATTGCCGATGGTCTGTCCGGAGCAGTCGTTCCCTCCGCGGCTGCCACCCAGATAGCCGCGGGCATCAACATTGATGGAGCTGTTGCCGGTTATCTCCAGCGTTCCCACGGTAAGATCCAGCCTGGGCTCGAAGTTCATGGTCGCATCGTAATGGGTCAGTTGCCCATACTCGTCAATCTTCATGGTATCACCAACGATCAACCGGTCACCCATTACCAGGAAGCCGCCGCGACGGAAATGGACGTTGTCGAAGCGGTAGATGCCGGCATAGGTGTTTCCGGTGCCCGCCACTCCTGGCGTTGTCAGATCAGGCTTTCCGGTGGTATCCACGGTGATGGTGGTGCCGGTATTGGATATTACCTTGTATGTCTCGCTCTGGTTGAGGTTGGGGTTGATTTCCATCCCCGCCAGACCATTCACCGCCATCTTGACCGCACCGTCAGTCGTGAGCGTATTCGCCGTCAAATCCGTGATTTTGCCGAAACCCAGCGGAGTTAAAGGTGTCCAGGCCGATGATGTGCTGTTGGTCATGTTGTCGTCAACATAGAGGTCACCGTACTGCTGACCACTCTTTTTAAAGAGCACTGTACCGGCGCTACCCCAGACATGGCTTCCATGTCCGCCAAAGGCGTTGATATTGCGCAGGCCGGCCAGATCCTGTCCGGAATTGCCGAGATAGTTATAACTGATGGCGATCCTTCCTCCTCCTCCGCCTACCTCATAACCACCTCCATTTGCGGCAATGGTTCCCAAGCCTTGCAGTAGTGAAGTATTTATGCTGATGGACCCCCCCGAGCCGCCCCCGGGATTCTGATCAGTGCTACCGGCTCCGCCATTGGCCAGGATACCGCCATTCACCACCAATGCCTCGCTGGCCGTAATATTGATCAACCCGCCGCCGTTGCCGCCGATACGGCCATAATCCCCGCAGGACCCCCCTGAACCGAGATAGATTGCTTCAGACGGCTGACCATACGGAGCATTGCTGCCCGTTCCATCATAAATCCCGCCATAACCGCCATAACTGCCACCTGAACGTGATGCCGCTCCGAACAGGCCTCCGATGGTTATGCCATTACAACTGGTATTACCGTCCCTGCCACCGCCTCGATACCCACGGGCCGAGACGTCTATGGAACTGGTCTCGTCCACCTCCACCCTTTTGGCTTGAATTCTCAGTCCCGCCTCCGAGCCAAGGGAATGGGTCAGCGTACTACCGCCAGTCACGGACAGGGTGCCGCTCACAACTATCGGTGTGTCCGCAACCACCCGGGCGCTGTTCCGCAAGGCGATGCTGTCAAATACATAACCGGAAGGAATGGGAAGGGGTGTATATGCGGACAGGACACCTTGGCCGTCGATAACCAGGGTGCCGTTGCCACCTCCCAGGTTCCTGAGGAAAACGGTGCCATTGGCCCCGGTACTGTTGCTTCCTTGACCTCCAAGAGACTGAATGCTGTCCGTGTCATAGGTTGATAAATCCAGGTATGTTATGGCAATTCTTCCGCCGCCTCCGCCCACTTCGTTAGCGCCGCCGTTGGACCTGATAGCTCCGCTGCCAGAGAGGGAGGATGTG
>Ga0209417_1003044_pt1 | contig 23635 bp, 20 predicted proteins | sample RifGroF2_FD_184002 | JGI IMG/M metagenome (GOLD analysis project Ga0209417, IMG submission 184002) | Groundwater microbial communities from Rifle, Colorado, USA - Groundwater F2 (SPAdes) (version 2) | ecosystem: Environmental > Aquatic > Deep subsurface > Groundwater | place: Rifle, Colorado... | reverse complement strand
AAGTTTAAATTCTGTTTTATCAAGCTTCAGCTCGATCTCATAGGTGCCGGTCTGGGGATTCGCTGCTTCATCGATCTGACTCACCACAGCCGTGAAAGGTTGATCGGGCCAGGCATCAATCAGGATCTTTGCGGAATCACCCGGCTGGATTTTTACGATATCCCGGTCGGAAAGGCCGGTTCGAACCAACCAGTTTTTCCCCGTAATGCCCAGGGCATAAACAGGATATCCGGATGCAACAAGTTCATTTTCACGGACGAGCTGTTTCAGTATAATGCCGGCTTTGGGGGCTGTTATTTTCGAGTGCGAGAGATTGTAGTTGGCCGCCTCTAAAATCGATTTCGAAACATTCAGCGCGCTTTCTGCATTCTGCATCTGCTCGAGCGTAGCCACGCTGTCGGCAAAAAGGTTTTTTGCCCGCGTAAAATCGCGCTGTGCCTTCTCAAACCCGATTTTAGCCTGGTTCACCTGTGCGCTGATTTCCGATAAATTCAGTGCAGCCAGCAGCTGACCCGATTTCACTGCATCCCCCTCCTTGACATACGTTCGGGCAACGATCCCGCCGGTCTTGAAAGAAAGTTTTACCTCGTCGCTCATAGCAACATATCCGCTGCTCCTAACGGGAACACTGATCTCCTGCTTTACCACCGGCGCCACCCTTACCTTAACAGCCTGGATTTTAACAGGTTCCTGAACGGGTGCAGGTTTGCATCCGCCAATCAGCAAGATCAGTGCGATTGTCATCCCCTCGAAAGCGGTGAACGCGGCCCTACCGGTAATTTTCATTGGTGCTATTGTCATCCCCGCGAAAGCGGGGACCGGTCCCCGCTTTCGCGGGGATGACAAGTGCTTCGAACTTTCCATCGTACTAATATTTTCGTATTGCGGCAACTTTTTCAAATTCAGCATAATCACTCAGCCAGGTAAACTTCGAAATTATGAGGTTCTCCTCGGCTTGTGTAAGAGTGGTGCGGGCGTCGATGAATTCAATCAGGTTAGCCTGACCCTCATCATAGCGCCGTTTCACCAGCCGGAATCCTTCGCGGGCGCTCCGCAGCTGGCTCTCTGCAGAGACAATACCCTCCCGGGCTGTCTTCAGCTCCTGGTATGCATTCAGGACCTGCAGTTCGATCTGTTTTTTTACTTCTTCCGATTGCTGGTCGAGCATTTCTTTTGCCAGTTTGGCCTGACGGATCTTCGCACGGTTCTGGAACCCGGCAAACAGGTCCCAGGTCAGAACTGCCGATGCCTGGGCGAAATCGGCATCCTTGTTAAACTTGTATTCTTCCCCCTGGATACCGTAGTCGGCTACCACCATAAGGTTGGGCAGAGAGCCTGCCTGGTTCATTTTGAGCTGGAGTTCGGTAATATCGCCGGCTTTTTCCAGTTTCCTCACCTCTACCCTGTTTTCCAGTGCGGTTTGCGCAAATCCGGTGGAATCAGATATTGTTTCCGGGATCAGTCCCGGCTCGGCGATTACAATCTTTTCTTTCAGCGGCCGGTTCAGCAGAAAATTGAAATACCCGGCAGCCATCGTGCGATTCTTTTCAGAGACCTGTATTTTCTGATCAAATCCGGCTAGTTCCGTTTCCGAGCGGTATAGGTTGTCTATGGTGATCTTGCCATTATCCACCAGCTTGCGATTGACCCGAACGTTTTCCTCAAGCAGTTTGCGTGTATCCGCCAGCATTCCGGTGAGCCGGTCGGCCATGGCTACAGTATAGTAAGCTTTCCGGATTTCGGCAGCCAGCTCCTGACGATATTGGTCAACCGTGATTTTCTCCGTCTCGGTTAACTCTCTTCGGATCTTCGAGTTATAATAAATATCGGAATTAAACAGTGGCTGGACCATCCTTATTTTTGTCTCCTGCTCATGAGGGCGGAGGAACATGAACGACTCATTCTCGATAGATGGAAACAAATTCTGATGGAGAAGCTGATTCAGGGTGGCATAAACCGGATTCAGCAGATCCCCGATCGGCAGATCGATGGTGCGGCCACCCTGTGCTACAGAATAGCGGGCATTCAGACTGATGTTGGGGAAAAAGAGCGCCTGGGCCTCCTTAAGAGACTCCAGACTCTTCCTGTAACTAGTCTCCTTTTGCTTCAGCGCCAGGTTGCTCTCCAGGCCCTGACGGATGTAGTCGTCTATGGGAGTCTGGGCCAGGGTGGCCCTGGCGAGTAGGCAGAGCAGGATTAGTAGTTTGGTCTTCATGTTTATCTTTTTCGTGTCACGTATTTATCCTCTCTTTCAGATTCTCCTGTATCGCCCCAAACAACCTTTTCACCATTTCGCGATCATGCGGGGTAGCTGCGGAATACAGGCTTTGGGCGAAAGTGAACACCTCCCGGCGGATCTCCTGGCTATTCAGATAAACCGTTTTTCCGGTTTCCGAAAGGTTCAGATTGAATTCCTTGTTGTTTTTGGTCTGATCCTTAACAACCAGTTTTTTACCTGCCAGCTTAACAATCATCTGCGAAATCGCACCCCGGGTTACACAGGTGATATCGGCCAGTTGGGTAAGGTTGACGCCCGGATTGTCCCCGATTTGTGTGATGATCTGAACCTCAGATAAGGTCAGCTTAATCCCGATCCCGTAATCCCTGGGTTTCTTCTCGATAATCGAATAGGTGTGCAGTATGTTCATAAACATCGCCACCATTCTCGCTACTTCCGGATTCATAATTTTTGTTAAGTAACTATACAAAGGTAGGAAATTGTTTTCGGACATCCTAAACCGAATACACGAAAAGCCCCTTATATACATTTATCCAAATATTTATATATATATTTGACTATTAACCTAAAAACCAAAGCTATGCCACCACAGGTGAAACGGCTTGCTTTACTCTTCGCCATATTTATCGGGCTTTTCCTCGTGGCCCGTTATTTTCTGGTACCCAAATCGTTCGGTGAGCACGGACACTACCGGGGGCTCTCCCTTGTTGAGAATCAGGATCAAGAGCCAAAATATGCAGGTCAGAAGGTCTGCAATGATTGTCATGATGATCTGATGGCTGTTAAAGCAGCCAACGACCACAAGACGATTTCCTGCGAAACCTGTCATGGTCCCGGACTGATTCATGCGAATAATCCTGATTCTCTTCCGCTTAAGCCGGCCGGACGGGAGTTTTGCGCAAAATGCCACTCCCTGAATGCAGCCCGGAAAGCTGAGAACATCGTTCAGGTGAATCCGGAGGAACACAATACTGGACAGAATTGCACGGAATGTCATAATCCACACGATCCATGGGAAAAGATGAGGTAAAATCAAGACGGCGCTTCCTCTCGAATGCCGCGATGCTGGCTGGTGGGATCTTTGTTTCGGTCAGCAACAATTCCATTGGGGCATTGCTGTATGCAACCGAGCGAAAGGATACTAAAGGTCCCTGGTACGGTATGGGGATCGATCTGGAACAATGCATCGGCTGCGGTCATTGTGCCAACACCTGCAAATCGGAAAACGGGGTTTCCCGAGAACCGTTTTATTTCCGGACCTGGGTGGAGCAATATACGATTCTGAATGACGGATCAGTGAAAATCACTTCACCCAACGGGGGAATCGACGGCTTTTCACAGCAGGTCCCTGATGAGGATATTTTCAAATCCTTTTTTGTGCCCAAAATGTGCAACCATTGTGAGAAGTCGCCCTGTGTTCAGGTTTGCCCGGTGGGGGCCACCTATGACAGTCCGGAGGGGGTAGTCCTGGTGGATGATAGCTATTGCATCGGTTGCCGATATTGTGTTCAGGCCTGCCCCTATGGTTGCAGGTATATCGATCCGGTTAAAAAGGTAGCCGACAAATGCACCTTGTGCTATCACCGGATCATGAAAGGCCAGCTTCCTGCCTGTGTGGAGGTTTGTCCGAAGGGCGCCAAAATATTCGGAGATCTGAATGATCCGGGAAGCGACCTGGTCAGGTTTAAAAAGGAGCATGCATGGCAGGTTTTAAAGCCGCATATGAATACGGACAGTAAAGTGTATTATAACGGCTTAAGGGCTGAAGTCAGATAAAATGGAACCACAAGTCCAACACCTGAATGAAATGCTGTCCAAAGTGGATGGCTTCATCTATCCGAATGAAATTGAACTGAACTGGAGTGTTCTGATTGTTTTGTACCCTTACATCACCGGTCTGGTTGCCGGGGCTTTCATCCTGGCTTCACTCGAGCGGGTTTTCAAAGTCAAGGTATTGCGGCCAACCTATACAATCGCTCTTCTCACCGCCCTCGGATTTCTCCTTGTGGCCACCATGCCATTGATCAGCCATCTGGCACAGCCACAGCGGTTTTACGAAATCATGATCACCCCCCACTTCACCTCGGCCATGGCAATATTCGGATTTATCTATCTCTGGTACCTGATGGTGGTCCTGCTACTGGAAATATGGCTGGATTACCGGCGCGACCTGGTTCTCTGGTCGCAGGAAAAAACCGGAGTTATGAAACATGTTTATAAGATTTTAACCCTTGGGGTAACGGATCTCTCGCCAAAGGCTCTTAAATGGGACGATAAGCTGGGTTACGCCATCACCGTGATCGGGATCCCTTCGGCATTCCTGCTCCACGGGTATGTTGGTTTCATCTTTGGCTCGGTCAAGGCCAATCCTTGGTGGTCAACGGTGCTGATGCCCGTGATTTTCATCTTTTCCGCCATGGTTTCAGGAATCGCCCTGGTTATGGTGGTTTTTATGGTAGTGAATTATATCAGGAAAAAGATGATTGACATGGCTTGCCTCGATACCATTGCCAAATATCTTCTGATAGCCCTTATTCTGGATTTTGCCCTTGAAGGACTTGATCAGGTTCACCGGATTTATGAAGCAGAAGAATCCTTTCAGATCCTTGACCTCCTGGTCAAAGGCAAACTGACCTATACGCTGTTCCTCTTCCAGTGGGGCTTGGGAATGCTTGTACCCATACTGGTTCTTGCATATTTTCAGATGTTTAAATCAAAAGAAAGACTCAGACGAATTCTCTATCTGATTACAGGTGTACTGGTTCTTGTCGGTATATTTTTTATGCGTTGGAATGTAGTTGTAGGAGGCCAGCTCTTCTCAAAAAGTTTTTACGGATTCACCGCTTTTAAACTTCAGCTGATCGGCCCGGAAGGATCTCTGATGGCCGTTGTATGGCTCATTGTACCGCTGCTTATAGTAGCCTTTCTGTTCTGGCTGCTGCCACCTTGGAAGCGGCATGCAGAACCGGAAACGTGATGCGAATCCCCGGGTCCCTATGTGGTTATGCCCTCATGCCCTATCTTTCGTCGGTCATCCGTCGTCAGTCATCCGTCGTCGGTCATCGGTCATCCGTCATACCGTACCCCGGCCTGCTTCCTGATCTCATCCAGCACCTTCATCATCTCAAGGGTAAAGCTATGTGGAAGAAGCGGGCTCTCCTTCAGGCCGGCATCGAGGCATTCCATCACATGCTGCGCCTCCAGGTAGAGGCCGAAGCCGGGATAGAAGCTGAAGGGCAGGGTCTCTTCCGAAACTCCTTTACTATTGATGGTCACGATAAAGGTGTGCGGATCCGAGCGCTTTACCCGGATGAAACCTTTCTCGCACCAGATTTCCGTCTGGGTATCACTGCATCCCGCTAAGCTTGAGGCCAGCTGTGCGATCTCCCCTCCGGGATATTTGAAAGTGATGGCAATGCTCCGGTCGGCACCACTGGGAGCCAGATCGGCGGTTGTTTTTATTTCCGATGGGGTGCCAAACACCTGCAAAGCCCAGAAAACGGGATAAATCCCGATATCGAGCAAGGAGCCGCCTCCAAGGCTGAGATTGTACAAACGGCTTTCGGGGTTATACGGCGAGTAAAAGCAGAACTCCGATCGCATCATGGCAGGTTTTCCGAGCTCGCCCGACCGCACAACTTCAAGAACCTTCTGAAAGGATGGCTGAAGGCGGGTCCAGAAGGCTTCCATCAGAAATGCTTTATTCTGATGTGCCGATTCAATCATTTCCGTGGCCTGGCTGGCGGAAAGCGCAAAGGCTTTCTCTACCAGCACGGCTTTTCCATGGTTCATGCAAAGGATCGCATGTTCACGGTGGAGTGAATGCGGGGTGGCTACATATACAATGTCAACCTTCGGATCGGCTGCCATCTCCTCGTAGCTGCCATACGCTTTATCGAAACCATGCTGATCGGCAAATGATTGCGCCTTATCCAGGTTCCTGGATGAGGTGGCATATAAATGTGCCTGGGGGAGAAGCTTCAGATCATGTGCAAATTTCCCGGCGATTTTTCCGCAGCCCAGAATGGCCCAATTGTATATTTTTGTTATCATTTGACGCAGCGAACCGACATGGATTGATCGGGACCGGCCATCCCACGCACGATCCCGTTGGAATTGTACCGAAGCTGCCGGATCCATACTGCCATACCACTTTTGGAGTTGCTCCAGAAACTGGCTCTTTCGGTGGCTTTTTTCCGGGATCCATCCTCTTTGGCCATGCCTGCCGGCACAGCACCGAATCCGAGGAGATCATATCCGTTCCCCCCCGATTTCCAATGGTCGGTTGATTTTAGCAGGCGTCCTGCATCGTTGCTTTCGCGGTAACCCAAACTTAACAGTTGCTGGGGATCAAGCCCGATTTCTTCTTCCAGCTGCAGCCATTCGGCATCACTTGGCAGATGCCAGCCTTCCGGACACGCTTTTTCAGCGGTTTTGAAATTATACAACCGGCCATATTTCAGTATAATCGGATTCGGCTGGGTGGTCTTGGGCTTGTTTAAGGCTGAGTAGCGGAGATTTTCCGCCAGCCACTCCTGGCTGCCAATCCTGACCCACCGGTAGGTCTCGCCATCACGGGAATCGGTAATGATACCCCCATGGGTTCCTGAAGCCCTCCCGGAACAGGAAGGCCGGGCTTTTTTTTCAGGAATATCAGAATAAAACGGTGCAGGCATCGGAGTAATCCGTTCCATACTGCGGATCCTTGTCATGGGAACAGAGGCTTTGGCTGCACCCGCAACCGTGTTCGGAAAGCGATCGGCTCCGGACCGGATCAGCCTTCCATTTTTATACCTGGCAATGAAACCAGGTTTTTTCATTTTACTGAGGTAGTTCTGGGCAGACTCATGAGTCGGAAAATTGCCCAGGGAATACTTATACCATCCCTCAACCAGCATAACATTGATAAGGCCGGAGGTTTCAGGATCCAGGTCCAGGTTTTTCGCATCGATCAGCTGCCTGGAAGCGGAGACCTGAATGTGGAAAAGGGAGTCCGGATGGATCCCTGCGCTCCCCGGAGTTTGTGCGAATCCCCGCGGGTGATGGACTGCCATGAATCCCAGAATCAGCACGAACAGATAGTACTTAGCCAGCTTGCACATGGTTACCAGTTTATCTTCCAAATGTAGTTTTTTATCGTCGAAAAACCCCATCCGGGTCCTGGTCCGGTCACTTATTCCGGGTCGCTTTCGTACAGACAGGAGAGCGGGGTGGAGGCGAGTTCTATCAGGAAATATGAAACCTTTTCGATGGTGTCCCGTAAAAAGGCTTCCCCTTTTTCCTGCGTCGCCTTCCCGGGATTGCCCACTCCGGTTGAATCCGTTATGGCCGACCATTTTCGCGGGGCCCAGGCCCAGCGCTTTTTCAGTCCTTCAATAGAAAAAGGCCGCGAACGCCCGTCGCCCGCTTCACTCAGCGGAAGGACCAAATCCGGTCTGATCGCCATCATCACGCTGGTTTCCAGTTCCCCCGCATGATCACCCGGCTCTTCGAAATATTCAGATGCGGTGTTGATTTTCCACCAGTCGACCGTGCAGATGAACAGATCCGGGAACCTTACAGAGAGCTCCCGGATCATCGGTATGAAATCGTTGCCGCCATGGCTGTTAATAATGACCAGTTTCGGGATTCCATAACGGACGAGATTTTCAGCCAGGTCACCCAGCAAGTTCAGCTGGGTGGATGGCATCATGTTAAGGCAGAATTTCAGGTCGGTCTGACCGGTATTGACACCCCAGGGTACGGCTGGTAAAACCATTACACCTGCTCCCTTGCCGGAGGCAATGGCAGCACTTTGCAGGGCGATATATTCCGATTGGATCGTATCCGATCCGAAAGGAAGGTGAAAGTTATGGGGTTCGGTGGCTCCCCACGGAAGGATAGCAACCTCTGCCGGAAAATTGCGGATGTCGCGCCAGTGGGCTCGTTCGAGATGGTATGGAAAGTGGGTCATCAGCGTTGTTTTATCGGGATAAATTGATTTTCCCTGGATTCAGTGCCGGGGGTAGTTTTCAAATATTGCGGGATTAATTTAACATTGTAAAAAGAAATCAAGGTAACGAAACTCATCTAAAGATAAAGCTCATGAGTCTTAAACTTCGGCTGATCCTCCTGAATTTCCTGCAGTTTTTCATCTGGGGCGCCTGGCTGATCACGATCGGGGCCTGGTGGTTCCAGAACAAGCAATGGTCGGGAACAGAGTTCGGGGCCATTTTTTCAACCATGGGCATCGCATCGATTTTCATGCCGGCAATTGCCGGGATCATAGCCGACCGCTGGATCAATGCCGAAAGATTATACGGGATATTTCACCTGCTGGGAGCGGCTGTCCTTTTTCTGGTACCGCAGATAAACAATCCCTCCGCCATGTTCTGGATCATGCTGTTGAACATGATGTTTTACATGCCTACCATTGCCCTTGCCATCACGGTTTCCTACACCAGCATGAAGAGCCAGAACATGGATATCATCCGGGAATACCCGCCGATCCGGGTTTGGGGAACCATCGGGTTTATCGTGGCCTTGTGGCTGGTGAGTTTATCGGGACTGGAAACCTCACCGTTCCAGTTTTACATCGCTTCTGCGGCCTCCCTCTGTCTCGGGCTCTATTCCTTTACACTGCCGAAATGCCCGCCCCTTAGCAAAGGGCACAAGAAAACCTTTGTTGAAGCGCTGGGACTGAATGCCTTTGCCCTGTTCAAGTCGCCCAAGATGGCGCTTTTCTTCCTCTTTGCCATGATGCTGGGCGCCGCATTGCAGCTGACCAATGCCTATGGGGATACCTTTCTGCACGATTTCGCAAAGGTGGATATCTATAAGGACCTGCTGGCGGTAAAATACCCGGCGGTAATCATGTCTATCAGCCAGATGTCGGAAACCCTTTTCATTCTCACTATTCCGTTCTTCCTCCGGCGGTTCGGCATAAAAAAGGTGATGCTGTTCAGCATGATTGCCTGGGTTCTGCGTTTCGGCCTCTTTGCCTATGGCAATCCGGCCGATGGCCTCTGGATGATCATTCTTTCCTGCATCATTTACGGGATGGCCTTTGACTTTTTCAATATCTCCGGCTCGATTTTCGTTGAAACGCAGATTGATCCAAGGTTCCGTGCCAGCGCACAGGGACTCTTCATGATGATGGCCAACGGCCTGGGTGCTTTTCTGGGCAGCCGGATCAGCGGGATTGCCATTGATCGTTTCTTTAAGATCGGAGATGACTATGACTGGCCGAGGATATGGATTGCGTTCAGCATTTATGCGGCGGTGGTTGCCGTGCTGTTTGCCGTTTTCTTCAAGCACAAGCACGATCCCAAGGCTGTAAGCCAGGCTATTTAATCCTGATAAACGCCTTGATCATGCCGGGGGTGCGGACACCCGGCCTTATTTCACCCGAGGGGATAAACAGCATGTTTTCAAACAGGGCCGCCTGGGTGGTGACCGGTGTGGGCGAAGGAATCTCTGAGAAGTTCTTGACTTTACAGGTTAGGGTGTTGTAAATCAATACATCACGAACAAATCCGGGATGATCTTCAAGTCCCTTATTTTTTAGCCTGATGAGCTCCTGTTTTTCCGTTTCATTCGTGGTTTGAGCGATGGCATTCATCAATTCTTCCGTTTTCCTGAAGATCTCCCCGAGATCACCTCCGAATATCAGGATAAAATGATCTCCGACAGCCACTCCGGTTCCGGCCGACAGAGGCATTGGATCGCCTCTGGGGGTGGTTATCTCACCCGCAGGTTCCCATTTTCTGACAGAAGGCTTGTATTTCCAGATGGCCGAGCAGATGGTGGAGGTGATTCCGTTTTTATAGCGGCCGCCAATGACGAAAAGGCACTCTTCCTGGCCATCCCCCTGACTCAATACGACGGCATGCGAAAGCGCCATGGGCAGGGGCGGATGTTTTTTCCAGCTGAGGGTGTCTTCGTTAAGGTTGGCCGACCACAATCCGGCAACGGCTCCCTCCCGGTTTTGCCCGCCGGCAATATAGAATGTATTGCCGATCACCACGGCTCCGGCGCTGGTAACCGGCTCCGGTAGCGGTGTAAGCTGAGTGACCACCACTTCTCCGAGGATGCATTCAAGTGCGAGAACCTGGCTGATGGGACCGTCAGCACTTTCGCCGCCAGCACAGATCACGCGGTTGTTCCAGGGAACGCAGGCACTGTAGGCGAGAGGGGCCGGCAAATGGTCGCCTGCCTGCACCCAGCGTCCATTGTTATACAGCGAGGGTGTATAGACAAAGATCTCATCATGATACTTCTTAACCCCGCCCTTCCAGGGCAGCATATCACCGAAATTGGCTCCGCCGGCGAGAATCAGGTGGTTATGACTGAATCCGATGAGTCCGCCGGCCACGCCGGGCTGAACTTTCTCCTCCATCACCGGGGGCAGCGGAGCGGCCCTGTCCCAGCTGATTTTGATGCTTTTCTGGGCCATGGTTGCGCCAGCCATGCTTATGAGAATAAATATGAGGCCGGTAGTTTTTCCCATATCGGCGAATTTGAAGCGAAGGTAGGGAAAAAAGGTTACCGGTTGCCGGTTACCAGTTAAAGCCAGAACTGTCATCCTGACGGAAGTCAGGATCCCATGCCTCGGAGCAACTTTCCGGGGATTCCGGTTTGCACCGGAATGACAACAAAACTTGAACCAGTTTCCGGTTAAAAGGAAAAGGTATAAAGTAACGGGATTTGGCCAACCGGCCCTATACCCCGCACCCTATACCTCATACCTTACAACCGGTAACCGGCAACCGGCAACCGGTAACTGGCAACAGGTTAAACCTTCTTCACCTTCACGGCGTTCAGACCCTTCTTACCCTGTTCGAGTTCGAAGGATACTTCATCTTCTTCCCTAATGGGATCGATGAGACCGGTGTGGTGTACAAAATGTTCTTCATTGGTCTCGTGTTCTTTAATAAAGCCGAAGCCTTTGTCATTGTTAAAGAACTTTACTTTTCCGTACTTCATGATATAAAATTGATTTGATAAAAAAATGTTACTTGTTATTATACGGGTGATCAGCAACCACCGGTATGTTCTTTGCGAGGAGCTTATGAATGTCTTTCAGGTATGCCTTTTCCTCAAAGTCACAGAAAGATAATGCGGTTCCTCCGGCGCCTGCGCGACCGGTGCGGCCGATGCGGTGGATATACATTTCAGCTACGTTCGGCAGCTCAAAATTGATCACCATTGAGAGGTCGCTCACATCGATTCCCCTTGCTGCGATATCGGTGGCCACCAGCACTCGCGTGCGGCGGCTCTTGAAGTCGCCCAGAGCTTTGATGCGGGCGGTCTGGGTTTTGTTACCATGGATAGCTTCCGACCGGATGCCAGCCTGGTTCAGGCTTCGGGCAACCTTGTCGGCACCGTGCTTGGTGCGGGTGAAAACAAGCGCATTGCCGTTGCCTGCAATGTTAAGCAGGTGAATGAGCAGGGCGCGTTTATCGGGCTTGGAAACAAAATAGAGAGACTGATTAATGGTGTCGGCACTCGAGATCTGTTCCGTAACATCCACCCTTTCAGGTTTGTTGAGGATGGTGGAGGCCAGCTTTATGGCTTCAGGCGGCATGGTGGCCGAGAGGAAGACCGACTGGCGGCGCGACGGCAGGGCGGCGATGACACGCTTGATGTCGTGGATAAATCCCATATCAAGCATCAGGTCGGCCTCGTCAAGGACAAACCATTCCAGGTTACCCAGATGAATATAGCCCTGACCCATCAGGTCGAGCAATCGTCCGGGGGTGGCAACCAGAACATCAACGCCACGTTTCAGCATCGATTCCTGGGCACGCTGCGGAACACCACCAAAGATCACTGCGGTATGCAGTGCGGTGTATCGTCCGTAAGAGTTAAAACTAGCGCCGATCTGGGCCGCAAGTTCACGGGTAGGAGCTAAAACCAGCGCCTTAATCTGACGCGGCCGGTTAGGAGCAGCAGGTTTATCCAGCAATGACTGAATAATCGGTATCGCAAAAGCAGCAGTTTTCCCGGTGCCCGTCTGGGCGCATCCGAGCAGATCTTTATGATTGAGCAGGATCGGTATGGCTTGTTTCTGGATGGGCGTGGGGTGTGTGTAACCTTCAGATATTAAGGCCCTCTGAATGGGCTCAGCTAAATTTAAATTCTCAAAAGACATGTGATGGTTTTAATGAAGGCCGGTCGGGGCAGTATTCTGAAGAGAGAGGCCTTGTCGTGTGTAGAGTAGTATTAATTGGGTGCAAATATACGCATAATAACAATACGGACGTGAAAATGTTTATGAGTGAGGTATGGTGAGGTATGGCATTGTGCCTGTAGGGGCGTCCGGCGGACGCCCGCGTTGCCGCCAGTGGCCAAACAAATCCGGGGGAACAATTGTTCATCAGAATGGAAGTGTTAACTTTTCAAAGATTTCGTGAACGATGGGCTATAGATGAAAATCCCGATTGCATACGATCCCGTGGAAGGTCAAACATACACCTTGTTTGGGGAAAGTAACTCTACAACAGGGTATTACCTCTTAATCGGAGAGCTGGCAGATCAGGTTTCAGAAAAATTCAGCGATCGTGACATGGTTTTACAGACCATCCGGAAGTACAGCACAAGGAAACAGCTCCTTAATCGGCTTGCCCGTGCAAAAGAGGACCCAAGTCTGATATCATTCATTATTCATCTGCTGAATGCATCGCTGGCTGATTACACCCAGCGGGTTGAACCCCATCTGCGGAAATTGGGATTGCAAAAGTTCTGGGACAGGCAGTTGCGAACCAACCGTGAGCAATATCATTTGTATATGCTTGAAATTGAGCTGACCAACCGGCTCAATCAGGATAAATTCCTCAAATCCGATAGTAAAATAGCTCTGTTGCCCCACTGTCTTAAAGATTTCAGTTCTGACTGCAAATCGGCATCTGACGGTTTTGACTATCAATGTAAATATTGCTCGAAAAACTGTTACGAGCAGTATCTGACCCGCCTTCTGAAGCAGCACGACATTTCGGCGTATATCTGGATGGGGGCCGATCTGAAGAAAAAGGCTAAAGAGGTTCTTCAAAACGGACAGTCATTTGCAGTGTTGGGAATAGCCTGCATTCCTGAACTGACCATGGGAATGAGAAATTGCCGGAAGAACGGAATTCCGGCCATCGGCGTTCCGTTGGATGCTAACCGGTGCGCAAGGTGGATGGGCGTCTTTTTTCCTAACTCGCTGAATATGTATCAATTGGAGGCTTTAATAGATCACAATAAGGAAAAATCTCCTCCTGCTGAATAGAATATATTTTCACATGATAATACGGTTACAATGGAAATGCGGATAAGTTTATTGAGAGGAATCAATGTTAGCGGACAAAAGAGAGTTCCAATGAGTGAACTCAAACAGTTATTTGAAGATTTAGGCTTTGAAAATGTCACAACCTATATAAACAGCGGGAACGTGATTTTTTCAGGTCCGGTATCCGATTTAACGGCAGTATCACAAACAATTGAACAGAGGATTCTGACCGTATTTGGTTTTGCAGTTCCTGTAATTATCAGGACTGCCGGAGAAATGGCAGCAGCCCTGAGGAACAATCCCTTTTATAACCAGAAAGGGATTGAACCCGATAAACTTCATATAACTTTTCTGGCTAACTCTGCTTCCCCGGAGGGAACAGACCGGTTAATGGAACATACTTATCCCCCCGACCGGTTCATCGTTAACGGCAGGGAGGTGTATCTCCACTGTCCCGCAGGTTACGGTCAAACAAAACTGACTAATAATTTTTTTGAAAATAAACTGAAAACAACCGCCACCACGCGGAATTTAAAAACCGTAAAGGAACTGGTAAGGCTTGCTTCCTTAACCTGATTTGGAGAATCCTTCGGGCCTTAGGCCCGATTTTTATACCTTTGGGTCAACCTTCAAACTATTCATTCCATGAAAAAATTCTTATTGATTCTTGTCGCATTTTTTGCTGTTGCAGCGCTCTCCGGCCAGGATATTACCGGTACCTGGAACGGAGTTCTGAAAGTCCAGGGCATCCAGCTGCGGCTGGTATTCCATGTCACAAAAACCGACACGGGATTCAGTTCAACCATGGACAGCCCCGATCAGGGAGCTTCCGGAATACCCATGACATCAACGGTTTATGAGAACAATCTGCTCACACTGAAGCACGATGCAGCGACGATTGTATACACCGGGGAGCTGAAAGACGGCATCATTGCAGGAACCTTTAAGCAAGGCGGCCAGTCGTTCCCGATGGACCTGAAACGCGAGGCTGCAGAAAAGGTAACCGTTAAGCGCCCGCAGGAGCCGGTACAGCCTTATCCGTACCTGGCAGAAGAGGTTGTTTTCGAAAACGCCGCAGCCAATGCCAGGCTGGCCGGGACCCTGACCCTGCCAAAGAGCGGCGGGCCTTTTACCGTTGCCGTACTCATATCGGGCAGCGGACCGCAGAACCGTGATGAGGAGCTGCTGGGCCACAAGCCTTTCCTGGTCCTTTCCGATTATCTCACGCGTAACGGCATTGCCGTTCTGCGTTATGATGACCGGGGAACCGCTTCCTCAACCGGCAATTTCAGCTTGGCCACAACGGAAGACCTGGCCACGGATGCAGAAGCTGCAATAGCCTATCTGAAAACAAGAAAAGAGATCAATCCTGAAAAAATAGGTCTGATCGGGCATAGCGAAGGGGGAATGATCGCTCCGCTGGTGGCATCCCGTTCAAAGGATGTTGCCTTTATCGTGATGATGGCAGGCACCGGAATGCGTGGCAGCAGCCTGTTACCCTTACAGTCGGAGCTGATCTCAAAGGCCGCCGGAATACCTGAAGCCGATCTGGCAAAAGGTAAAGAGATCAATGCCAGGCTTTTTGATATGGTGGCAAAATCAAAGGATCCGGAGAAACTGCAGTTGCAGGTAACCACTTATCTCAACAGCGTGGTCAAGGATCTGCCTGCGAATGAAAAACCCCAGGGAATGAGCGATGAAGATCTGGTTAAAACACAGGTGAACCAACTCTGTTCCCCCTGGATGCTCTTTTTCCTTAACTATAACCCGATCCCGGCACTCAAAAAGGTGAAATGCCCTGTGCTGGCGATCAATGGAGAAAAGGACCTCCAGGTGCCGCCGAAGGAGAATCTCGGACCCATTAAAAAAGCCCTGAAAAAGAACAAATCGGTAACCATTATCGAGTTTCCCGGGATGAACCACCTGTTCCAGGAGTGTACCACAGGTTCACCGAATGAATATGCGCAAATTGAGGAAACCCTGTCGCCGAAAATGCTGAAGGTGGTGGGGGATTGGGTGGGGAACAGGTAAATAAACCATGAAAACCAACTATTTGTTTCTTTGTTTTGTCCTCTTGTTTTCACAGACAGCGCATGGGGAGAATATCATTAAGATCGGGGTCAAGGCTACCAATACTGCGCAGGTGAACAAGGCGCTTCTCCAAAGGGCTATCGACAGTCTGTCGGCTTTTGGAGGAAGTATTTATGTGGATCCCACAAGTGAACCCTACCCAATGGCCGGGGGAATCGTTCTCAGGAAGAATGTTTCCCGGTTTGGCTGCCGTATGCGAAATTACGTTTCCGATAATCCGTTTACCATCGAAAACAAAAGTGCTGTAATTCAGGCAGTAGCATGCGTGGACAAGAACGAGGATCCGTTTGGGAAATAATAATTGGAGAGTTTTCTGGAATCTGACAACCAAAAACTGAGCCTTTACTCATTCCTGAGGCTGTGGATAATTTCTTTTTTCCAGATCATTGTCCTGCCCAGAATGAGTATCCAGGCTAATCCGTTGACGATCAGGATGAGCAAAATGGTAAGCAGGAATCCGGCCGAAACATCCCGGACCGGATTAAGCAGACCCGGCATGACGGTTACCAGTGCCGGAATACCTCCGGCCAGTGTTCCAAAGAAAAGCAGGCTGGCGTATTCGCTCAGAACCAGTTTCAGGATTTTTCCCCGGCCAAACCCGGTTGCACGAAGCAGGGCGATCTCGCTGCGACGCTCCTGAAGGTTTCGGGCCAGCACGATGGCCAGTCCGAAGGTTCCAAGCAGCATGGCCAGTGCGCCCATTACCAGAAAGATTGAGAGGTATGTGTTTTCGATGGAATTGAACTCGGCCAGCTTCACGGTTGCAGGCTTCAGATCCGTACCATAATCCCTGAAAACCCTGAGAATCTCCGTCTGCACCGCTTCATTGTTTTCCGGATCCGATGCTACCTGCATTACAGTCGTTCCGCTCACGGAGGTCCAATGCCTGATGAAATGAGTTTCCGATATGAGGATATTCCCCTGGAAAATGGAATTAGCCAGTCCGCCCATCAGAACAAGCCTCAGCGTGTCACCATTTTCAGCCGTGTATTTAAGGGTGTCACCGATCTTCCGACCCAGCCCCCACTGGATCACCGTCTGATCGGCAATGGCAGGAATAACTCCGCCGGCCATTTCTGTCTCAAGGATTCTCCAGGGATGATCCCGACCGGCATCGTCCAGTAGGGAGGCGAAAGTGAAACGTCCTTCCAGCGCACCGGCAGGAACGCCCAACAGGGGTGGGTTGCTTACACGGTTGAGGTTCAGGCAGCTCGCATCATCCCCATCCAGTTTTTTCATCTGCACAAACTCCGATTTCGTCTCCAACCCATAACCGGCTCTTACCCTCGCATCATTCAGGTTGTCCGCCACCGGCACCGTCGTCTCCATATAAAATGCAAATCCCCCGCTTCCCTCCCCATGCCCCGATGCCCTTATGCCCTCATGCCCCGCATTCTTGCGGTTTGCGCCGACAGCGATAACCATGAATATTCCGATGGAAAAAAGCAGGATTACGGAGAGACTCCGGCCGCTGTTGCGCAGGAGATTGTTTCGGGTAAGAATGCTGAGAGTCAGGGTTCGTGCAGGGTTATGGCCCGGGTAGCGGATCAGCCTCACCGATAAAAGCAGCAGGCTGATTAACAGCAGGGTTCCTGCAATGAAAAAATGTGTTGGACCCACAGACTGGAAATTTGCCAGTCCGATTATCACCATAAAAATTGCCCCAATCCCCGTAGCGACGGTTAAAACCGTCGTGGTTAAAACCGTCGTGGTTAAACCCGTTGTCATTCCTTTACCGGTAGGCGTCCCGGCGGGAGTATTCTTCTGCAGCAGTTCCACGGTTTTGCGGTTGAAAAAGCGTTGGAGTGCCAGCCAGGCTGTGCCTGCCGATACCATCATGCTGATCCCGAAGCCCGCCGCCAGGGTTGCAGGTTTGAATACCGGCCGGAGGGTGTCGGTAAGGACAATATCATTCCAGACCCCGTTAAGAGCCTTGAATATCACGATAGAATAGATAAATGTCAATGCAAGTCCCATGATGCTACCCATGGCTGCAACCAGAATATTCTCCAGCAGGAAGGCACGGCGGATGATTTTCTCCGGCCAGCCCAGCGAACGGAGGGTGCCAATCTGGGTTTTCCTTCCTTCAAGACCGAGCCGGATGAGCAGGAGGGTTAGAATGATTCCGCCTGCTATCAGGAAAAAACTGAGTCCGAGAAACAGTCCGCTGAAATCCACGCCCGTAGAAGCGGCAGCTTCACCTTCACGCGCCGGCTCCCGAAACTGAAATCCAATATCCGATGCACGGAGGTGGCTGAGTATACCGGTTTCGATTTCCTTAAAGAGTGCCGAAGAATCGAATCGTATCTGGGTATAGTTTCCGAAACGGTTTTTCCAAAGGCCGGCTGCCGCATCGGAATTAATGAAAGCCTTTGGCGTTCCGCGAAACCGGTTCCAATACTCTTCATCTTTATCACGGATTCTGGTGAGGTCAACCGGAATACTGGTTTCCCAGTCGCGGCAGTTGCCGGCATCCGAGAGTCCCGGTATTTCCGGCATCAGAAGCCGGTCGCACCGCAGGTCCTCCATCGGGATGATACCAGAAATCCTGAACCGGGCCTGTTCAACGGTGAGTTTCCGGAGCGGGCCCACCATGAAATAGCTCAATGTCACCGAATCGCCGGGCCGGGCAGTAAGATCGTCAGCCATCCAGCGGTTGATCAGGATGGCTCCGGGTTCTAGCTGACTGCCGGGGAGGGATGACACAAATGAGTAGGGAGTGGACCGGTCGCCGGTTCGTATTTCATTTACGAAATAGCTGAACCATTTGGTCTTGTTTGAAGGAACCCCCTCGGTTGCCGCGAGTGTTGCGGCATCGAAAAAGACCCTCGGAGTGCGAAGAAGCCATTCGCCGGAAGCGGGATGACGGGCAAGGTTGAGACCGGCATCGGCAAGGGAAAGATTTCGGTTTACCGATTTTTCGGCCAGAAGTGCATCCACTTTACCTTGGCCATCCAGAAGAATGAGGTTTGACAGGCCGTCGAGCTCTGCCATTTTTTGCAGCTGTTTTTTGCTGATAAAGACATTGAAGGGTGCGGTTTGCGTGTTCTGGAGGTGGAACCGGCCATGGAGATCCTTTCCGGCAATCTCTTTGATGGTTACACGAACCGTGATGATGTTATCCTCGTTGGAGACAAAAGGTGCATCGATCGGCACGGGCCCCGGCTTGTTTATTCTGATAAGGATCTCGTCCCCTGCCGCAACATCCAGGCGGGTAGCAAGATTATCGCTGATGACTGCCTCTCCTTCATTTTCCGGCGGGACAAAGGAGGCTGTTCCGAGTACCGTACGGAACGATTTGTCCACGCCGAAAACTTTGACTTTCGGAATCCTTTTCGTCCCGCCGCCTGCCGTCACAGAGCCCTCCAGTTGCAGCACGGCGCTGGCAGGTGTTCCCAGGTCGCCCGAAACCCGGATGGCGAGTGAATCGGTCAGGTACCGGTCGCCGGCCGAGACGGATATATCGACGTTTCCCAAACGAATTTTCACCAGCCTGACCAGTCCTTGTCTCACGGAATCGCCCGTCACCAGCGCCCCGGTGATCACGGCCATGCCGATCGCCATTCCCAGCGCAACCGTCAGGTTCCTGCGGCGGTAGTGCCACAGACTTTTAATTATATAACGGAATGTATTCAATGTGCCAATGTGCCAATGTGCCAATTATCCCCCGCACCAATCCCCAATGCCCCTGTGCCCCTGTGCCCAAACGGGCGCGCACCGCACGCCCCTACCGGTTTACCCGATGGCTTCACGGGCGCACGCCGTGCGCCCCTACGTCAGGTTCACCACTCTTCCCATCTTCCCCGCCAGTTCCCCGGAGTGTGTCACCAGAATCAGTGTTTTGCCCTGCTCCTTGCTGATTTCGAGGAAGAGGCTGATTAGGTTGCGGGCGTTGACCTGGTCGAGAGCCCCGGTTGGTTCATCGGCAAGCAGGACCTGCGGATTGTTGATGAGGGCCCGCGCCACGGCTGCCCGCTGGCACTCTCCGCCCGACAGTTCCCCGGGTTTCTGATGCCGCACGTCCCACAAGCCCATTCGTTTTACCAGCGCCTCTCCCCGCTCCACGATCGCCTCCGGCACCTTCCGGTAGCCGGCTAAAGCCGGCACAAGCACGTTCTCCATCAGAGTGCACTGAGGGAGCAGATGGTGCAGCTGGAAAACCAGTCCGATGCTACGGCTCCGGAACCGGTCGAGATTCGTACCGGTCAGGGTGGAAATATCGGTACCCGCAAAAAGAATCTTTCCCGAATCCGGCCGGTCGAGGGCCGCAATCAGGTTAAGCAGGGTGGTTTTCCCTGATCCCGAGGGTCCGGTGATAGCCAGGGTTTCTCCATCGGAAACCGATAAGGAAAATCCATCAAGCACCTTTCTATCTGAGGGCGTGCCCGGCGTTCCGTAACTCTTAAAAATCCGATCGATTTCTATCAGCATACCCGCAGTATTTATTGGCCGATAACCTTTCTGTAAACGGCAACCAGCTCTTCGGCATGGGTAAAGATATTGAAATGTTCCCGAACACCCCGGATCGCTGATTCGCTCATGCCGGCCATCTGGGGCGGGTTCCTCAGGGTGCGGGCCAGCGCATCAGCCAGGGCTTCCGGCTCATTGGGGGCATATACGATCCCTCCGCAGGTCTCCCCGATGATTTCCGGAAATGCACCCAGGGCCGGCTGGACCACCGGTACACCCGATGCCATGGATTCCAAAAGATAGAGCCCGAATGCCTCACCGTTCAAAACCGGAACGGAAACAAGCGAAACCTTCCTGAAAAATTCCCGCCTACCCTCGTCTTCAAAATCAGCCTGGAATTCCACACAATCAGCCAGACCGGCAGCGCGGATCTTTTGCCTGAGATTCTTCAGAAATTTTTTGTCTTCCCCTGTGGATCCTCCTGTCAGCACCAGTTTAACCTCCTGGAAATCCTCCTCCCTTCTTAGCCTGATGAAGGCATCCACCAGGATACCTAACCCGTTGTCCTTAGACATTCTGGAGATATAGCCTATGTTTACGGGCTTGTCGGTATTAATTACCGACTGATAATCTGAAGGATCAACGCCGAGGTGTACTGTAAATAGTTTTTCTTCCGGTATCCCTATCTTTTCCTTCATCATTTCCGAAAAATAGTGGCTTACTCCGATAAAACCGGCGATTGATTTTCCATTCTCATGCATCAGGTCCCAGGCTTCCTGGCGAAATTCCGGTTTCATCACATCGATCCACACATCCTCGTCCTGCAGGGAGCAGAAAACCGGCACCCCCAGTTCCTCACGGATCCGGGGCGCCAGACCGGACAAAAGTGCGTTCGACAGATGGATAACATCGGGCTTGTAATGGTCGCGGATCCAATGAATCATTCGCTCGAGCTCCTCATGCTGCTTCCCGTGCTCTCCCCTCAGCATTGAAATGGTCATCTCGCTCAATCCCGGAGCACTTGTTGAACCGGCCATGCCGGCGGCGAATTTGAGCATGGATTTCGAGTTCAGCAGCCGGTCGAACCATTTCGGGGCCTTTTCAAATATCGGGTATAACTGCTTCAGATAGATGCTTATAGCCCCATAGAAAACAGGAATCCCGCCATGATCCTTTTCATGGGCGAACAGCGGAAGATACATCGGAATCTTGACCACCTCGTGGCCCATCTCGCGGAGGGCATTGACATACTTGCTGTCGCGCAGACAATTGCCGCAGTAAAAACTGCCGCCGGAGCCGGGGATGATGTGGAGGATTCTCATGTACGATTTACGATTTACGATTTTGGGTATAGAGTTATTCAACAGCGTTGTCATCCCCGCGAAAGCGGGGACCGGTTCCATTATGTACCGCGCTTTATGGGACACGGTCCCCGCTTTCGCGGGGATGACAAGTGCACTAAGGTAACCGGCAACCGGTAACCAGTAACCAGTAACCAGTGGTATTAGACTCAAAACTCCCCGATTTGTTAACACGCGGCCGTAACTTTCGTTCAGATGCGATATTCAAAGCTGAACAGGAACCGGTGGCTATCCGGATTAACGTTCCAGTCGGAGATAAATCCCTGATAGTTCAGGCAAAGGGTAATGTTTTTGATCGGACTGAAAGAGATCCCTGAAATATAGGCATTGCCTGAGACCGGGTTCAGGTCGGGCATGCCTTCCGGAACCCGGTAAAACAGATCGTCAAAACGGGCCAGAAACTTAAGGCTCTTCACCAGTTTGATGATTACGAATGCAGAACTTCCATACGTAACATAACCGGGAATATTCTGGTACCGGTTCAAGTATGAATATTCGACTCCAAACCGCATCTTTTCACCTGCGCTATATCCGGCATAACCTGTAATCAGTTGTTCCGCCAATGCACCCTCCGCACCGGATTCTTTGATGTGGCTGTATACTCTTGCCTGAAACCTGCTGTTGGGGGAGTAAGTGAGCCCACCGGCAAATTTGAGTTTACCGAAGATGTCCTGGTCCAGTCTTGGGCCATCCCCATTGGTCAGGGCCAGATCAAGGCTGAAAGCGTCACTGAGGTTAAAATATCCGATAACTCCGATATCCGAGCTGGGTATTCCATAGTAGCGGTCCTGGAAGGTTTCGGCGACAAAGCGATACCCATAGAAAATTTCCCAGGGAATAAATGAGTTTATAAAGACGGTTCCGGCCTCGATGGCTATCCGCTCTGTAGGAGCCCACCTCAGGTGCGCCAGTTTCAGGTACATCGTGTTGATGGATCCCTCGAGGCGGGTCCGGTCGATCAGAACCTTTGCCGACCAGTGTTTGTCAAAAGCATAGCTGCCGCCGGCCATCATCCGCCCGATCCAGAAAGAATAATCCTTGCTGACTCCATTCGTAGAATTGAACTCCGCATTGGCAAACACATGAACAACCGGTGTAAACTTAGCCGGCTCCTGGGCCTGCGCGGCCCCCAGAATCAAAAATGACAGAAGAAAAATGGTTATCCGTTTCATGCTCGAATTTGGTTTATTCACTATGCGAAAACGGGCGAGCGCAGCTCGCCCCTACAATTTTCCCCAACAATACACATATCCATCCTCCCCCCCGGCAAAGATCCTGCCGTTAGCCACTGCCGGATTCCCGTTGATCGGAGTCCCGGTTTCGTAACTCCACGTCAGGGTTCCGTCAATTAGTTTAAGAATGAGGATGTCCCCGCGCATATTGGCGGCCAGAACCTGGTCGCCGCAGATCACCGGCGAAGCATCCACCCGTTCCCCTGTATTATATTTCCATATAACCCTGCCCGTAGCTGCCGAAAAGCAATATACATTTTTGTCGCGGCTCCCGGTTATCACTTTGTCGCCCAGTATGGCAGCCGAGGCGAGAAATGGCAGCTGCACCTTTTCGTTTGCATATTTCCAGGATATTTTTTGTTGCTCCAGGCTGATGCAGGAGAACCCCCCATCGTAATCCCCCACAAATGCAAGGCCTCCCTTAATTGGAATGGATCCCGGAACATAGGTTGCCACATTGATTTTGGTCACCACTTTACCTGTGGCAATATCCACGAGATGCAGGAATCCGTCGCATCCACCGAAAATGGCCTTGCCGTCGACACAGGCAGCAGCCCCATTGATGAAATTATCGGATTCATATTTCCAGATACCCTTTCCGGTAGCAGCATCGACGCAATGGAGGTAAAAATCGTAACTTCCCACAAGGATTCTCGTATAAGGGCCCTCTTTCCAGGCATTGGGAGATCCGCTGATCTGTCCTTCAGTCTTATACACCCATTTCCGTTTGCCGGTTAGAATGTCCCAGGCAATCAGCTCGCCCGAAAGGTTTCCTGCATAAACGGTGTTCTCGAGAATCAGGGCCGGTGCCTCGATCCCATTATCGGTACTGTCTTTCCAGATGAGCTTGCCACTCAGGTCGAGAGCATAAATTTTCCCGTCGAGCGACCCGACAATAACCCTGTTTCCGCAAACCACAGGTGATGCCTTGATATCGTCTCCTGTTTTATACTTCCAAAGCAGTTTCGGTTCCTTAGGCAACGCCGTTTTACTCACACCGTTCAGCGCCGCATCTCCACGGAATATTGTCCAGCAATCCTGGCCCTGCACCGGA
>Ga0209417_1003042_pt1 | contig 23639 bp, 22 predicted proteins | sample RifGroF2_FD_184002 | JGI IMG/M metagenome (GOLD analysis project Ga0209417, IMG submission 184002) | Groundwater microbial communities from Rifle, Colorado, USA - Groundwater F2 (SPAdes) (version 2) | ecosystem: Environmental > Aquatic > Deep subsurface > Groundwater | place: Rifle, Colorado... | reverse complement strand
AGCTTGGCCTCCGGCTCTCTGCCCAATGGTCTTTCTGTCAGTGGTGACACACTGACCGGCACGCCCTCCGAATCCGGAAGCTTCAGCTTTGCCCTGCGGGCAACGGACACCGACGGCGGCTTTTCCGACCGTTCCTTTTCCCTGACGGTGGAAGCGGCCCCCCTCGTGGCGGAAGGCACCACCTGCTACAGCATCAAGCTGGATGACCCCTCGACTGCCGATGGCATTTACGTCCTCGACCCCGACGGTGTTGGCGGGGTTGATCCTTTTGAGGCGTATTGCGACATGACCACCGACGGCGGCGGCTGGACGCTGGCCGTGCGCGGCAACCCGAATGTGACCTATAATATAGATGACCATGATGTCATGGACATCATGTACTGGAACACGCCCACGGGCGTTGCCTCCGGCACGGAAGCGTATTCCATGGGCGCGGACGCCTATGCTACGCTTCTGAACGCCAGCGGGGACAAGATCCAGGTCGGTATTTCCGGCCAGGCTACGGATGGCGGAACCGACTGGGAGGTCGGGGTATTCGACAGCAGCTCTTTCATTCCTGACCGCATGCTGCAGCTGACTAGCATTTGTTACACAGCTATTATCCCAGCCGACAGTTTCAAACTGGATAATGGTGTTCGTGCCGCCAAAGGATCATGGTCCGGCTATTATTGCCACAATGCCGAGCGTTCAACGGCTTATCAGTTTGTAAGCCTCAGTTATGGCAGATGGTATTTGCTCCCGAATGGTCTGTACCGAAACAACACGTTTTCAGCAGCCATTGCAAACGCATGGATCCGCCCGCACATCCCATCGGGCAGCGCATCGGTTCCGGCGGGGCTTACTTGCAAGAGTATTCACGACGCCAACCCCACCTATCCCTCCGGCATCTACTGGGTGGATCCTGACGGTGTCGGAACAGGCATTGATTCCATTCAGGCATGGTGTGATATGACGGGCGACCTGGCGGGTACGCCCGGAGATGGTGGCTGGACCTTGTTTGTGAATGATCCGGGTGCTGATTATGATGTTCCTTTCAGTGCCGTGACAAACACGTGGATTGGTGATCTTGCCCAGCGCAAGGGCATGTTGTCCCTTCAGGCCAGCGCCATGTCGGCCTTCCTCATGGATGGTCGGGTGCGTTTCCGTTTGGATGGCGGAGCATGGACAGAAACAACCTTTGCCTACAACCCCACCTATTCCCGGTTTGAAACCCCCATTACGATGAATTGCGTTTCTCCATTGATCCTCGTGAATAGTTGTTCAGGAGGATGGGCGTATGGATTTTCTTCAGGGGTTGGATCCACATGCGGTTGCAAGTCCCTCACAAATGACAATCTGTGCCAACCCAGTGTCAGTACTGGAACGGCTGGAACCGGAGATTATAATTACAGCAATGGTTCTGGCTGCTGGAATATTCCTGCCTATGGTCCCATCTCAGGCGAAGCCTGGGTTCGATAACAAGACACCATGACAAAAAAGGGCGGGGCGTAATCCCCGCCCTTTTTCTTTGGGCAGTGTCTCGGATGAATGGTTCAGCGCCGCCAGAAGCCGGGGTGGAGCAGCACCAGCAGGGTGAAGAATTCCAGTCGCCCAAGCAGCATGGCCAGCATGAGGGTGATTTTGGCGGGATCGCCAAGCGGGGAGAAGGTGCCCGCCGGGCCAATGCGGGCGCCAAGGCCGGGACCGGTGTTGGTCATGGCGGCCGTGGTGGCCGAAAAGGCCTCGACCACATCCAGCCCCATGGCGGAAAGCGCCAGGCTGAAAAGGACGTAGCCCGTAATGAACACAAAGAAATATGTCACAACGGAAAGCATGAGTTCTGTGTCAATCAGCTGACCGTCATAATCAATCGGGGCGACCCGGTTGGGGCTGAACATCCGTACCATCTGGTGACGGAAGGCTTTGAGCAAGATTCGGAAGCGGAACATCTTGATGCCGCCGGCTGTGGAGCCTGTGCAGCCACCGATAAGGGGCAGGATGAGCATGAGGCCAAGAGCGAAGCTGCCCCACTTTGCATAATCACCACTGGCAAATCCGCAGGTGGTCATAAGGGATGTCATGTTGAACAGGGTGTCGCGGAAGGCTTTTCCGGGTTCCATGCCCAAATGCAGGACCAGCCAGAGAAAGGTGGCCAGAATGGCAAAGGCCCAGATGCCCATGAACAGCCGGATCTGCCCATCCTTGATCAGGGCTTTATGTTCTCCCCGCCATGTTCTCAGGTAGGCCGCAAAGGGCAGGGCTCCGGCAATCATGGCAATGGACAGGACAATTTCCGCCGGGAAATTATTAAAATACCCGACAGATTGGTCATGTGTGGAAAATCCGCCAGTGGCTAAGGCTGTCATGGCATGGCAGACCGAATCAAACAGGGATAGCCCGCAAAACAGCAGCGCAATGGCAATGGCGATGGTAATGCCCACGTAGGCGGCGGCAAAGGCTTTGGCGTAATCTTCCGCACGGGCGATCGTTTTTTCCGAACGGTCAGAGGATTCCAGCCGGAACAGCTGCATGCCCCCCACCCGCAGGAAGGGCAGGACCATGAGGCCGATGGCGATGACGCCAAACCCGCCAAGCCATTGCAGCAGGACGCGCCACAGGAGAATGCCGCGCGGTGTGGTGTCGAGCCCCGTCATGACGGTGGAACCCGTGGCCGTGATGCCGGAGATCGATTCGAACAAGGCATCAATGAAGCCCAGCCGGTGTTCCATGAGCAGGAAAGGCAGGGTGGAAAAAACCGATAGCACCACATAGCTGAGCCCTGCGATCAGGAACATCTGGCGCAGGTTCATCTCGGTCATGGACCCCTTGCAGGAAAAGGTCATGAGGCCTGCAAAGAAAACCGTGACGGATGCCGAAATGGCAAATGTCATCCAGTCGGCATGACCATCCGCAAGGTCCAGCGCCATGGGGGCCACCATGGCCAGTGCGAACATCAGCATCAGGTGGCCAATGACGTAAAGGACCGGACGCAGAAGGGTGGGAGCTGTGGGTTGCTGTGGCATCAGAAGGTCATGCCAAGCGCCTGCATGTACACGTCAATCAATTCTTCCTGCTCCTGGCGCTCAGTCTGTTCCATTTTGCGAATCTTGACAATCTGGCGGATGATCTTGGTGTCATAGCCAACACCTTTGGCTTCGGCATAGATGTCCTTGATGTCCGAAGCAATGCCGCGTTTTTCTTCTTCAAGGCGTTCAATGCGTTCGATAATGGATTTCAGGCGGTCGCCATTTACGCCGGCAAAATCATTCATGGTCTTCTCCTTCAAGGGTTTCCGCATCATCATCGGCGGGCTGGAAATTGTGGATTTCGTCAAGATAGGTCAGCAGCCGCAAGTCCGGCATGACATCGGGATAAAGAATCCCGTCGAGATGGTCAACCTCATGCTGCAATAGGCGTGCAGAAAAATCAGAAACCTCTCCTCCAACAGGTTGGCCATCCATGTCCTGGGCCGTCCATGCAACATGGGCATGGCGGGGAACGGCTCCGCGCAGGCCCGGCAGGGAAAGGCAGCCCTCAAAGGCCCATTCGGTCTCGTCGCCCACCGGCACCAGTTCCGGGTTGAGAAGGGTCAGGACCTCATCCCCCAGCAGGACAACAATGATTCGCAGGGAATGTCCAACCTGTGGGGCTGCAAGGCCGGCGCCCTGCTGGTCAGCCAGGGTTTCCACCATGTCGTTTATGAGGGTCTTTGTTGTGTCATCCATAGGAAAAACAACGGGTTTTGCGATGGTGCGCAAGACCGGGTTTCCCATTTTCAAAACTTTAAGCACGGACATGCCGGAAAATCCTTTGCCTTTGGGGAGGGGGTCGTGTATAAGCGCGCCATTGTGCATCTTTTTGAGAAATACGGAAAGGGGTGATTCCCATAGTAGAGGTTGTTGTCCGCGATAACAATGTTGACCAGGCTTTGCGCGCATTGAAGAAAAAAATGCAGCGTGAGGGCTTCTTTCGAGAAATGAAGCTCCGGAGGCATTACGAAAAGCCATCCGAAAAAAAAGCCCGTCGCAAGGCGGAGGCCATTCGCAGAGCTCGCAAATTGCAGCGCAAGCGGAAGGAACGCGAGGGATTTTAGTCCCTTGGGTTAATCCATCAGGGGCCTGGTTGCCATGTGCAGCCAGGCCCTTGTGGATTCAGGGACATTTTCCATCAGGTTTTCCGCTACCCGGGCATGGTAGGCATCAATCCAGGCCACTTCGCTGGCGTCCAGCATGTCGGTGCGGATGAGTTCCCGTGCAAAGGGGGCCATGGTCAGGGTTTCAAATCCCAGCCAGCCCGGCAGGGTTTCCTGGGCAATGACCAGCAAAATGTTTTCAATCCGGATGCCATAGGCATTTTCTCGATAACAGCCGGGCTCGCAGGACAGCAGCATGCCGGGCAGGAGCGCCTGGTCGGCGCGGCTTTTGGAAATGCGGGCGGGGCCTTCGTGGACGCCAAGGTAACTGCCGACACCGTGTCCGGTGCCATGGGCATAATCCACACCGGAATGCCAAAGGGCCTTGCGGGCCAGGGCGTCAAGCTGCAGCCCGCTGGTTCCTTGCGGAAACAGGGTTGAGGAAAGTCCCACCAGGCCCTTGAGGACGTTGGTGTAGTCGGCTTTCATGGCTTCATTGGGGGTTCCCACAGGCAGGGTGCGGGTGACATCGGTTGTGCCATCGATATACTGTCCGCCTGTATCCATGAGAAAGAGGCCGTCTCCGGCAATGGGGGCTCCCGCGCCATCGGTATGGTAATGTGGCATGGTGGCATGTGGCCCGAAGGCACAGATGGGGGCAAAGCTTTCCCCCCGGAAAAATTCCTGTCTGGAACGCAGTTCCCGCATGACGCGGGCGGTTTCGCCCTCATTGAGGGTGTTTTTTCCGGATTCTTCCGTAAACCAGGCCATGAACTGGCAAAGGGCTTCACCATCCCGCAGGTGGGCCCGGCGCGCGCCTTCCTGTTCGGCTGTGTTTTTGGTAGCCTTTGCCAGCTGGCAAGGGTCATCGCCCCAGACAAGGGTCCCTTGTCCCAGCGATTTCGCAAGGGCAATCGGAGTGATGGTCCGCTGGGCCAGAATCTTGCCGGGAAGCTGTCCCATCATGTCTTCCAGTCTGGAGATGGGCTGGATGTCCACGTGTTCCCCAAGACGCACTTCCACGCCCGGGCTGAGTTTGCGCCGGTCAATGAACAGGGTGGCCCGTCCTTCGGCGTGCAGGATGGCAAAGGCTCGTACCAGCGGGGCGTAAGGCACATCTCCCCCGCGGATATTGAAAAGCCAGGCCAGGGAATCCATCTGTGTCACCAGTGCGGATGAAAAGCCCTGCTTTCTGATGATGGCGGCCATGCGGGCCATTTTTTCAGCCGTTGTCTCTCCTGAAAAGGCGGGGTCGTGCAGGATGACCGGGGCGATGGGTTCAGGGGGGCGGGCTTCCCATATCCTGTCCACCAGGTTCCCGTGGGTTGCGATGGTTGCACATCCCTGGGGGATGATGTCGAGGTCAGCCTCCGACATCAGCCAAGGATCATAGCCAACCTTGCCGCCTGCAGGAAGGTGGGTTTCGATGAAGGTGCGAATGGTCGCCGTTTTCATCTCGAGGATTTCAAAAAGGTCGGGCGATGTAGTGCCCCTGGCTTGCAGGGTGTAACGGCCATCCACAAACAGGGCTGCCCGTTTTTCCAGAATGACGGCAAGGCCTGCCGAACCTTCAAAACCTGTGATGAAGGAGAGGCGCTGGCTGGCGTCCGGGATTTCTTCGGTATGGAAAATGTCGTGATGCGGAATGACAAGGCCGGCAAGGCCATCTATTCCCATTTCCTGGCGCAGGCGGGCAAGACGGGCCGGAAAATCTGTTGGTTCCGGAAGGGGTTCGGCATCAAGGACACGGGCAAAGCCCGACAGCTGTTCTGCAAGGTCTTCCGTGATTTCACTGGCGACAAGCGCCATCCAGGCTTGTGGATCATGCGCGGGCGGTGCGGCATTGACACTCCTGACCAGATCCCTGAGTTCCGGCAGGCTGTAAAAGGCATGGGCGGATTCCAGGCGCTTGCGCAGGTCGGCATCTCCCCTGTATGCCGCAAGGCGGTTGGTCATGATGCCTCCAAAACCAGTGTGGACCATTCACCAATCCGCAGACGTTCCTGAACATGCAGGCCTTGCTCTTCATGCGCGGCAATCACCATGTCTTCCTGCCGGGTGAGCAGGCCCGACAGGACAGCGATGCCGCCCGGTGCAAGGCTGGCTTTGAGGTCTGCCGCCATGGCGACGAGGGGGCTCGCCAGGATGTTGGCGGCAATCAGGTCGAACGGTTTGCGTTTTGCAACGATCTTCGCAACATACCCTTCTGCGGTTTCAGCGGAAATAAGAGGAAGGACACCATTCAACCGGGCATTTTCCAGTGTGACGCGCACCGATTCCGGATCATTGTCCACGGCGGCCACGGGAACCTGCCACAGGCGGGTGATGCCAATGGCCAGAATTCCTGAACCGCATCCCATATCGAGCGGATTCTTGAAGGTTCGGGTCCGGGCCAGCTGTTCCAGGGCTGTCAGACATCCCTCGGTCGTCGGGTGTTCGCCGGAGCCAAAGGCCGTGGCGGCATCCACCATGATGGGGAGGCTGTCTGTGGGGGGCGGTTCCTTGACATGTGAACCATAAATGTAGAAACGGCCGATGGAAAAGGGCGGGAAAGATACCTGGACTTCACGCAGCCAGTCGGTTTCCGGGAGTTCGACAACCAGAAAGTTTTCCACCGGGTGGCCCAAAAGGGTTTCCGCCTGTGTCTGCAGGGCGGCGGCATCCGGGGGGACGCTGAACAGAAGCTGGATCTGCCAGGTCTGCCCTTCATCAACCTCAAGACAGGATACGGAATCGCAGAGACCGGAAAAATGTTCAGCCAGGAAGGATGTCTCCATTTCTCCCACCATGAACGAAACCTGCCAGAATTTCATGTAAACATCCCTTCCCCAACCTCATCGGCTGGAATGACGAAACTGTCGAGGACCTTTTTGCGGCCCGCATGTTCAAAACTGATGTCAAGACGGTCATGGTCCATGCCGATGACTTTGCCATAACCAAATTTCTGGTGGAAGACCCGTTCGCCAAGGCCAAAGCCGCCCTCGCTTTCACGCAGGGAGATGGTTTTTGGGGCGGGCGGGCGTTCCGCAGGCGCTGCGTTCTGCCGTTCCCGCCATTCCCTTGACCATTTGGGCTGGGCGGGTTTTTCCGGCTTCTGGCGCTCCCCATAGCCCCCAAAACGGGGCGGGGAAAAGCTGCTCATTTTACGGGAGACGTGTTCTTCCGGCAGTTCAGCCAGGAAACGTGAGGGGAGGGGGGTGGTCAGGCTGCCGAACAGGTAACGCTCCCCCGCATGGCTGATGAAGGCCCGCTTGCGCGCCCGGGTGATGCCGACATAGGCGAGACGTCGTTCTTCCTCAAGGCCGGCGCTGCCATTTTCATCCAAGGTTCTTTGTCCGGGGAACAGGCCTTCTTCCCATCCGGGCAGGAAGACCGTATCAAATTCCAGCCCCTTGGCACCGTGCAAGGTCATGATGCTGGCGGCATCCTCGCCCTTGCGGCTTTCGGTGTCCATGACCAGGCTGACATGTTCAAGGAAGGCGGGAAGATCTTCAAATTCCGCCATCGCCCCCGACACCAGTTCGCGCAGGTTTTCCAGACGTCCCTGGGCTTCCGGGCTTTTTTCCGCCCGCCACATGGCAAGATAGCCCGATTCTTCCAGAACGGTTTCTGCCAGGCGCAGGTGCGTGGTTTCCGCGCCCAGCTGCCGCCAGCGGGCGAAATCATCCATGAGGCTGGCCAGCGTGGTCTTCACCTTCGGTCGCAACGCGTCTGTGCCGAGAAGGCGCGCGATCGCTTGCGTCAGGGACTGGCCGGAGGATCGCGCCGCCTGCAGGATGTCATCCACCGTGGTGTTGCCGAGGCCGCGCTTGGGCAGGTTGATGATGCGCAGCAGTGCCATGTCGTCGTCCGGCTGGGCGATGACCCGCAGATAGGCAATGGCATCGCGGATTTCCTGGCGTTCGAAGAAACGCATGCCGCCGATGACCCGGTGCGGAATGCCGCGTGAGAGGAAATGTTCCTCGAAGGCGCGGGTCTGGTAGCCGGTGCGCAGCAGGATCGCCATTCTGCTCCAAGGGTCGCCTGTCCGGCGGCGTTTTTCCATTTCATCCGCGATGAACCGCACTTCCTCATCGCCGCGCCACAGGCTCATGACGGCAATTTTTTCGCCGTCCTGGTGGCTGGCGGCCCACAGTGTTTTGCCGAGTCGTCCGCGATTGTGGGCGATGAGGCCGGATGCCGCACCGAGGATGTGTCCGGTGGAGCGGTAATTTTCCTCGAGACGGATGACTTCTGCCCCCGGATAATCTTCCTCGAACCTAAGGATGTTTCCCACTTCGGCTCCGCGCCAGCCATAGATGGACTGGTCATCATCGCCCACGCAGCAGATGTTTTGGTGGCCCTGCGCCAGCAGGCGCAGCCAGAGATACTGCGCCAGGTTGGTATCCTGGTATTCATCCACGAGGATATAGCGGAAATGCCGCTGGTACTGGGCGAGGATGTCCGGCTGGTTGCGCAGCAGGGTGATGCAGTGCAGGATGAGGTCGCCAAAATCACAGGCATTGAGGGTTTTCAGGCGTTCCTGGTATTCACGGTAGATTTCGCGCATCTTGCCATCTGCGATGTCGCTGGCATCGCCCGGGCCAAGGTCGCCCGGTGTCATGACGCGGTCTTTCCAGCGGGAAATGGTATCTACCACCATGCGCGGCGGTGTTTTTTTTGTATCAATGTCCCGGCCCTGCATGATTTGTTTCAGCAGGCGTTCCTGGTCATCGTCGCCAAGGATGGTGAAGGTGGGCTTGAGATCCAGAAGGGGCGCGTGCCGTCGCAGGATGCGCGCAGCAATGGAATGGAAGGTGCCAATCCACCAGCCCTCCACCGGGCTTCCCACATATTTGGCCACCCGTTCGCGCATTTCCCCGGCGGCCTTGTTGGTGAAGGTGACTGCCAGGATCTGGTGGGGCGTGGCCTTGCCGCTGATGAGCAGGTGTGCGAGGCGGGCGGTCAGGACACGGGTTTTCCCGGTTCCTGCGCCAGCCAGAACCAGAACCGGCCCGTCGAGCTGTTCGACGGCCTTGCGCTGCATGGGATTGAGGGCTGTGAGATGAGAATCCATGTTTTTGATATAAACAGCTTGCGGTTTTGAGGCAATGGCGTTAACCATTTTATGATAAGAAATCGCTTAAAATTTCATAAGCAGAGAATCGCCGGGGGGCATTTTTGTGAGGAGAAGGGGAACATGATGCTTCGGGTTCGTTTGTATTTTCTGGCCATGCTGGCCATGCTGCTGGCGCAGGGGCTTGTTGCTCCGGCCGTGGCGGCGCAACCTTCCGGGGATATTTCCGTCAAGGTTTATGATCCCATTGAACCCGTCAACCGGTTCATTTTTGGCTTCAATGATATCCTTGACCGGATCCTGATAGGCCCGGTGGCCCGCGCCTATCACGCCGTTCTGCCGGAGTTCATGCAGAATGTTGTTCGGGATTTTACCCGCAATCTCAAAAGTCCCCTCATTATGGCCAATGAGGCCCTGCAAGGGGATGGGGACGGTTTTGGTCGCGCTTTTGGCCGCATGATGATGAATACCACAGTGGGCCTTGGCGGCCTCATAGATGTGGCGGGCATGCATGGCATCCCTTATGAGTCTGAAGATTTTGGCCAGACGCTTGGTGTCTGGGGTGTCGGGGCCGGGCCTTACCTGGTTTTGCCGGTGCTGGGACCTTCCAACCTGCGGGATACCGCCGGACTGGTTGTGGATGCCGTTGCGGATCCTGTTTCGGAAGTTGCGGATGCTACCCAGCGTGATGAGGATTTGCAATGGGTTCGCATCTTTGGCGCCATTGACAGCCGGGCCCGTTCTGAAAACGTGATTTCGGACCTGCGCCGCAATTCCGTGGATTATTATGCCAGCATGCGCAGCATTTATTTCCAGAGCCGGAACGCTGCCATCAAGGATGGCGCCGGCACTGCCAATATCCCTGACTATGATGAGGAAACTCCATGATCCGCCGCATTCTCCTTCCGTGTCTGCTTGCCTGCGCGATTTCGGTTGCGGCCCATGCTGCGGAAACGCCGTCCGCCTTTGTCCAGGGGCTTGGAAACCACGTTTTGTCCCTGCTTGATCGCCAGAAGACGGCGGGTGAGGATGCGTCGACCTGTTTCCACAAGCTTCTGGTGACCGATTTTGACATTCCGACCATTGGTCGTTTTGTGATAGGGACGGCTTGGCGCGGGGCGACACCGGAAGAGCGGAAAGCCTATATGGACCTGTTCGAGAATCTGGTGGTTGATGTGTACAACGACCGTTTTCAGGATTATTCCAGCGAGGGTTTTGAGGTGATCGGTGAAATGCCGGAAAACGCCAAGGATACCCGCGTCCGCAGCCGCATTGTCCGTCCGGGAAAGCCGCCGGTCAATGTGGAGTGGCGGGTGCGCGCAAAGGATGGGGGTTTCCGCATTGTGGACGTGTCGGTGGAGGGGGTGAGCATGACGCTGACCCAGCGCTCGGAATTTGCGTCGATCCTTGACCGTAATGGTGGCCGGGTGCAGGCGCTCGTTGACCGGCTGGCCGAAGACCGTGTCAAGCGTGATGCGGCAAAGGTAGAGGCCCACAAGGATCAACCGCCGCGACCGGAAACCGCCTGCCCTTAGACCCTTTAACATTCATCTTGCATGCCCCTGTTGCCTTTCTGTGGCCATCAGCCATGCTTTCTGTCCTTGGACGATGCCCGCATCACCCAAGGGCAGGCGTCTTGCGACGGACTCGTCCCAAGATCAACAGGAATTGTTCCATCCAAACGTTAAAGGCGCTCATTTACTGTGGGGGCTGCTTGCGGATTTTGAAAACGGAAATCCTGGCACTCAGGTCCTGCATCATGTCCGGATAGGCATCCGGGGTTGTCATGGGGCCGCCAAGATTTTCGGTGCGCCATACGAAATGCGGGGTATATGCCGTCAGGTTGAATGCGGAATCCAGGGTCTTTTTGTGGGCCAGGAAGCCTGTGGAAACCTGCGCAGGATCTTTTGCCAGACGTTCTGCTGCCTCTTTCATTGAGAGAATGGTGCCGCTTTCCGCATCGGCAAGGAAGGTTCCATAATCCGTATCCAGCATCCCCCATTTTTTTCTGTCCGGGAAATAGGCTTCCAGAACGCCGTGCCCACCATAGCGGGGGCCATCAAGGGAGAGGATGCGGGTTTCGTAGCCCATGGCGCGCAGGACATCGGACAGGATCATGGAACTTTCCGCGCACCAGAGGGCCAGTGGCTGGTCAGACAGGAACAGTTTTCCCATCAGTACGCGCCGCAGCTCCTGGTCCATGATTTGGGCATGATCGGCGTTGCTGTGAACCGTGTTGCGGGCGACAAATCTGGCGATGGCCATGAGTGCGTCATCCCTGGAAGCTTGCGGATCCTGGATGAGGATCCGGAAGGTGCCGAGACTGGTATAAAGGCCATATTCCCCATCGGACGGGAAGTGGATTCCTTCCGCGCTGGCTGTGGGAGATGAAGAGGCTCCGGATGCATCAAAAATGGGGAAAAACCGGCCTGCGATCAGGGGTTTGAGACGTGATGCGTCAATGTGTTCCGGCAGAAAACGGGTGAAGGTTGACCATGGAACAAACCGTTCCCGGAAAATGAACATGGGGGGCTGTTCAAACCAGTAGCGGGTGCCCAGGTTTTGGATGACATCCCGTTTTTTTGCGAGATCAAGCCGATCCTGCTTTTTTTGCAGGGCCTGTGCCAGGAACGCATTGTCTTCCTGAAGCATGCGGATTGTGGCCTGCATGCGGGCAAGCGCAAAGGATCCGGCGGAGAGCAGGATTGCAGCCGCAAGGATGGATAGGAAAAAATGCGCTGTCCTCCGCGGCATGCGTTGGTTCAACTCCGCGTCAGGGGCTTGTACTTGATACGGTGCGGCTGGTCGGCGTCGGTGCCAAGCCGGCGGTGCTTGTCGGCTTCATAGCTCTCGTAATTGCCTTCCCACCAGACCACCTGGCTGTCGCCTTCAAAGGAGAGGATGTGGGTGGCCAGACGATCAAGGAACCAGCGGTCATGGCTGACCACCACCGCGCAGCCGGCGAAGTTTTGCAGGGCTTCTTCGAGGGCGCGCAGGGTATCCACGTCAAGGTCGTTGGTCGGTTCGTCAAGCAACAGGACATTTGCGCCGGATTTCAGCATTTTGGCGAGGTGGACGCGGTTGCGTTCGCCGCCCGAGAGCTGGCCCACCTTCTTTTGCTGGTCGGCCCCCTTGAAATTGAAGGAGCCGACATAAGCCCGGCTGGGCATGTTTTTCTTGCCCAATTCAATGACGTCCTTGCCATCGGCGATTTCTTCCCAGACGGTTTTCCCGGCGCTGAGGGTGTCGCGTGACTGGTCCACATAACCGAGCTTGACGGTGCTGCCCACGCGGATGACGCCATCATCTGGTGTTTCCTGCCCGGTGATCATGCGGAAGAGCGTGGTTTTGCCAGCACCGTTTGGGCCGATGATGCCGACGATGCCGCCTGGGGGCAGGCGGAAGTCGAGGTTTTCAATCAGCATGCGGTCGCCGTAGCTTTTTTTGAGCGCTGAAGCCTCAATCACAAGGTCGCCCAACCGTGGCGGTGTGGGGATGACAATCTGTGCGGTGTCGGTGGATTGCCGGGCGCTTTCGGCCACCAGGTTGTCAAATGCCGAGATACGGGCCTTGCTTTTGGCCTGCCGGGCTTTCGGGGACTGCCGGATCCATTCCAGTTCGCGGGCAATGGTGCGCTGGCGGGCATCATCTTCCCGGCCCTCCTGGGCAATGCGCTTCTGTTTCTGTTCCAGCCAGGCGGAATAATTGCCTTCGTAAGGGATGCCCTGGCCGCGGTCGAGTTCCAGGATCCAGCCGGTCACATTGTCGAGGAAATAGCGGTCATGGGTCACCAGCACAACGGTGCCTGTGTATTCCTTGAGGTGTTGCTCCAGCCATGCCACGGATTCGGCGTCGAGGTGGTTGGTGGGTTCATCCAGCAACAGCATGTCGGGCTTTTGCAGGAGCAGGCGACATAGCGCCACGCGGCGGCGTTCCCCGCCTGAAAGTTTGGAAACATCCGCATCGCCCGGCGGGCAACGCAGCGCATCCATGGCAATCTCCACCGTGCGGTCGAGATCCCAGGCATCTGCAGCGTCGATCTTCTCCTGCAGGTTACCCTGTTCCTCGATGAGCTGCATCATGGTGTCAGGATCGGCTTCGCAGATCTGTTCGCTGATTTCATTGAAGCGGTCGAGCATGGCCTTGGTTTCGCCAAGCCCTTCCAGGATGTTTCCCATAACCGTTTTTTTCGGGTCGAGATCAGGTTCCTGCGACAGGTATCCAACCGTTGCTCCCTCGGCAGACCAGGCTTCGCCCGTAAAATCCTTGTCCAGCCCCGCCATGATTTTCATGAGGGTGGATTTGCCGGAACCGTTGACGCCCAAGACGCCGATCTTGGCGCCGGGGAGAAAGCTCAGCCAGATGTTTTCCAGCACCTTGCGGCCACCGGGAAAGGTCTTGCACAGGCTCTTCATCACATAAACATACTGGTAGGACGCCATGGTTTTTTCCTTTTTATGAAATCTGGTCATGGATATAAAGCGCCAGCCTTGAAATGGCAAGGGGATGGCTTTCCGGCAAGGCTGAAAAATTTGTATGGTTTTAAATAGGTGTTCATTGTAGTTGTTACAGGGAACGTTTATTTTTATTTTCAAACAAGGAAAGCATGAGATGTCGAATTTGATCGTGACGGTTATTGCGATAGCGCTGGTGGGAATCATGACGCTGGCGGCGGTATATTATGGAGGCTCTGCGTGGATGCAGTCGCAGTCGCAGGCGGATGCGGGAACGATATCGAATGAGGCCATGCAGATTGAGGGGGCTGTATCTGTCTTTCATGGCGAGATTGGACGCTATCCTTCGGATGTGAGCGAGCTTGTGGAGAGGGATTATCTGAGTTCTGGTTCGGAGATGCAGGGCTGGATGTTTACGCAGGAAGCCGCCCTGGCCCTGATCGGGACGGATTTGCGGGCACAGAAAGCCTGTCTTGAGGCACGGAAAAAACAGGGGCTGGATGCAGAAGCAAATTGTGAGGGCGTCATGGAGGCCGGATGTGCGCCATCGACCACGGAAGCACCCTCCAACTGCAATCCGCATTGCCTGCGGACATGTTATATTCCGGGAGGGGCAGCGCCACGTTCGGTGATCAATCCGCAAATGGATCCGCATGATGTTTGCTGCATCAACAATGCCGAGATCGAAATGGTAGATCCGGTATTCCTGCCATAATGTTTTTTTGTGATTGTTGTTTTGACATCCGAAAGATGTAGGGGGATTCGCGCGGCCTGATGGTGGCCGGATTGGCCCTGTGTTGCGGGATGGCGCATGCGGCCGAAAACACTCCGTTCATGTTCATCAAACGCCTGTCCGGGAGTTTGCTCCGGGTGGGTTCAGGATACAGCAGGGGTGTGAATTTTCAGCGTCCATCTCCGGCAAGGATTTGTGAAAGCCAGGGATGCTGCCTTCATGGCTGAGTCCCTGGCTCTCATCTTCTCAAGAAAAGGCCTGCCCGTGGATGACATGGGCAGGCTTTTTCTTGAGGGGAAATTACAGGGTTCCGCTTCCACCGGTGATGGCCTGGCGGCTGCGCAGGCGGCGCAGGGCCTGTGGGTGCTGCAGGTCGGACGGCAGCTGGGTGCTGACCGAGGGCCGGATTTCCACTTCCATGTCACGCAGCTTGGCAAAGATGCGCGACTTGTGCCAGATGGGCCACCAGCCGAACAGCAGGTTTTCGAGCGGCCCCCACAGGGCCACCCAGCCCATGATGATCAGGCTTTCCGACAGGTAGGATACAAAGCGGATATTCTCGAACTTGTTGACAGCTTCGGACAGGGCCAGGCAGATGAACAGGAAGATCAGTCCAATGATCAGGCTGCTGCGGGCTTGCCGCAGGTGCTGTTTGAGCTTGCGCCGCTCGGCCCAGAAGCAGTAGGCGAAATAATTCTGGATGGCGGTCTTGATGTCGGTGGCGCGCGGCGCCATGACCTGTTCCGGCGGTAAATAAAAGACCAGCTTCAGCTTTTCCGACAGGGAAAAGTCCTGCGTGCAGGTGACGATATAGTTTTCGGCATCCTCGTCGAGGTCTTTTTCGTGGAAAGGGGAGGGGTCTAGCGAGTTGAAAAGCTGCTGGACGTTCGTCAGGCGCATCTCGATGAGGCTGACGCCGTTTTCCTTGTGGTATTGCCTGTATTCTTCCATGACACGTGAGAGTGCTGGGTTTTATATGCAAAACATGCACATCCCGCCTCCACCTGGAGGTGAGCAAAAATCTATGAACGGAAGGTTGATAGCATTTTGCCCGGCAAAAGGCAAGCCTATCTCCCGTTTTTTGCGTGCGCGGCATGGCGGGTACTGCGGAGTTTACGGCAAAGCCTACCTTTATTGCCTTTGGTCCGCAGAAGGGCGCGTCCTCTTATGACGAGGCCTGCGCGATGTTGCCGAAGGGATGATTTTCACGGACGGGACAGAAGTTTTTTACAAAACTTGTTGCATTCCCTCTTGAAGTTGGGCGGAAGGATGCCTACATCCCAGACATTCCATGGAATGGGGCCGTTGTGGCTCCGTTGTGACTTACCGAAGATATCCACCAGATAGGGAGATACCATCATGAAATTCCGTCCCTTGCACGATCGTGTGCTTGTGCGCCGCATTGAACAGGAAGAGAAGACTGCTGGCGGGATCATTATTCCCGATACGGTCAAGGAAAAGCCCCAGGAAGGCGAAGTCGTCGCCATCGGCAGTGGCATGCGCGACAATGAAGGCAATGTGCATGCGCTGGACGTCAAGGCGGGTGACCGCATCCTGTTTGGCAAATGGTCTGGCACCGAAGTCAAGGTGGGTGGCGAGGAATATCTCGTCATGAAGGAATCCGACATCATGGGCATTATCGAAAATTAAGGTCTGCCCGTCCTGTTTTGACACCTGTTGACATAAAGAGGAATTTGAAAAATGGCTGCAAAAGATGTGAAATTCGGGCCTGATGCCCGCCAGCGCATGCTCAAGGGCGTTGAAATCCTGGCGGATGCCGTGAGGGTTACCCTGGGCCCCAAGGGTCGCAATGTGGTGATTGAAAAGTCGTTTGGTGCGCCACGCATCACCAAGGACGGCGTAACGGTTGCCAAGGAAATCGAACTGTCGGACCGGTTCGAGAACATGGGCGCCCAGATGGTGAAGGAAGTCGCCAACAAGACCAATGACACTGCGGGCGACGGTACCACGACCGCAACGGTCCTGGCGCACATGATTGTGAGCGAAGGCGTGAAGGCGGTTGCCGCCGGCATGAATCCCATGGATCTCAAGCGCGGCATCGACCTCGCGGTTTCCGCTGTCATCGAGGACGTCAAGAAGCGGGCGCGGAAGGTTTCCACCAATGAGGAAGTGGCCCAGGTGGGGACCATCTCCGCCAATGGCGACAAGGATATTGGCGCCATGATTGCCAAGGCCATGGAAAAGGTGGGCAACGAGGGTGTGATCACCGTCGAGGAAGCCAAGTCCATCGAAACCGAGCTGGAAGTGGTCGAAGGCATGCAGTTTGACCGCGGCTATGTGTCGCCCTATTTTGTGACCAATCCAGACAAGATGGTGTGCGAACTGGAAGCCCCCTACATCCTGCTGTTCGAGAAGAAGCTCTCCTCGCTGCAGGCGATGCTGCCGGTTCTCGAGGCAGTGGTGCAGTCGGGACATCCGCTGCTCATCGTGGCTGAGGACGTGGAAGGCGAAGCGCTGGCCACCCTCGTGGTCAACAAGCTGCGCGGTGGACTCAAGGTTTGCGCCGTCAAGGCCCCGGGCTTTGGCGACCGCCGCAAGGCGATGCTGGAAGACATGGCCATTCTCACCGGCGGCCAGGTGGTGTCCGAGGACATCGGCATCAAGCTGGAGAACGTCACCCTCAAGATGCTGGGCCAGGCCAAAAAGGTTCGTATCACCAAGGATGAGACCACCATCATCGATGGTTCTGGCAAAAAGGATGAGATCGAGGCGCGTTGCCAGCAGATCCGTCGCCAGACCGATGAAGCGACCTCCGACTATGACCGTGAAAAGCTTCAGGAACGCCTGGCCAAGCTGGCGGGTGGCGTTGCCATCATCCGCGTGGGCGGCGCAACGGAAGTTGAGGTGAAGGAAAAGAAGGATCGTGTGGAAGACGCCATGCATGCGACCCGTGCGGCGGTTGAGGAAGGCATTGTCCCCGGTGGTGGCACGGCCCTGCTTTATGCGCGCATGGCGCTGGAAAACCTGGCTTCCGCCAATGACGACCAGAAGGTGGGTATCGGCATCGTGCGCCGCGCCCTTGAGGCTCCGGTGCGCCAGATCATCGCCAATGCGGGCGGTGAAGGGTCCATCGTGGTGGGCAAACTGCTGGAGAAGAATGATTTTTCCTACGGGTTCAACGCTCAGGACATGGAATATGTGGACATGTTCAAGGCGGGCATCGTCGATCCGACCAAGGTGGTTCGCACCGCCCTGCAGGATGCGGCGTCCGTGGCCGGCCTGCTCATCACCACCGAATGCATGGTGGCCGAAAAGCCGGAAAAGAAACCGGCGGGTCATGACATGCAAGGTGGCGGCATGGGCGGGATGGATTTCTGATCCATTCCAGTCAAAGGCTTAAAGGAAACCGCGGTCCTTCGGGGCCGCGGTTTTTTTATGGGGATATGCGTTTACCGCATGGCAGCCGTGCTTAAAAAGCAATGGCCTTCTGTCGGGAATTCCGTCAGTGTGCGGCGTTTGGTATTGATCAGAAGAATCGGAAGATAGAAATGACAGGGAAACATGAGGCTCAGGATGAGCGGCAGATATGCGCACCAGAAGCCGTGATGACATTGGCGCTTTTTGTCATGTTTGCAGGAAGTGTTGCGATGATGGCGTATAAGGGGTTGGATCAGGCGTCACAGGGCGCGTGCAAGCTGGAAAATGCGATTGCAAAACCCGTTGTGTCTGTCAGGACATGTGCGCCTTCTCCCCTGCTGGTGCGAGGATTTTAAGGAAACATCCAGCGCGCGCCGTTGCCACAGGTTGGTCATGGATCTGTAAAGCTTGCGCTTCGGCCATAAGAGTTGCTTGCACGTGTTTTGAAAATATGCAGGAGTTGAAGAAGATGGAAAACAAGGGTATCAAAAATCATGAAGGGGATACATCATCCCTGTCCGCGCTTTGGGTCGGTGTGATGGTCGGTGGTGTTTTGGGTGGCTATTTGGGTGTGGCGGTCTGGCTTGCAAATGTGGGGAGCCGTATCACGGTCAACCTGAAGAAGAATGCTATCGTGTTGCCAACTGGCGCTTCGTCCATTGTGACGCCGGTTTTGGTGCCGTCCCGGCGTTGAGATAACCGGTTTCCTCATGAAAACCCCGGCGCGTTTGGACGTGCCGGGGTTTTTTTGTTCAGAAAATGAAGTCGGTCGAGAGGAATCCTGATGCGCGATCCCTGAGGATGCGTGTCAGGATTTCCTTGTTTTGGGCGGTTTTCTGTGCAGCCACCAGAGTGCGGATGGAAAACACCCGCAAGGCGTCCGACACCGACAGGGTGCCTTCGGCGGAATCCTTGCGCCCCGTGAAGGGGAAGGTGTCCGGCCCGCGCTGGCACTGGCTGTTGATGTTCACCCGGCAGACCTGGTTGACCAACGGGTCTATAAGGCGGGCCAGCGCATGCGGGTCCTGTCCGAAAATGCTGACCTGTTGGCCGTAATTGGAGGTGCGGACATATTGCATGGGGGTTTCAAGGTCATCATAGGTACAGATGGGCACCACCGGCCCAAATTGTTCCTCGCCATATAGCTGCATGCCGGGGCCGACGTTGCCCAGAAGGGCCGGCCGCATGAGGGTGCCTGCACTTTCTCCTCCCTCCGGATTCAGCAATGTTGCGCCTTTGCCAAGGGCGTCGGAGATCATGTCATGCAGCCGGGCGGGTTTGTCTTTTTCCGGCAGGGGCGTGATGCGGACATTCTCGTGCCACGGCATGCCGCAGGACATGGCATGGGCGGCCTCTGCCATGCGGGTCATGAAGTCTTCGGCAATATCCTTGTGGACGAAGAGCAGCTTGAGCGCGGTGCAACGCTGGCCATTGAAGGACAGGCTGCCGGTGATGCATTCGGAAACGGCTTGCGGAATATCCGTGTCGGGCAGGAGAATGGCCGGATTTTTGGCGTCGAGCCCCAGCACGGCGCGCAGGCGGTGGGGGCGGGGATGTTGGCGTTTGAGGATGTCGGCCACGCGGCTGGTGCCGATGAAGGCCAGCACATCAATGCCGCCCGAGGCCATGAGGCGGCTTGCGACCACGGCGCCCTCGCCATACACGAAGCCTACGACACCGGGCGGGAAACAGCGCCGGAAGATGTCAAGCAGCGGACGGAACAGGAGGATGCCCATTTTGGGCGGCTTGACAATGACCACATTCCCCATGGCCAAGGCCGGAATGAGGGTGGTGAAGGTTTCGTTGAGCGGGTAGTTGAAGGGGCCCATGCACAGGACAACGCCCATGGGGGCCCTGCGGATTTGCCCCATGACGCCTTCGGTGATGGAAAAGCGCGAAGACGCCCGATCCAGTTCCTTCAGGGATTCAATGGTGTCGCGGATGTATTGCACTGTACGGTCAAATTCACGCTCGGAATCTGCCCGGCTTTTGCCGATTTCCCACATCAAAAGTCGAATGATCTCTTCCCGGGTTTCCAGGAATCCTTGGGTGAAATCCTCGATATGCCGAATGCGGCTTTCCACCGGCATGGTGGGCCAACTGCCCGCGCCGTTGTCATAGGCTTTTTGTGCTGCGGACAGCAGGGCGTCAGTTTCAGTCTCGCCCAGAAGTGGCGTGCAACCCAGCCGGATGCGGACAAGGCTTTCCGGGGTGCAGATGGGAGAGAAAATTTCCTGGCAAGCGCCATCCCAAGCATGCAAAACACCGTTGCACAGGTATTCCTGCTGTTGCATGTCTGTTGGACGGGACGCATTTTCGGGAATGGGCGCGGAGAAAAGGTCTGCGAGATTTTGCATGGTCAAAAGTTCCCCCTGAAGCTTGAAAAGCCAGACCATGATACGCCTCGTCGTGTTTTCGGGCAAGGCAGCGACGGATTTTTGCTTTGGTGGGCTTTTTCTTTTGGGTACGACAGGCTATACTTGCAGCCTGTCTTTTGCAGGAATGGAGTTTTTCTGATGCGGCCCTTGCTGTTGTGCCTGCTTTTCCTGAGCTTTTTGATTCCCGTGCATTCGGTGCGGGCGCAGAATTTTGATCCGGGGCCGGTGACGGCAGATGAGCTTGACCGCTTTATGGTGGATTATCCTGCATATTGCCAGTTTATCTTGGAAAACATGGGATCTCCCGAAGAAGATCATTCCTCTGAAATTGCCAATCGTCTGGCAAACATGGGGTGGGACAGTGACCGGTATTTTCATGTTCTTTCGGCTGTGACTGCGCGGATTGCCGAGCGGGTTGGACAGACGGGCATGGAAGATACGCTGGAACAAATGCGTATGGATCGCAATGATCTTGCCAACAGCACAAACCTTCTTCCTGACGGGGAAAAGACGGAACTGCTTGCGGAAATGGATCTGGAGCTTGCGCGGCCCTTGTCCGAAAACGATTTTGACTCCGGGTTGACGACAGCGGAAAAGACCCTGATTGATGCGCGCATTGAGCCGCTGGCCAAGCTTCTTGGAGAGACGGGACTTGATGAGGATTTTCCGGTTTTGCCCGCTTATGGGTTTGAACCGCCGATGGAGTAATCCTCCCCTTTTCCTTTTTGGGGCATGCCGACGCGTTTTAGCGCCAGAGGTCAAGCGCTTGGCCCAGGTTTTCCCGCGCCCAGCCCTTACGCTTGCGGCGCAGGGCATCCACCTCGCGGCAGGAGCGTCCATAAACCACAATATCCATGGCGGCGGCGTGGGACAGGTTTGCCTTCTGCACCTGTCGGTTCCAGGCGAAATAGGTGGCAATGGTTTCCGCATCCCTCTCGTTTTCATGGGAGCCACTGCCAAAACTCTGCATGAAACTGGACAGGCGCAGTCCCATGCCCCGCGACATGACGCGGAAGGCACGGTCAATGCGCATGGCGTTGGCCTGTTGTTGCGGGGTCAGGCTATTCCATAGCCGGGCGTCGAGCAGGCGACGCTGGCAGGATTGCTTGCGTCTTTCTCCTTCGGGCGTGATCTGGGCGATGACGATGGGGGAGTGGCGCGCCTGCCACAAGGAGGGTTCGCAGAGCAGGCTGGTGCAGGAAGCATGTGTGTGCATTTCGGCATCCTTGATGTATTGAAAAGGGCGGAAGGTTATTCCGGATCTCCTTGATCGGCGCAAAGGGCAGCGCAGGATCCACATGGGCTGGCGAGAAGGGGGCGGATATACACATCCGCCGTTCCTGCCGGGGGGCGTTTTTCGCGCACATCGCCCCAGGCATAGGCGTGTGCGCCGCCATGTGGGGCATAAAGGGCATCCTGCGATGTTTTGCTGCGTGCGGTGGGGCGCGGCCAGGACACGCGCCGGGATTCCGCTACCTTGCGCCGAATGCAGTCGGCACGTTTGGCAACATAATCCTCTTTCGCCAGCGCCGGAATCTGGTGGGTGATTCGCATACGGAAAACCTGCCGTTCGGAAATGCCATATTCCCGGGCTATGGTCGAATCCGTCATGAGGGTGATGGTTTTGAGGCGTAAAAGCACAGCAGGATTGAGTTTTTCTGTCATGGAGCGTGTCCGGGAAAGTTGAAGATTTCGTAAACAACGTACCCACATTGGGTTATGCCGTCAATCCCAATATGGGAGAAAAAATGAAAGTTGGTTGACAAGACCATCCTCTATGATATAGTTGATATATATATGAATGATTGTGTGTGTTTGGCAGGTTTTAACAGGGGTTTTGGGGACGGTATGAATATAAAAAGATACCCAAACAGGATACGAGAATGGCGTGAGCGGTGTGGCTTGTCCATGCAGGCTCTGGCCGATCGTGCATCCACGGGGAAAAGCCAGATTGACAAACTTGAGCGTGGCGACAGACGCTTGACCATGGACTGGATGGTACGTCTTTCTGTGGCGCTGGACTGTGCGCCGGCCGAACTCCTGCCGGAAAGTTGTGGGTTGCACCTTTCAGAGCGTCGCACGGAAGGTGGCCGTTTTCCCTATCCTGCGCCAGACCGGCAAGATCTTGTTCCTGTCCGGAGCGCTGCGCGCGGGGGATTTGCCGAGGAGATGCATCTGGCGGATGGCCCGATTGATTATGTGTCGCGTCCGCATTACCTTGCGCATGCGCACGACACCTATGCCATTTACGTGGTGGGGGAATCCATGGTGCCCATGTACAGGCCGGGGCAACTCCTGTTCGTGAACCCCTACAAGCCGCCTACGCCGGGGCGTGGCGTTGTGGTCACGCTGGTGGATTCATCCGTGCTGGTGAAGGAATATGTGCGGCAAACACCGTCCGAGGTGATGGTGCGGGAATACCAGCCCCAGATGCGGGAATTTTCCATTCCCCGCATCCGCATCCAGGACATGCATTCCGTGACAGGTGCGCAGGAGCCGTAAGGTTTTTCTGGCCTTGCCGGGTTTAGAGCCTTGAGCGTTCATCTTGCATGCCCCTGTTGCCTTGCTGCGGCCATCCGTCGCGCTTTCGGTCTTTGGACGATGTCCGCAAGCGCCTTGCGGTTGGTTCGCCCCAAGATCAACAGGAATTGTTCCATCCAAACGCTCAAGACTCTCAAAACAAAGAGCAAGACAGCAAGAAGGTGTTGTGATGGAAAAGGGGTTGGACAGATGACCGATGGAGATCTGGCCGACGTCATGCGGACGGTCAACGCCGGGAGCGTGATCGCAAGAGAAACCGGATAGCACAGGACGGCGATTGTGCGGGAGATTTCCTGCAACTATACCCGTTTGTGGATCTGTGACCTGTCTTGCATGCGCTTTTTAGGGATAGATGACAGAAACGCGAAGGGAAATGAACTCTGTCATTTCGTCAAGGCCTCCAACCTTGGAAGCCACTCGGCCATCCCAATATACCAAAGCGGGAGCATTGCTCATTCCAAACGGACCGGAAGCAGGATAGGTGGCATAAAATGGGATATCTTTTATGTCCTTGTATGGATGGCTATAAGAAATGAGTCTTTTGAGGTCATAGCCGCTTCGTAAAATGGCCTGCATTTCGGCAACAGTTGGAGTTGTAAAGCCATTCCATCCGCCAGTGCATCCGTTTCCGATAACGCAGACAAATCCATTATAGACATAATAGGCGGCATCATTGCTGCAGGCAACATAGGTGGCGCAATAGCCGGGGTTTGCAATGTCGCAATAAGACTGCCCAATGGTCCGGCCCGTGCAGGCGGAGGCCGCCGCGAACCCGCTTGCGGAACCTGAGAGGGAAGAGGTTCGGACACCGCCAGAGGATGCGGAGACGACGAGGGTTGTGGGGGTAAGGGTTTTGTTGTCGGAGGCCTTGGCGCGAACGCTGAAGGTGCAGGAGGAACCTGCGGGGAGGCTGCGGCCCTGGCATCCGTTGGTTCCCGTGATCTCGAAGTCTGTGGTGCTGGAAAGCTGGACGGCGAGGGCGGAGGTT
>Ga0209417_1003041_pt1 | contig 23641 bp, 29 predicted proteins | sample RifGroF2_FD_184002 | JGI IMG/M metagenome (GOLD analysis project Ga0209417, IMG submission 184002) | Groundwater microbial communities from Rifle, Colorado, USA - Groundwater F2 (SPAdes) (version 2) | ecosystem: Environmental > Aquatic > Deep subsurface > Groundwater | place: Rifle, Colorado... | reverse complement strand
CCTCAGAGAGAGATTCGGCGGGTATTTTCAAGGGGAAAGGTAACCCGATGGCCCGAATAGCCGAAAAAAACGAGGGTGCGAGGCTACTGGCCGCTACTGGTCTTGACCACGCTGCGATCGCGGCTCAGCTCGGCGTGTCGAGAGCTGCTGTGACCCAGTGGCTTGGGTCAACCAAGCGACCGTCCACCGCGAGGCGAAAGACCATCGAGGCATTGTTCGGAGTGCCGGCTCCGGCGTGGGACGTTGAGGTGAAGTCGATGGCCCTCGGTGCGGCGCAGGCCCAGCGCAGCGCAGACCCGGAGACCAAGCTGGACGCAGAAGGGCGTCTCCGCGCACAGCTTCAGCGGCTGGACGAGATCCGGGGCGCGGCGCTGAGCGACGCAGCTATGCCTCCGCAGACGCGGCTGCGCCTCGAGGCGACCGAGACGCGATGCATTGAGTTGCTGTCGAAGCTCACCGGTGAGGGACAGGAGATTTCGGAAGCGCGCATCCTGCGAACGCCTGCGTGGCGCCGTCTGCAGGACGCAATCGTGGACGCCCTGCAGCCGTTCCCAGCCGCAGCGGTGGCGGTGTCACGAGCGCTCAAGGAGCTCGCCGGGTGACGACCTCGATCGCACGTGAGGTCCAGTCGAGGCGGTCGCCGTCATCGCGGGCGCGCACGATGTCAGGCGGGCTGTCGACGGCGATCGACGGCGACCTCGAGCTGCGATACGAGACCACGCGCGACGAGGACGAGCGCGACGAGATTCGATCGGCGCTGAATTTGTCGGAGTCCGAGCACTGGCCGAGCGAACGGTATCGGCTGGACCCGGAGGCCTTCGCGATCGAGGTGCTCGGGATCAGGCTCACGGTCCAGCAGGTTCAGATCCTCCTGGCGGTGCGCGACCACATGCGCGTAGCGGTCGCGTCGGGTCACAAAGTCGGCAAGTCCGTGACCGACGCTGTTGTGGCGTTGTGGTTCTTCTGCACGCACGACGAGGCCCGCGTCGTGATGTCGAGCGTGACCGCGCGTCAGGTCGACCAGATTCTGTGGCGTGAGCTGCGCATGCTGCACCGCCGCGCGATCAAGCCCATCGGCGGCGAGCTCCGCGAGCTTGCGCGATCGGGGCTCAAGTCGGCTGACTTCCGCGAAATCGTCGGCTTCACCGCGAGGGAAGCAGAAGCTGTCGCGGGCATCTCCGGGCGCAATCTGCTCTACGTCCTCGACGAGGCGAGCGGCATCGGCGACGACATCAACGAGGCGATCGAAGGCAATCGCGCTGGCGGAGCGCGCGTGCTGATGACCTCGAACCCGACACGATCGGAGGGGTTCTTCTTCGACGCGTTCCACAAGCTGAAGCAGACGGAGGACAACCCCAAGGGAGTGCATTGCATCCAGGTGTCGAGCGAGGATTCGCCGAACGTTATTGAAGGTCGCAACGTTGTCCCAGGGCTCGCAACGCGTGACTGGGTCGACGAGAAACGGCGCGAGTGGGGCGAGGATTCGCCGCTGTACGCTGTGCGCGTCAGAGGCGAGTTCGTTCGGCGAGAACAGGGTAAGGTTGTGTCGCTGCACACGATCGGGCTTGCGGAGCAGCGGTGGGCCGACGCGTCGTGCGAAGGTGTTCTCACGATCGGACTCGACCCTGCCGGCGAGGGTGTCGACGGCGACGAGAGCGTATTCGCGCCGCGACGAGGTTTGCGCGTGATCGAACTCGTGGCGTTCCGTGGCCTGTCTGCGGACGCGCACCTGGTGCATCTGCTCAACATCGTCCGAGAGCACAAGACGCCGAAGGAACGTCCTCGCGTCGTGCTCGATCGCTCTGGACCGATCGGCGCCGAGGTGCTCAGCACGTTGCGAGCGTACCTCAGCAGGTTCGATGACGGCGCAGAGCCGTTCGAGGTGTTCCCGATCCGCGCGTCCGATCGTGCTGTGAGGCAGGCGGACATTTGGGATCTGATGCGCGATGCGCTTTGGGGCAACGCGGCTCACTGGTTGCGTGCAGTGGAGGATCGCGGCGAAGGTGGAGCGATACCCGAGGACTCGAGGCTCGCGGCAGAGCTGCACGCGCCGGAGTGGATCGAGGGGCCGCAAGGGCGATTGAAGGTCACGAGCAAGAAAGAGCTTCGAAAAAAGATCAAGCGCTCGCCGGACCGCGCCGATGCCATGTGCCTTGCCGTGTGGGATCCGAAGCCGTGGGAGAGCTCGTCGTCGGAAGGATCGTCGGCGTCGGAGGTCAAGCGGCCGACCGACCGAGGCGACGTGAGACCGGTGCTCGATCCGTTTTCTGGGGCGATCGATCCGTTTGGTGGGTTCCGTCGATGAGCTTCAAATCTCGGGTTACACTCGGTTACCAAGGGCCGATTTGCAGTTGGTAACTGCATGTAACCGGCGCGTGTGGTTGCGTTGACCGCATGGCGATCCTCGGTGACGTGCTCTCTGCGCTGCTCGGTGTGAGCGCGTATGAAAAGCCGTCCGATCCGAAGGACGACGAAGAAGCATTGCGAATCAGAGCTGCGGCCGGCGCGCAGCTATCGCGCCAAGCACGGACGCAGACGCGCTGGTACCTGGCGGACCTCGAGACCGCGCGCACGCAAGCAGACAACGGGAATCTCCGCCAGCTGGCAAAGCTGTGGAGTGCGATGCAGGCAGACGGCGTCGTGGCAGGCCTAATGAGCACGTGCACTGACGGCCTGGTGCGTCTACCTCGGCAATTCTCCGGCGATGACGCGCAGGTCGCCGAGCTCACCGGCAACGGCACCGTGAGCGTGTTCGATCAGATGTTTCCGAGCACGGAGCTCGCTCTGATGGCCGCTGATGGCCGTGGCCTCGGCGTAGCGCTGGGCGAGCTCGTGCCAGTGCGCGCACGCGACTACCCGGTCCTCGTGCGCCAGGAGCCGGAGGGTTTGCGGTACCGCTGGGATGAGAACCAGTGGTACTACCAAACGAAGGCGGGCGATCTTCGCATCACGCCAGGTGATGGCCGTTTCGTCCTGCACGTCGCTGGCGGCCGTGTTGCCCCGTGGAGGCACGGCATTGTGTACGCGCTGGGCGAGGCGTGGATTCCGAAGACGCACGCGAAGTCGTACCGAAGCAACTGGGAGTCAAAGCTGGCGAACCCCGCGCGCGTTGCATACAGCCCCTCTGCAGCGACCGACGAACAGGCGGACTCCTGGTTCCAGAAGGTGATGGCTTGGGGAGTCAACACCGTGTTCGGGATGAAGCCCGGCTACGACGTGAAGCTGCTCGAGAGCAACGGGCGTGGTTACGAAGCGTTCGGCGCGACGATCACGACGTCGAACGAAGAGATCATTCTTGCGATCGCTGGCCAGCTCGTCACGACGACGGGCGGCACAGGGTTCGCGAACGCCGACATCCACAAGTCGATTCGCGCGGACATCATCAAAGCGATCGCCGATTCGCTCGCTCACACGCTCAACACCCAAGCGATTCCGCCATGGGTCGTGGCGCGCTGGGGGGTCGATGCGCTCACGTCGCGTGCGACGGTGCTATGGGATGTCACGCCACCGAAGGATCGTTTGGCGGAAGCAAACGCGATGCTACAGCTCGCGACGGCGATCACGGCGATGCGCACCTCCCTCGCCCCATACGGTCGAGACGTAGACATCGCATCGCTGCTTGTTGCGCAGAGCGTGCCGACGGTGACGATAGGCGAGCCGATGGCAGCCACGGCCGACGGTACCACAACGGACGTGGACGGCGACGGTATCCCTGATGAGCCTCCGACAGACGACGCGGCCCAGCAGCTCGCGGACAAGATGACCGCGGAAAACGTTGACCGCTGCGAGCACGGCGCCGTCAACCGGTGTCGTCTGTGCGGGATCGAGCGCGTGCGCGATTTTGAGCGTGACGAAAACGGCGATGTTGTTTGGAAGGTCGCGTGGCGACCGATCGGTAAGCCGACCGCGGCTCCGACCGAACAATCGCAGAAGGAAGCAGCGTGAAGGCGATAGGTCGCATGATGTCGCGAGGGCGCGACGTGGCTTCGACCTCCCGGCCGCGCGCACCTTCGCTCGATCGCACGACCTACGTGCTCGATGCGCGGACGCTACTGCACCATCGCACTGGTCAGACGATGGCGCTCGCCTCGACGGCGATAGGGCGGACGTTTTCGATCGAGTCGGGTCCGCACGACATTGCCCACCATCCGGTGTCTGGACGCCGATCAGAACGTGGTGCCGCGGCAACAAAGAAGGCTCGATCGCAGATCGCCATCGTCGACGTGATCGGTCCGCTATCTCAGCGGGCGGACTACTTTTGCGGGTGGATCGACGGATACGACTCGATCGCAGAGCGTGTGACAAGCGCGATCGAAGACACTGAGGTTGGGGCCGTCGTCCTGCGAGTCGACTCACCCGGCGGAGATCTGGCCGGGCTCGAAGAGTGCATTCGGTCGATCGTCGCAGTTCGAGATGCGGAGCAGAAGCCGATCGGCGTCTACGTCGACGAGCTCGCATGTAGCGCCGCATACTGGCTCGCAGCTGGTGTGAGCGACGCAGGGATCTTCGCGCCGACATCCGCGGAGGTGGGTTCGATCGGCTGCTACACGATGTTCGCCGACATGCGAGGGGCGCTCGAGCAGGAAGGCAACGCCGTCACGCTCGTGCGTGATCCTCCAGGCAAGGACGCGGGAAACCCATTCGACCCCGTTGTCGACGTCGCGCTCGAGCGAGAGCGTGTGCGAGTAACGGAGGCTGCGACGCGCTTTTACGAGGCCATTGGGTCGCTGCGCGGCGTGGATGCGTTGCTGGTGCGCGCGCTCAACGGAGCGACATTCGGCGCGGCCGCGGCATTGGAGAAGAAGCTTATCGACGGAGTCATGTCGATCAGCGGAGTGATCGAGACCATGAGCGCAAAGGCACAGGAATCGGAGCTCTCGGGGATGCGAGGGCGGCTCAGCGGCGCGAAAGCGCGAAGGACATCAGCGATGAAGAACACGAAGCGTCAAGCGGCCGAAGACGTGCCCGCCGGCGAGGGCGAGTCCAATAGCTCCGGACGGGCGACGGCTGCGGAGGTCTCCACTGCCGCAGCAGACTGCGCGACCGTGTGCACCGACGCCGCGACCGCGTGTGACGGAGGCACGGCCGACGAGGCGATCGCTGCCACCACCGCGATGATCGCTGCGTGCGAGAATGCGATCAAGGTGGGGCAGAGCTTCCTCGGCGGGGGGACTCTCGATGCCCCAGCGGAGATGGCCGAGCCGACCGAGCCCGCTGCGGCTGCAGCCGATGCTCGCGTGCTCAAGCTGCTCGACACGATCGAAAGCGAGCGACGCGCAGAGGCGGCTACAAAACGCGCCGCGGCTGTGGCTGAAGAGCGCGCAAAGCTGCTCGCTGAATCGCGCATCGTCAGCAAGGAACTGCGAGCCCTCGTCGAGGATCCCAAAACGCCAATCGAAACGGCGCGGCGGATTGCCAGGTCGTTCCCGGCCGAGGTGCCGAATCTGGCCGGCGACGTCACCGCGGTCGGGTCGCTTGCTGGCGGCGGGACCGGGGTCGCGGGCCTGACCGAGCGCGAGCTCAAGATTTGCAGAGACACTGGGTGCACCCCCGAGAAGTTCGCCGAGCTCAAGGCTCGGCGTGAGGCCCAGGCGGGCAGGAGCTGACAATGGCAAACACCACCGTAAACCTGATTCGTGAGCCCGTCGGCGCCGAGGGCAAGACCATCTACGTCGCAGTCGGAGCGTCGGCGATCAAGGAAGGGATCATGGTCGCTCAGCTCGACGCTGACGCGAAGCTGGTTCCTGGGTCGACCGCGCTGTCCGGCGACTGCATCGGCGTGTCGACACACGCGGCCGCAGCGCTCGGACGATGCGCTGTCGAGACTGATCGGCAATACCTTTTCGCCAACGCGACGGGGGGCGACGCATGCAGCGCAGCCACGCCGATCGGCTGGACCGTGTACATGTCAGACGATCACACGATCGCCGACAACTCTGCGTCGGGCACTCGCTTCAAGGCGGGCATCTTCATGGGGATGCAGGACTCACGCGTGAAGGTGTGGGTGTCTCCCTCCGCCGTTCGCGTGGCCGAGGCCCTGGATGTTGAACTCGACGACAGCGACGGGTACTTCGACGTCGACAACGTCGAGGCAGCACTCGCTCAAATCGTTTCCGATTTGGCGGCCGTGACTGCCACCCACGGGGCCAACATGGTTGGGTTCGAGGATTCCGGCAACAAGACCGCGGCAGCGACGGTCGACGAAGCGCTGGACGAGATCTACATCGACGCCACTTCGGCCCAAGGGGTCATCGAGATCGAGCTCGGTTCGATTCGGGACGCGGACGGCGACGTGGCAAAGTTCGCGAACGGTGGAGCCGACGGCCTCACCGTCGCGGACTCCAAGGCGGTTTGCTACCGGATCAACAACGCAGCGAGTCCGCCGAAGAACATTTTCGATTTCAAGATCCCGTACGATGCGAACATCACCGCGGATATGACCTTGAAGGCGATGTGTTCGAAGTCCGACGCAACCGTCGGCGACGCGACCACGCTCGATGTGGAGTTGTTCAATCAGGTCGACGGAGCGCTTCACGACGCTGATGCCGACTACGGCGGCACGACCGACGCTCTCACCGGCGACGTCGATGCGAAGACCATCGCCACGCTGGAATTGACACTTACGGCTGCGGATCTGCCGGCCGTCGGAAGCAAGGTGTCGGGGACGTTCAAGCCGACTGATGGCACGCTCGGGACCGATGACCTCCTGATCCACCGCGTGTGGGTCGAATACACACGCAAGCTTCGAACCGCCTGATAGGCAGCAGAAGGGACTACCATGAGCCTTTACGAATCAGACAAGCTGCCAGCGACCAGTGCGGAAGCCCTTGTCGAGTACTCCGACCGCTATCTCGCCGCGCAGGGTGCCGACGTCCCCCCGGGGTGGGTCGACGACTACGGCGACTCCACACCCGTGAACGTCCCCGAAACGACGTACCCGCTGTCTGCGATGAGTGGGAAGTTCAAGGAGACCGAGGGCGACAGCGCCGTCGAGACGATGGGCGAGGACAAGCTCGACCTCAAGGTGGTCGAGTACGACATGGGCTACGAAGCCCGACTGGTCGACTTGTTGACGAAGGTGTTTGCCTATCGTCAGTGGAACGACAGTGCGAATTCCGCGAACATCGCCGAGCAGAACCACCGGGCCGACTCGATTGCTGCCTTGCTCGAGGCCGGCGAATCCACGCTGATCTGGAACGGTCAGAACTTCTTTTCGGCGACGCACCCGGCGAACACTAAGAAACCTGGACTCGGAACGTCCAGCAACTACCAGGCGACGCCGAAGGACTGCAACTCAATCGCCAACATCATCGCAGAGCGGACCGCAATGCGCGCTGTGAAGGACGTCAACGGCAAGAAGCTGCGAGTCAATCCAGACACCATCCTGTTGCCGACAGAAAAGTTCGAGATCGTGGACGCGCTGATCAAGCAAATCCAGGTGTCGGTTGCAAGCGGCACCGGTGTCCCCGGTGGCGGCACGGCCACCATGACCAACCCAATCGCGGGACTGAAGGCCGTCCACGTTCCGGAGTTCACCGACCCCGATGACTGGTACCTCGCAGACTCCAGTCTGGTGAAGAAGATGCCTCCGTGGCTGTGCGCGCGCTGGTCTCCGGGTCTCGAGCTCGAACTCCGGCAGTGGGACACGGACTCAGATTTCTTCAAGAACACTGGCAAGCTCAAGAACAGCGCGCACATCTGGTACGGCTTCGCCTTGGCCTTCTGGCAGGGTCTCCGAAAGATCAAGGGCGCCTGATAGGAGCCAGACCCAAGACGTAGCAACTCGTCTCCCCACCTCTCAGCCCCCTACCGGCCAAGGTCCGCAGGGGGCTTCCCCCGTAGAAGCCCATGGCGTCCTACCTCACAGTCCCAGAGTTCCGCGTCCGGACCGTCATGTCGAACGCGTCAGTGGACGAGCTCGAGGTGAGGGAGCCCGGCTTTCTGGACGCCGCTCTAAGCGATTGGAGCGCGTGGATCGATGCGAGGCTGTCGAAGCGATACGCAGCTCCGTTCACGGCACCGTATCCGATCGTCATTCGCAAATGGCTCGACCATCTGGTGACACCAGAGGCGTACACGAAACTCGGGTGGTCCCCGTCCTCCGTCTCCGACCAGGCGATCGTCGAGCGCGCAACGCGAGCTCGCGACGAGATCAAGGAGGCCGCGGACTCCAAGGACGGTCTCTTTGAACTCCCGCTTCGATCCGACACGACCGCGACTGGCGTGTCCAAGGGTGGCCCGCTCGCCTGCTCTGAAGCCTCCCCGTATGCGTGGATGAGTAAGCAGGCAGCGACTGGCAGATCGGAGGACGGCTCGTGAGCTCCCTGGGCACACTGTTCGATCTGGTTGCAGCCGCTCTCGCTGGCGAGTCCGAGACCTCCACCACGTCTGTGGTGTTCGGGTCGCGCGAAAAGGCTAGGCAGGTCAATCACGGTGCGCGCGTCGCAAACCGCGTCGTAATTGAGCCGCTCCAAGGCGCCAAGATCGGCGACATCAAGCCGCCCAGGCAGCCGGGCGGCAACCCGAAGCGGGTAGCGTCAATGCCAATGGCGGCCACCGTGTACGTCTGGGGATACGACGGTTCTACGGCAGCGTCCGCAGCCGACGAGCGGCACCAGTACGAGGCAGTGTACACGCTGCTCGGACACGTCCTACGCGTGCTGCACGACGCGAGGGCGAGCGAGATTCAGTACGGCCCCGTCCTGCGAGTAGCCCCTGCGAAGCAAGAGCACGTCCTCGGGCAGGAGTGGAGCTTCACGATCTCAGTGCTCGATGACTTCGAGGGGATTCCGGACACGCCTGTGATTCGCGACCCCGAGTTCACCACCACGTTCGTTCTTCCCACACCTTCGGAGGCATGACCGATGCCGATCGCCAACGTCAATATCACTCTGCTCGACGGCGCGTTGGGCGTGCTCCCGTCGAACCTCGTCGGACACATCGCCGTCGTCGCTGGGCCTGCGTCCAAAGGCCCGCTTCTGCAACCGGTGGCGTTTGCCCGCCCGGCAGACATCGAAACCAACTTCGGCTACGGCGCCGGCGTCGAACTGGGCTGCGCAACAATAGGTCGCCCTGCCAAGGCGTGTGTGTTCATGCGCACTGACACCACGTCGGTGGGTGCATACGGCGCAATCGACTCGACCAACGTCGATGGCACCAGCGTTCCGACCGCGGACGCCGCTGTTGAGCCGTACGACGAATACGAGCCGTACGTGAAGGTCATCGCCGGCGGGACGATCGGGGTCGATGGCATCACGTACCAGCACAGCCTTGACGGCGGCCGCACGATGTCGGCCACAACGAAGCTCGGCACTGACAATCACATCACATTCCCAACCGGCAACGTGAAGTTCGATCTGGCCGCCGGCACGCTCGTCGCCGGCGACTACTGGTTCACCCGCACAACTGGACCGCAAGAGAACGCCAGCGACTTCTCTGACGCGCGGACCGCGATCGCGGAGATGGGCTACGACTGGGACTTTGCCGCCTTCGCGACCCCGATGGGCGGCTCCGAGGTGGGGAGCTTCGACACGTGGCTCGAATCTCTCTGGGCCGCTGGCGACCGCAAGGCGGCACGACTCAACGCAAGAGGCCCGGCTGTCGGCGAGTCCGAAGCCACGTGGATCGCATCGTTGGCCGCGGACTTCTCTGGGGTCACGAGCAAGCGGATTGCCGTGTCCGCCGGTTACTGTGAGTTTTCGAGTTCGGCAGTCGGCGCTCGCAAGTACCGTCGACCCGCCGGCTGGATCTCCACCGCTCGCGCGCTGAAGCTCGCCAAGCCGTGGAAGACCGACCTCGGCCAGGTGGACCTCGGCAACCTCGGTGGCGACGTGAAGATCAAGAACGCAGCCGGCCGCAAGGCTGGGCTACACGATGAGTCCCTCGATCCTGGTCTCGACGCTCTTGGCTTCGAGACGCTGACATCGCTCAAGGGGCGCAAGGGTGCCTACGTCACCACCCCGCGGGTGCTCGCCAATATCGGCAGCGATTACTACCTCTGGCAGTACGTCGCAGTTACGAACCGCGCGGCCGCAGCGTGTGGAAGTCGGCTGTTGTCTCGGTGCCGCAAGAACATCTTCGTGTCTCCGTCGACGGGCTACATCACCACGCCCGAGGCCAAGGACATCAACAAGGAAGTCGAGGCCGAGGTGCGCAACGCGGTGGGTGACAGCGTATCGGCGCAGTCGTTCGCCGTCGGTCAAACCGACAACCTGCTCGCGCAGAACTCGGTTGTGACCGGGGCTCTTCGCATCGTGCCGCTGGCGTATCCCGCCGGCTTCGACATCACCATGGGGTTCGTCAATCCGGCCACCGGCGTCGTGGCGTGAGGTAGCGCATGGCACAGACCATCAACACACTCAACATCAACGGCCGGCTGGTCTCGTGGTCGCATACGCGCCTCACGCTCGACGGCGACCTGTTCACGGGCTTCACGTCGCTCACGTGGGATGAGGCGTGCGAGGTGGTCGTGGGCTACGCAGCGACTGCCGACCATGCCCCCGTGGCGTTCTCTGATGGCAAGTACGTTCCTGGGGATCTCAAGATCAAGGGACCAGTGCACGCGATCGCCGAGCTTCGCGACTGGTGGGCCGCGCACTCGAGCGACGGCAAGTCGTACGGGCCGAGCAAGGTTCAGCTCAAGAGCGCTCAGCTGCAGTGGGACCTTGGCGAGGGGACTCCGGAGCAGCGGGCCGAGTGGGAGACGCTGATCTGGCTCGGCAACAGCAACGCCAACGAGGAGAGCGCCGACGGCAGGGAGGAAGAGATCACGATCAAATTCCTCAAGTGCCGCCGCAACGGCAAGACGCTCTACAACAGCGAGAATGAGGTCTGACGATGGCAAACAAGACTGCAACGTTCACCTTCGACATGTCCTATTCAAGCGCAGGCGGGTCGTCTGTGAGCGCTCCTCGCAAGACCGTGTCGGTTCCCTACCAGGCACTCAACGAGGGATTGATCGACGTGCCGGCGGGTGCCGTCGCCACGACCGTCTACGAGATCCCGTTCGGATCCGTGGGCACCGAGGCAACGGGCCTGCGAATCGACAACAACACGGACGGGCCTCTGGGAATCCTGATCAACGGCGCCGTGGCCCTGAGTCACGAGATCGAGCCCGGCGGCACACAGATCATCGCAGGACCGGTCGACGGCGCATCGACTCCAGTCACATCCTGTTCCGTCGAACTCGGCGCCGAGCAAGTCGCCGCGGCGTCCATTTCGTACTGGGTGTTCGGCGACCCCGAATAATTGCCGACTAGAAAGGAGTCTGTCATGGGCCAAGATGACAGCACATATCGAACCGCAGGTATCCCGGGTACACAATTCGAGGCACCGAAGACCGAAGAAGAGATCCGACGAGAAGCACTCCAAGCCAAGCTCGACGAGGCGCGCGCGGCGAGAGAAGCGGCCGAGGACAAGCGAACGAGGCGCTTCGAGCTCGACGACCTCCAGCGCGAGATCGAACGCGAGGCGAGGGCCGCCGAGGAGATCGAGAAGCTCGAGGAGCTCGAGGTCGAGCACGGACGCGTCGGCATCCACATCTGGCGGATCGACACGTCGATGGGCATGGTCGTCATGGGTCGGCCGACGCCGGCGAAGTACCGGGGATTCGCGGACAAGAACAAGACCTCGCAGAATGCGCAGGAGCAATTCGCGCGAGAGTTCCTTCTGTACCCGGACAAGCAACGATTCAACGCGATGGTCTCCACCCTTCCGGGCCTGATCGGGCGCTGCTGTGACGCACTGATCTGGCTCGCGGGATGGCGGCAACGGGAGCAAACCGAGGGAAAATTCGAGACCTCCTGAGCCACGCGCGAGAGCGACCGGGGATTGCAGCGGAATGCATCCTGGCTCTGGAGGTCGGACGGGAGGACACGGACAACGAGTTTGATCGGCAACTGGTAGCGGCGGTGTTGCAAGCGGAACACTGGGCAACGATGCGGGCGCTGAGGATCGAGCTCCGCAGCTTTTTGAAGGCGATGGCGAAATAATGAGCGCAGACGCAGCAATCGCAAAGGTCGGAACCTGGATTGACAGGCTCCAATCGCTGCCGAAGGTGGTCGACGATGCCGCGCCCGATGCCGCTGTTGCTGTGGAGTCTGCAATCCGTCGCTCGGTGGCCGCCGGTACGTCCGTGATGGGCGAAGCGTGGCCGCCCACAAAGGATGGTCGACGCCCTCTCAGCGGGGCAGCGTCCGCGGTCAATGTGTCGGTGAGCGGCAATCAGGTGACCGTCACGCTGGGCGCTCCAGAGATCTACCACCATCTCGGCCGGGGTGTGCCTCGTCGAGAGATCATCCCAACCGGTGAGCTTCCGGCGGATACCAGCGAAACGATCAAGCGGGCGATGGTCGACCGCGCGATTGCGCACATCGAGGGCGGCAATGGCTGACACCGCGGAATTCGGGCTCGTCCTCAGGGATGAGACGTCCGGCGCAGCCGCAGCCGCGGGGGCATCTCTGCAGGGGATGCAGGAGGCCATGCGCGGGGCCGCGAGCGAGCTGCAGAAGCTCAACAGCGACCTGAAGTCGACCGGCGGATCCGCGAGCGAAATGTCCGCAGAAGCGAAGGCCGTGGCCGACAGCATGGGCAAGACCGCCAAAGAGGCCAATCGGCTAGCGCGTGAGTTCGAAGGCGCCGACAAGGCCTCGTTGGTAATGGCCGATCACTACGGTGATATGGCATCCAACTTCGGTGCGTTTGGCGGGCCGATAGGCAACACCGTCATGCGGTTTTACGAGCTCAAGGAGGCATACACCAAGCTGTCACTGTTCGCCGGCAAGGGCACGGCGATCTTTGCGGCTGCCAGCCTTGGTTTCGCGGCGCTCGCTGCTGTTGCGCTGATCGCCACCACCGCGGTGATTGCGCTCGGCGTGGCGCTCGTGAAGTCCGCGATTTCGGCCAGTGACGCAGCGTCGAAGATCGATATCTTGCGCGAGGGCATGACCGGATCCGCGGCGTCTGCTGCTGCGCTGTCGGGCTCGATCAGTAAGGTCGCGTCGAAGGTGCCGCTGTCGACCGCCGAAGTCGGCAAACTCGCCGACGGGCTGTGGAAGAGCGGCAAGCGCGGGGCTGAGCTCGAGAAGGCCTTGCTCGCTGCTTCCTACAAGGCGGCGGGACTCGGCAAGAATCCAGGCCCGGATCTGATCGCGCGGCGAATGGCGAACCTCGACGTGATCGGAATGAAGCTCAGCGATCATATCGCCGGTATTTTTGCTGGGCCCAAGACCAAGACCGCTACTGGCAAGTTCGGTACCGCGCTCGCAGGCTTCGTCGATCTGTTCAGCAAGAATCGATCGGAAGGACGCGCGCTCGAAGCGTTGCTCTCGACGATCGTGGTGCCGCTGATCAACGGGCTCACGGCCGCTATCCCGCTGGCGCATCAGCTGTTTCGCGGCATGATCATCCTCGCGCTCATGGCTGCGATCGGGGTGCTGAAGGCCACGAACGCGATCCTCGAAATGATTCCCGAGTCGGCGAAGGCTAAGGCCGCCGAGCTCGCCGGGAAGATCGACGCGATTGCGATCGCGGTCACAGCGGGCAAGTGGGTCATGGGCTTGTTCATCGCGAGCTTGGTAATCGTGGCCGCCGTGTTCGGCGTCGTTATCGGTGTGATTGCGGCTGTGATCGCTGTCGTCTTCGGCCTCGTCACGGCGATCGCCTCCGCCGCGGTCGCCATCGGAGGCGCCGTTTCAGACGCAGTAGGCGCGCTATTCGAGCTTGGAGCCGCCGGATTGTCCGCCGCCGGCGACCTCATCAGCGGCCTGGTCAACGGCATCACCAGCGGGTCCGGCGCTGTCTACGACGCGATCAAGTCGATGGCGTCTGGTCTGCTATCCACCCTCACCAGCACGTTGGAAATTGGAAGCCCCTCGAAGGCGACAACCAGGGTCGGAGGGTACGCTGGCCAGGGCATGGCGATTGGTATCGAGCAGGAGGCGCAGGCGGTAGAGGACGCAGCGACATCACTGGTAGAGCCGCTTGCATTCACGGACATCAGCACAGTGGAGCCCCCGCAGATCGCTGCGATGGCTGAGGCGGGGCGCCAGGCATCCGGAGGCGGAGCTCGTAGCGGGCCGGTCTCGATCACGATCCCGCTCAAGATCGAAGGCATGTCCGCGGCTGAAGAGAAGCAGACGCGCGGAGTCATTGCCCAGCTCTGCGAGGCGATCGAGACGGGCCTCGAGCAAGCCGGCATCCCGGCCACGGTGGCGATCGCATGACGCAGCAGCTCCCAGGCGAACTGACCGACGACGGGCTGCTCAGCTCGCTGCAGGGCGCCGAGCTCAATCCGTTCGATTACCCTGAGCTGTGGCGGTATCTGTACCTCAATCAGATCCAGGTCCCGGGGCTCGTGGCGGACTGCGCCGGATCGAACCCTCGCAAGTGGGACACGCAGGACGGCAAGGGCCAGTCGGGCGCGACCGTCGTGTACAACGGTGATGGTCTGGCTGAGTTCCCCGCAAAAATCCAACTCGGATGGCGCGGCCCGTCGCTACCAACGCCCCAACAGCAGTGGGCCGAGTGGCACACGTTCAAGGAATTGCTCAAGCCGCCCACGGAGAAGAACCCTAACTCGCTGTCGATCTACTACCCGAACCTGATGCTCCTGCCCGTGCCGATTGTGGCAGTCATCGTGCTCGACGTGATCGGCCCTCGGCGGGTCGCACCTGGTGTGGACGAATTCGAGATCAAGTTCCGGCAGCACCGAGCGGCTTCGAAAGCAGGCACCAAGGGTGGATCGGCCAAGACCGACGGCGGAGGCGGCACGAGCACGCAGAACGAAGCGGACGCAATGATCGATGGCCTCGTCGACGAGTTGAATTCACTGCTATGAGTCAGTCAGTCACAGCCAACGGAATGCTCGTTACAGCGCTCGCGCTGAGCGTGCCGCATTCCGGCGTGTGGACAGCAGTGGTGGACTTCGATCAAGACAGGTCCGGGCTGACGGGTGCGGCGATCCTCGACGTAGGCGGGGCCCAGTACGTCGGCACGTTCGTCCCGGAGCTCAGCGGCTCCGACGGATTGCTCTCGAAGGCCTTTGTGGTCGCCGGCGCCGGCGGATGGCGGAAGCCGATCGAGCCCAAGCCGTATCACTCCGACTCCGGCGTGTCCGCGGCGTCGATAGTGGTGGATCTTGCCAACGCTGCTGGGGAGACGCTCGGTAGCGTCGTGATCGGTACCGCCCTGGGCGTGGACTACGTCCGCGAGCGGACGACGGCAGGACGGGCCCTCCAGGCTGTCTGCAGCCCAACCTCGTGGTGGGTGGGATTCGACGGCATCACGCGAGTCGGTCCTCGTGCCCGGTCTGAAGTGGTGGGCGAGTACCAGGTGCTCGAATTCGACCCGCGGTGGAAGGTCGCCCAGGTCGTGGCGAGCTCGCCGGCGTCGATCGACGTGGGGAAGATCCTGCGCGTCGGGCTTGACGTCCCGATGGTCGTTCGCTCGTTCGATCTCGAGGTGACGTCTGAGCGCTCGCGCTTCGTATGCATTTGCGAGGCAGCGTCATGATCGATCGCCTCATGACCGACCTCGAGCGCGCGGTGCGGCATGTGCTGCCCGAGCTGCCGTTCCTGGGGGCGTATCGCTACCGAGTAGTCAAGGCCAACCCTGGGGACGGCCGGTGGCACCTGCAGGTGGTAGTGGACCGCGGGCTCCCGGACTTGCTTCCGATCTCGATATCTCCCGGCATGGCGGGGCTCAATGCGCAACTGGGGCTCGGTTCGACGGTGCTCGTGCAGTTTGTTGAGGGTCGCCGCGATATGCCGATGATCACCCACTTTGCCGCTCCTGGTGACGCTGGGTGGCGTCCCGTAACACTCACGCTCGACGCGTCAGGTACCGTGTTCGTCGGGCCGTCCGCCGACATGGTGGAGCTTGGGAGCGGCACAGACACACCGGCAAACGCAACTGGCCGCGTTGTGCGCTACGGCGATCAGGTTCTGTTCCCCGGCAGCGGCGGACCAGCAGCGATCATTCTGAACCCCGGCGCCAGCGCTGCAAAGGTGCGAGCATGAGTTTGATTCTCGACGCCATCGCGACCGCGGCCGCGGACATCCCTACGGGCTGGAAGACCTACGAGTCCGGCCAATACGGCTCCGACATTGCGTGCGGTGATGACTGCGACGCGCTGTTTTCGGAGGACGATGGCACAACGCCACGTGCCGTAGCTCTCTCGATCTGGCGCACCATCACGAGCGACACAGACAGCATTCCGGACGCGCCTGGTGAGGGAAGATCGATCACGAGCCTACTGCGCCGACCCGCAACACAAAGTGAGATTCGAATGTGGCCATCCTTGCTCGAGGGCGAGATCCTTCGAGACGATCGAGTGGCCACCGTCGTGGTGCGGTTCGAGCAGCTCACGCAGGAGATGTGGTCCGTTTCTATCGACGGAACCACCGTCAACGGCGAGGCCTTCGACCTCATCGGACAGGCGTCGTCAACGACTTCGATCCTCACCCAGATCATGGGAGCCAGCGTATGATTTCGCTCGATGACATCCTGACCCCCGTGACAATCGCCGAGGCGAAACAGTCGATCTACGACGTGCTCGATGACCTCGAGCTTCCGACCACCGCCTGGAAGCCGAAGGCTGTTGTGCGCGCGATTATCTGGGTGATGGCCGCGTTGATTGCGGCGCTGTCCGTGGTCATCGTGCTCGTCGGCAAGGCGGGATTCCGACAGTACGCGACCGGGGACTTCCTCTCGCTTCACGCCGAGCAGATGGTTGGGATCTCGCGCGTCATCGCGACGTTTGCGGCGGGACAACTCACGCTCGACAACACTGCAGGGGGAGGCCTCTACAACATCGTAGCTCGCGGCGCCATCTTCCAGAACAGCGTCACAAAGAAGACGTACAAGAACGACTCAGCGTTCACGTTGCTCCCCGGTGGAACAGCCACCATCGACATCACCGCCACCGAGGCCGGGAGTGATTCAAGCTCGGGAGCCACAGCCATCGACACCATCGTCACGACGATGCTCGGTGTGACCTGCTCGAACGCCGCGGCGCTGGTGGGCCTCAACGCCGAGGCCGACGACGCCCTTCGAACGCGCGAGGGTGAGCAGCTCGACGCGCTGTCGCCTAACGGACCTGCCGGCGCGTATGCCGCCATCGCGAAGGCCGCTGTCGACTCCGCGGGGAACCTGATCGGAATCACCCGCGTCCGCGTGACCTCGAGCAGCTCGACGGGCGAAGTGACCGTGACGCTCGCCACCGCTTCCGGAGCAGTAACCGGCACGGTGGGCGATGTCGGTACCGATTTGGGCGCGGCGAACTACGCGATCCAGACCAAGTGCGTGCCCCTGGGGATCGCAAGCTGCACCGTGCAGAGTGCCTCCGAGGTTTTGATCGCCGCAACCTACGAGATGTGGATCTACACCGACGCGGGACTCGACGAGGCGGAGGCCGAAACCTACGCGTCCGCCGCACTCGACAAATTCATCACCACGCGCCCGATCGCCGGCGACGTCATCCCCCCGGCCACGACTGGTTCCGTGGATCACAACTTGCTCGAGGCCGCGATCAAGGGAATGCGCTCCGATATGATCAGCGACGACGACGCGCGCGACATCAGCGCCGAGATCGTCAGGGTCGTGGTGACGGTGCCGGCTGGCGATACCGCGCTGGCGGCAACCGAGGTTCCAGTCGCGGGCACCCATACATGCACTCAAGTGCACCTGGTGACGAAGTGAGCGAGTTCGTCCCCTTCCGTCACAGGCTCGAGCTGATCGCACGCGCGCCGTGGCTTCAGCGAGTGTACCTGCTCCGCCTCCTGTTCGTTTTTGCGTTGCATATCGACGCGCTCGTCGACTGGGCCTTCCTAGCCCTCAAAGCGAGGTATCCAAGTCTTGCCCCGCCGGACGCCCTGCCCGCACTTGGCCGCGAGCGGGGTATCCGACGGGGCTTTGCTGAGTCGCTCGAAAGCTACGCGGCGCGTCTCTTGACGTGGCTTGTCGACCGCAGGATCAAGGGCAGTCCGTATGCGCTTATGAACCAGCTTGCGGGATACTTTACGGGATACAACGTGCGCATCCGGATCGTGAACGCCGCTGGCACCTGGTACACGCGCTATCACGACGGCACGCTCGACTGGCACTTCGCGAGCCCATCGAACTGGGATTGGGATGGCGATGCGTCGCTCTTCTCTCGCTACTGGGTGATTGTCTACGTCCCCACATCGCTGTGGAGCGGGGAAGGCCTTTGGGGCCAGCCTGTGGGCCCCGGTGGCGGAGTCTGGGGCGACGGTGGAGTCTGGGGCCTGAGCGCGACGTACGAGCAGGGACAGACCGTCGAGGCCATCATCCGGGACTGGAATCCGCCTCACGCCAGATGCGCCGGCGTCGTCGTGACGTGGGATTTGTTCTCGTTCGATCCGACCGACAGCGGCGCTGGGTTCCCCGACGGAAACTGGGGGCGAGCGGGCAAGGACGACGGCGCAGGCAACTATGTACTAGCGCGGCCGACGACGGTTCGATTTGCTGGGGAGATTGTCTGATGCAAACCTTCACGCCTGATGGCTCAACGTACCATGAGACCGCCGAACTCCCGGAGGATCTCACCGACCATCGCAACGCCGACAGCGTGCGGGTAGGCATTGAGGCAGCGCTCGACAACGCCGCGTGGTTGGCGGCCTTCGGTACCCGTGTTCGCGATGTGGCCTACGACACGATCGACGGCGTTGCCTCGCAGTTCAATTGCGACTCCGCGACAAGCACCGACTGGCAGGACGCCACTGGAGTCACGCTGACGGTCCCGGCCGCAACCAACGATCGAATCCTCTACAGCTTCGCCTTCGACACCGATCCGAACTCGTGTACGGGCGGCGAAGTCCGACTCGTGTACACGGAGGGAACAGGCCCCGACACCGAGGTGCCAGGATCCAGAAAGCGCGTTGTTGGAGCAGACCTATTCCCGCGCACGCTCAGTGGTGTGCACCAGGTCTCGGTCACCGCGGATTGCGTGTTCAAACTGCAGTGCAAGTGCTCAGCCGGTGATTGGAGCGTGTACGCCGGCGTAACCATGAGCGCTGTTGTCGTATCGCAGAAGGGGATTTGGCCGTGACAGCATTAGACGGAATCGTCGGCGGCATCCGCAAGATCTACCAGAACGGCACTGAGGTCCTGTTCAAAAAGGGCCTCGACTTCGTCGACATGGCGATCACGGTCGGGACTGATCGCTTATCACTGGTGGTGTCCGGTCTTCGCGGGAGACCAGTGAGTGCTACCGCGCCGACCACTGGGCAGGTGCTCGGGTTCGATGGCACCGAGTGGACTCCTACGGCGGCCGGGCTTGCCGATGGCACTGCTGGGCAGTTTCTGACGTACACAACCAGTTGGGTCGCTACGAGTGATTTTTTGTTGGCCGCCGGCAACCGTGCAATAGGAATCACCCCTCCCGCGTCCGGCGCTGGATACTCGCTCACGCTGTCGGGTAGTGATGGGGCCGCTGGTGGTGGAGCGGGCGGAAGCGCTGTTGTGCACGCTGGTGCTGGCGGAGTCGGTGACGACGACGGCAACGTGATTCTGACGATCGATACCGCAGTGGTGGCGAAGTTCGGCACCGATGTGCACGGCGGGACTGGGTTTTTGTATGGCTTCGGCGGCAAGTACGCCACCCGACCCGTCGTCAACTGGCTCGTTGGCGACGATGCAAAAATGATCGAACTGCTCGAAGCGCTCGTGGCCGTGGGTGTGATCGACGGCGAACAATTGATCGCATAAGGAACGCTGGAGACGAACATGGCATTCTTCGAAACAGACGATCTAAGTAAGGTATTCGTTCCCCCGACCGGCGCAGGTGGCGCTGTGCTGCCGATCATCGGCAAGCCAGGTGGGGGCGGTATCAGTGTGGAGGCAGGCGCACATGGTGGCCTTGCAGTCGAGTTCGTCGCTGGGGCAGAGGCGGCTGCAACCACCCAGCTCCCCGCCACCATCGGGCAGAAGGCGGCAGCCGCGTCTCTGTCGATCGTGGAGGCAAGCGACTCGGGGCTGGCGACGTCGACGAAGCAGGACGAGATGGCGGCGCTCGCCGACGAAGTGACCGGCGGGAGCAAGGCGTACTCCGCCGACGGCACGCTGACGAAGAGCGATGTGACCGAATACGACCCCCCGCTCAAGGTCGTATGGGCGACGGGCGCGGGGGACATCACCGCGATGCTCGCCGATGACACCGCGTCGGTTGTGACCTTCGCCGTCGACGCCAACGAGCGCGTGAGCGAGTTTCGGATCAAGAAGATCATGGCCGCCACGACCGCTACAGGGCTATCGGGGGCGCAATGAGTCATCCGCTGATCTTGATCCGCAATCGCGTCCTGTCGCCCGCTGAGTGCCTGGGCGGGTATCCGACTCCGCGTGGTGCGGACGGGATCGGCGTCGGCGTCGGGTGTCGACTGGGGCTGCGAAGACGTCGCTGGACGCCCGCGTCCCTGCCGTCGCTCGCGGCGTGGTACGAGGCAGTCGACGTCGACGCTACGCTGGTCAAGGCGACGGCGCCTGTGTTCGTAAATAGCGCGTTTGCCGATGCTAGCTGGTGGTCCGTGGCGAGGGGCGCCCTGTCGGTCGTGGATGCCTCGCCGCGGCCGGGGAATGCGCTGCGCGTGACAGCGACGAGCGCAGATCCGGCGGCTTACAAAAGCATACTGATCGCGGGGAATCGTTATCAGGCATACGTGTACGGCAGGGGCGACGGCACCAACGCGCCCAACCTGGGGGATGGCTCTCCTGGAGCATACGGGACGGGTACGTCGAGCACAGAATGGCAATATATAGGGTCTGAGAAAACCGCAGGCGACGCATTATTTGCCATGTATCACAACGGGGCTACGGGCACGGCGGACTTTTGGGGACCGACCGCCACCAACCTCTCCCGCACCCGCTGGAATCCCCGCGCGGGGAGCCTGGGCGGGTATCTGAGCCAGGCGACGGCGGGGAGTCAGCCTTGGTGGGCAACGGATGGCGTGTACTTCGCAGCGGGGGACTCAATCGTGTCCAGCCTTGCCGCGTCAGCTTGGATACCACTGCATTACAAGGCGGGCAACGGGGCCAACGACGCCCCCGATCTCGTGGTAGCTTCGGTGTTCACCGTCGCAACCGCTGGCGATAACGTGTTGTTCTGGACAGGCACGCCCGGTGCAAGTGCGTATATGGCGGCAACGGGTGTCATGACATTCAAGATCGCGGCGGGTGGTGACGTGGCTTCCGTAAATTCCCCCGCAAGCACGATCGTAGCAGGCGCCAAGGTGCTAATCACCTGCACAAGTAACGCTAGTGGTGTGACTATTCGCAAGAACGGTGTCGAGGTTGCGACCGGCGCATACTCTGGTGCATGTTCGTCTAGCGATCCAAACACGACGTTATGGGTTGGCAATGCGACCGGATCCAACGGACTGCAGGGGAAGATCCACGAACAAGTGATTGCTTTCCAATCGGACGCAGCGTCAATCGCAAGGATCGAAGCCGACTTGATGGCGAGGCACGGACTATGATCACCGGAACACCCACCCAAGTCCAAGCCGTAGCGACCACGGTGGACGCGCAATCGCGCCTACCCCTCGCGTCGCCCGACTACCCGTGCGTATGCGGATATCACCTGATCGAGGTCGCCGACTACGAGGCAGAGACATTGCGCTGCCCCGCGTGCGGCGTTGTCGTGCCGGCGGGCGATCGCGCGGCGACGATACAGGTTGCGAAGGTCACGGTTGACAAGGGCACCGCGACGTACGAGGCGAGCAAGGAGCTTGAGGACAAGATCATTGCTGCGAAAGCCAAGACCGCAGACAAGCAGAGCGCCAGCGAAAAGGTGCTCGCGAGCGTCGATGTCGTGACCAAGGAAGACCCCAAGCCCATCGCCGACGATCCGATCGTCAAGGAGATAAGCAAGTGACAGACGTTGTTGCAACCCTCGTATCCGTGCCGTTCGCCATCGCGGTGACGGCGCTCTTGAGAAAAAGGTGGCCGTCAATCGATGGCGCCTACGTCTACGCCGTCGTGCTCGTGCTCACCGTAATCGGCGCAGTGCTCTCGTACTACCGCGCCAGTATCCCGGTCGAGGTCTGGACCGCAGCCGGGCCCTTGCTCGCGGCTGTGCTCGCGCTCGGTGGCGTGCAGGCCGCGCAGCATGTCGCGGAGTCCGGTGCGTCGAAGCCGCTTCCGACCGCAGCTGCAATCGATGAGTGGCTGGGGCGTGAAGTCCCGACCGTGAAAGAGGGCTCGACAGTGCCTCCGAGGACGCCATGACCCACGTTTACATCCTGACCGAGTATGAGGTCTATCAGATTGCCTACCTGACGCAGCACGGATGGGAGGCAGACGAAGTCCCCAGCCGTCACCGTGGGAAGCGGGTCGCGAGCGCTGTGTGGAGGAAGCCTGGCAAAACACACTCAGTGCCGGTCCCGCACTCATTCGAATTCGAGGAAACCGACGCGTGGGAACTCGATGACGCGTACTGGGAGGAACACACGTGACAGCGCCGAACGACGCCGACGTGATCCCCGACAACGGCTCGCGTGACCCGCGCCTCCGCTGCACATGGAACGAGCGGCGGCTGGACGCGATCGAGCGCTACTCACACGAGACAAGAGGTGCCCTCTCGGCAGTGTCCTCGGGGCTGTCCGACGTGCGGGCCCAGGTCGAGCAACTCGAGACGCGCTGGACGCTCGAATTCGCGCGCGTCGCCACGGCGACCGAGGACAACTCCCGCACTCTCAAATTGATAGCGCACGAGCTCAAGGTAGGGACTCTGCATCCCACGGAGCCCGAGCCTGACTTGATTGTGATTCCGCACGCAGGCTCGCCCCGCCAGCCTCTCACCTCACTCGACTACGAGGAGATGAGCGATACGGCCATGCGCCGCACAACCGAGCGTCTGGAGGCGGAGAATGCCATCCTCTACGCCAGGAACGCAGCGCTCGAAGCCACGCTCACCGAGCGGACGCGGCAGAGTGAACGTGCTCGGGCGAACGAAGACGCGGCTGTTGCTCGCGCTGATGCGATCGATAGCCGGAGGTGGACTCGGGCGCAGAAGTTCGGCGCTGGCATTCTCGCGCTTATCGCCGCTGGTGGCGGTGGTGCGGGGCTCGTGGAACTCATGCGCGTGCTCGCGCAAGTGTTGGGAGATTGATCATGCACGAAATCAAGGTAGCTGTGATGACGTGGTCGGCATCGGTGCTCGTGGGGCTCGCGCTGATAGCCTGTGTGGTATCGGTGTCCTCGTGCTCGCTCTTCACGGACGCGTGCACCGTCGCAAAGCCCCTGATTGAAAAGGGCGAGGCGATGCTCCCCGAGGCGAACACGGCAATCGCTCAGGCGTCCGCGATGGTCTCGACCATGCCGGAGGGCACGGCCAAGACGAAGGCGCTCGAGGCACTGCGAGACGCGTCGATGGGCCTGCGCATTGCCCAGGAGCTGCTCGACGGCGCCAGGGAGCAATGCAACACGCCTGACCTCGCTGCGGTGTTCCGTGCCTTCGCGACGGCGTGGGATGTGCTGCGGCCGTTCGTCGGCAACACCGGTGGCGCCGGCGGATACGTCCCGGATCCGAAGGCGTACACGGTGGGGATGAGCAAGTGATGCCCCGCCAACCCCGCGTGCTGAAGTGCAACGGTCTCGTCCCCACGCCCCGCGGCGTGGCCCCCTACGG